>Ga0099849_1001460_pt1 | contig 11061 bp, 7 predicted proteins | sample CB_VirMetaG_4_FD_78177 | JGI IMG/M metagenome (GOLD analysis project Ga0099849, IMG submission 78177) | Freshwater to marine saline gradient viral communities from Chesapeake Bay - CB_1508_1M Viral MetaG | ecosystem: Environmental > Aquatic > Marine > Coastal | place: USA: Chesapeake Bay... | reverse complement strand
TCAGATTTATAAGAATTTAGTTCAAATAGGAATTCCATTTAGATTAGAAATGAATTGTGAGGAAAATAAAAGATGGCAAGCGTAGTAGATATAGCAAATAGTGCATTAAACTTATTAGGTGCAAGCACAATTTCCGCATTAACAGATGACAGTAAGAATGCGAGACTTTGTAATCAAAGGTATGAGCCAGTAAGAAATAGAGTTTTTAGATCACATGCTTGGAATTGTTTAACTAAAAGAGTTCAGTTAGCTCAAGACACAACGGCTCCAATTGTCGAATATTCTTATGCTTATACTTTGCCTAGTGATTGTTTAAGAGTTTTAAAAATACACACTGGCGTTACTGACAGTATCGCAAGCGATATAGATTATAAAGTTGAAGGCAGAAAAGTTAAAACAAACGAAGGCACAGTTTATTTAGTTTATGTTGCTTTAGTAACTGATCCGAATGAATACGATGTTTATTTACAAGAAGCTATTTCTCATCAATTAGCAGCTGATATTGCCTACGCTGTAACAAACAATGCAACGCTTGCAAATAATTATATGGAGCGTGCAGATGAAAGATTAAGAGAAGCAAGATTTATTGATGCGACTGAAAATTCATTAGGCATAATTGAAAGCAACGAATTTACTGATGCTAGATTGTAATGGTTAAATCAGCTTTTGATCCAAGATTATTAGAAAAATATTCTGAGCCAAAATCATTACTCCATTTTCAATGGGGAGATGACACTAGAGTTTATCGATATGCTTTAGTGGATATTATTAATGAACATGAAATTGATGCTACATCTAAATGTAAAAAAGATGAGCAAGGTTTAACACAACAAGAAATTTTTAAAAAAATATGCCTAGAACAACATTAGCTTTAACATCTTTTGTATCTGGAGAATTTTCTGCCAAGATGGATGGTAGAAGTGATTTTGATAAATATTCATCAGGCACAAAAACTTTAGAAAATTTTTTAATTCATCCTCAAGGTGCTGCCACTAGAAGAGTTGGCACACAATTTATTGCAGAGGTTAAAGATAGTACAAAAAAAACTAGATTAATACCTTTTGAATTTTCTACAACACAAACTTATATTTTAGAATTTGGCGATCAGTATATTAGATTTTATAAAGATAAAGGACAGATCTTATCTGGTGGATCTGCTTATGAAATTTCTACACCTTATTTAGAAGCAGAATTATTTGATATTAAGTTCGCTCAGTCTGCGGATGTTATGTATATCGTTCATCCAAATCATGAGACTAATAAACTTAGTAGAACTGGACATACATCTTGGACTTTAAATGAAGTTGTTTTTACTGATGGACCTTATTTAGCTCCTAACACAACAGCTATAACTTTAACACCTTCTGCAACAAGTGGATCTGGAATTACTATTACGGCATCGACTAATGCTTTTGTTTCAACAGATGTAAATCGTTTAGTAAGTTTTTCAAACGGCTATGCCAGAATAACTGCTTTTAATTCTGCAACAAATGTAACAGCAGATGTTGAAGATGATTTTGACAATACAACAGCTACTACTGATTGGAAGCTTGGAGCTTTTTCAGACACAACTGGTCATCCATCTTGCGTTTCGTTTTTTGAACAACGATTAGTTTTTGCTGGCACAATTTCTGAGCCACAAACTTTATATTTTTCTAAGGCTGGCGATTACGAAAATATGACAGCTGGTACTAATGCTGATGATGCTATGGTTTATACTATTGCATCTAATCAGGTTAACGCCATTCGTTATATGAAAGCTGTAAGAACTTTAGTTGTTGGAACAACTGGAGGCGAATTTACAGTATCGGCAGATGGTACAGATGCAGCAGTAACTCCAACAAATGTAACTATTAAAAGACAAAGTTCATTTGGTGCAGCTAATGTTGATGCTATTCCAGCTGGTAACGCAATTTTATTTCTACAAAAAGCAAAAAGAAAAATAAGAGAGTTGCAATATAATTTTGACAGTGATGGCTATCAAGCCGCTGACTTAACTATACTTAACGATACAGTTACAAAGTCTGGAATTAATGAAATGGTTTTTCAACAAGAGCCAGATAGCATTATTTGGTGTGTTAGAGACGATGGAGTTTTAGCTGGTTTAACTTACCAACGATCAGAAAATGTTGTTGCTTGGCATAGACATATTTTTGGTGGATCTTTTGGATCAGGAAATGCTGTATGTGAAACAGCAGCAACTATCTCAGGCACTTTAACTGAAGATGAATTATGGGTTATTGTTAAAAGAACAATTAACTCAACAACTAAAAGATATATTGAATGTTTTTCAAATTTTGATTTTGACGAAACAGACGCAACTGATTTTAAATTTTTAGATAGCCACCTATCCTACTCTGGAGCTTCAACAACTACTTTATCTGGTTTATCACATTTAGAAGGTCAAACAGTTTCGATACTTGCTGATGGATCAGTGCATGCTAATAAAACTGTAAGCTCAGGATCTATCACATTAGATCGAGCAGTTACTAAAGCGTGTGTTGGCTTACCTTATAACAGTGTTTTACAAACAATGAGAATTGAAGGTGGAGCTGCTGAAGGCACATCGCAAGGTAAAACAAAAAGAATTTCAAAAGTTGTTTTAAGATTATTTGAAACAGTTGGTGTTAAAGTTGGACCAAGCTTAACAGATTTAGAAACAGTTCCATTTAGAACAACATCAAGTGCTTTATCTTCTCCAGTAGATACTTTGTTAGCTGGCGATAGAGAAATAGAATTTAGAGACGATTATAACTCAGACGGATTTATTTTTGTAAAACAAGATCAACCTCTTCCATGTTCGATCTTAGCAATTTATCCAACTTTAGTTACATCGGATGGTTAATTTTAAAATAGTTCCTTACGAAAGAGATCATGGAGACGAAATGGTTACTTTCGGTATGAACGATAAATTAATGGAACACGATGCAAGCTATGAAGAGAATAGGATTGATTTTGCACTACCTGGTTTATCATTTAGCTTATTGGCTAACGATCAGCTTGTTTGTAGTGGCGGCATTTTTCCTTTGTGGGATGGCGTGGCTGAAGGCTGGGTTATGGCAAGCAAAAGAATATTTGATTACAAAATTAAATCAGCTTCGCTCATTAAAAGAAGATTAAATTTACTTTGTAAGAATAACAAAATCGTAAGACTACAAACTTCAGTTAAATCTAATTTCGATACTGGCGTTAGATTTGCTGAGTGGTTAGGTTTAAAAAAAGAAGGTTTGATGGTGCACTACGGACCAGACGGATCAGATTATTTTAGGATGGCAAAAATTTATGAGTTTCATAGGTAATATAGCAGCAGCACAATCAGCAAAAGCTATTGGTAAATACAATGCAGCTGTTGCAACACAACAAGCAAATTATTTAAAAGCACAAGCTGAAGTACAAAAGACAGTTTATAATCAAATTGAAAGACCAAGATTTCTTGATCAACAGAAACAAGCTTATTCTAGTTTTTTTGTAAGTTTATTAAATAGCGGTGCTGAGTTTAGACCTGGCGATACAACTTTTTTAACAGCCATTAAAAATAAACAACTTCAATCATTTGATTTAGCTTTAGCCGATTACAATCAGAAAGTTGCAGTTAACGATACGATTAATCAATCGTTATTAATGCAAGGCAAAGCTCAAGGAGAATTATTTAAAGGCAAACTTACTGCTAATACTGAATACGCTAAAGCAGCTGGCAGCTTATTAAGTATGGGTTATCAAAGTAAACAAGCTGGAAGATTGGTAATTGTATAATGGCTAAGTTTGAAATTTTTAATAGTACTTCTAAAATAAATCAAAGCTCAACGCCAAACTCATCGGCATTAGCTTTACCTTTTTCTTTAGCAACACAACAAGGCGAAGCCATTAATAGTGTTGTTAAATCTATCGCAGATATTCAAAAGGATATGTATGCGATTGAAGATCAGAATAAATACAATGAAGCTTTACCAAATATAAATTTAGAAATTCAAAAAAAATATTCTAAATACGAAAAAAGTTTAGATACAAACGCTCCTAATAAATTAATTAAAGATTTACAACCATCTAACTTTAAAAGTTTTTTTGAAGGTCAAAGCAATAATGTTCAAGCAAAACTTAAAAGTCATATTGCTGAACGAGCTGCTTTATTAGTTCCAAAATTAAATGGAGTAGTTGTTCAAAATAATTTAGATAAATTTACAGTAGGTATTGGCGATGCTTTTGATAATGCGATTGCTTTAATGGTTAGTAATGACCTGGAGGAGATTGCTGCTGGTACTGCTACTTTTGAAACTTTAAAAAACAATAAAGCTTATCCTAGTTATATTGGCGAAAAAGAATGGAAGGAATTAGTTGATAAGAAAACATCTTTAAAAAATAAATTATTACTTAATAAAGATTTAACTATTAATCCTAAGAGCGTTAAAGAAAACCAAGAAAGATTAAAAGAATTAGTTGGTACATCAGCTGCTGAGCAATATGTAAAAGAAGCTAATGCTAAATTAGCAAGTAGAAGAGAAGCAGCAGAAAGAAAAGAAAGATTAATTGAATTAAGAGATCAAGAAACACAGATAGGTGCTTTTTCTGAATTGTTAGTTCGTATTGATAATTTTCAAAAAAATAAATCAGATCCTAACGCTGTTAATGAAATGCCTACGATTGAAGAGCTTTATGAAATGAATGATTTAGGCATCATTAATGAAGCGATGTTTATCAAGCTGACTGATTTTATGACAGAAGAGCAGCAAGATGGAATGTCATCTGATGAAATGTATTTATCAATCGTTTCTCAAATTGGTGCAGCCAAAACTATTGAAACATTAGACAACATTAAAAAATCATATCTGTTAGATAATTCAATTTTAAAAGAATTAGCCATAGAGGATGTTTCAGCTTTCAATGCAATTATTGATAAAGCTAAAAACGATTTTGAAGCACATAGAGATTACAAGTTTTATTTAAAAACTATTCAAGAAAATATACAAAATGTTTCTGTTGTATCTGGCAGAAGAGGCAAATTAATTGCTCAAGGTATTGCCAACCAAGAACAACAAATAATTAAAAGTTATACTAAAAAAGTTATGGATGGCATGAGACCAGAGTTTGCCTACCTAAGCGTTTTAGAAGAAGATTTTAATAACGAAAATATTCCAACTTTAGATACAGTTTCTTTTCCTAAAAGAGTTTCTGATTGGGGTAAAGCTTTAACAGACGCAGACTTTTTTGAAAAAGCTTCTCAAGAAGTTTTAGATAAATTTAAAAATTCTAATAAATCTAACTTTGATGCAAAACAATTAATTAATGATTTAGATGAAATTAAATTTGCTAAAGATTTATTTGAAATCAGATTGCGTGTAGCTCCTGGCGATCAAACAGCTAAATATTTATCTGCAACAAGTACAAGTATCAAATTAAATAATAAAGATAACTTACAATACGATCCAACAGAAAAATAATATGAGTGATATTTTAGATAATATTTATTTACCTGATTTTGAAAAAAGAAAAATTAGAGAAAGCGAGCCTTATCAATTATTAAAAGAAAATAATATCGATCCATCATCTTTAGAAGGTTACTACGATACTGAAGCAAAAAAACACGCAACACCTATTGAGTTCACTGAATTAAATTCAATTAACGATAAAGAAGAATGGTTATCGAAGCATGTAAATAAAGAAGTTTATAAAGAATACTTTTCTAATATTGGAGACTTTCTTGTTGAAACTGGAAAAGACACAGCATTAAGTTTAGCAACAGCAGTTGTTAATGGTGCTGATGTAGCAGTTAATATGATGCCTTTAATGGTAAAAGCATTAGATAAATTTCCTTTACCTGGATCAGCTCCAGGCACATTAAGCACTGAGACTGAAGATAAGTTGATGCAAACAGCTACGACTATCTCAAACAATTTAGATGGAGTTAGAAATTATTTAAACGATTTTAAAAAAGACGATAACTTTGTTTCACAAATGATCGGTATCGCATCTCAAGATATGCTCTACTCTATTCCGATTTATAATAAACTTAGAGCAATCGGTATGCCAAAATATCCAGCGTTCTTTTTATCTGGTGGTATTGGTGGAGCAATTGGAATTGAGAAAAAAGTATTAGGTGGCGAAAGCACATTTGTTCATCACTTTTTTGAAAAAGATTTAGTCGAGTTAAAAAACTTAGTCGGTATCTTACCAAATACGCCTTACGATAAAATTGCAGATGAAGCGATCCAAGCTTTAGAGTATGGAGTTTTTTCTGCTGCTTTACCTGGCATCATAGACGCTTTGAAGTTTATGAAAAAGAATATTCCAGCTTTTGCTTCGACAGCAGTTGGCACAACAGCTTTAACAATTGGTAACGAAGCTGAGGCTAATCCTTTAAAAGCAATTGCTAATGCAGTTACTAAAGTTCCAGTTTTTAAATCAGCTGTGGTTGACGCTGCAACAAAACTTCCTAAAGGATCTGGCGAACAAATATTTAATACTATTAAGAATACTCCAGGTATTAAAGAGAGTGAGCTCAAATGGATTGGCTTAGAAGATTTTTTAAAAGACAAAAAGCAAGTTACGCAACAAGAAGTGTTAGATTTTATTGAACAAAATAAAATTGATGTAACTGAAGTAATGTTTCCAAAAAAAGGAGCATTTTTTGGTCTTTATGACGATATGTTACAAACTGTAGAACAAAATAAAATTAAATTTATAAATTCTCGTAAAGATTTAAAAGGTGGAGATCAAAGAATAGATTTTGATAATATTTTTGTATCAACAAAAACTCTTGACAATAATCCAATACAAAATGAAAGAATTACTTTTAATTCTTTTAGTAATTCTCCAAATGGAAGAATAATAAGAAGTTTTGAAGATCCAAATACATACGAAATTGATGTAGATGCAATAAAAAAAAATTATCAATCAGACGAAAAAGGTTATGTCGATTTTTATATAGTTGACGATATTTTAACTAGAAGTAAAAAAGCTATTAGTAAAAGTGATTTTGAAAATCCTGAAATTAATACAATTGTTAAAACAGCTACAAAACAAGAGCCAGTTGGTCCTAAATACGAATTAGATTATATAAATCAAATGAGTTTTGATGAGCTTGAAAAGTATTCTTTAGAAAGCCAATTAAGAACTATAAATGAATTAAGATCTTCACAACTAGGAACTACCAGATACGATAGATATACGGAATATGGAGGTACAGATTATAAAGAGTTAATTTTAAAAATGAGACAAATAGCAAAAGATGGTGGTGGGAAAGCTATTCCAGTAGAAACTAAAATTACAAAGTCTGCCAATTTAGATGAATATGATATTAGCGAAAGTCCACATTTTAACGAGCCAAATGAAATTGCTCATGTAAGATTTAAAACAAGATATGGCGAAGGTTTAGATGATGGTAAGAAAATTTTATCTATTGAAGAAATACAATCAGATTTAGTACAGCAAGTTAAAAAAAATAATAAAGAACTTATAGAAATAGCTAAAGATACAGCTGATGAAGATTTGTTAGACAATGTAATTCAAGATTTTCCATTTAAAAATAATTGGTACGAGTTAACGCTAAAAAGATTAATTAGATATGCTGCTGACAATGGTTTTGATGCAATTTCAATTCCTAAAAGTAAAATAGTTAAAGATAGATATAATTTAGCTTATTACATTGATGAATTACAAATTGGTTCTTTTGATCCAGAAAGAAAGTTTATTGGTCTTGAAGGTTATGAGTTTAGTGATACTCGAAAAAAATTAACTTTGTCTGACAATATGACCTTTGAAGAAGCAGAAAAACAATTTGGTAAAGAATTGTTTGATAGAATTATTGAAAAAGCTAAAACTTTAAAACAAATTGATTATGATAATGGTAATAATTTAGTTTCATTAAATAGACAACTTTCTTTTGGTGCTGAAGGCAAAACTAATCTTTATGATAAATCTATTCCAAGTTTTCTTAAAAAGTATGGCAAAAAATGGAATGCAAAAGTTTATGATGATGAAATTGCTACAAGAGAAATATTTGTAGATAATAAGATTGATCAATATCAAAAAATGCCAGTTACCATTATGGAAATTACTCCAGAAATGAAGCAAGGTGTTCAGTCTAATTCGCAACCTTTATTTGAATTATTTGGAACAGTAGGATTAAGCACTTGGGGTGCTAAGACAGTATCAGACAACATAGAAAACAATATTATTTCAGAAAAAACATTTTAGTAGTAATAAATAAATATCCTCAGATATTTGTTTTTTTCAAATCACAATTTAGGAAATTTTAAATGGTAGTTAAAGCAATCATAAATGCTGTTACTAAAGGTGCATCTAAACAAAAGCCGAGGATGTTTCCAAAAGGAACAGAAAAATTTACAAAAGAACAAGCGACAACATTATTAGAAGAAGGTCAAAAGAAGATTGAACAAATTCAATCTGGAAATGCTAAAGCAATTGATACTGGTTCGTTAGTTCCAGAAGATGTTAATCCTTTAACAGTAAAAGCAAATGTAGTTGCTCCGAATTTAACGCCAACAAAAGTAATTAATACAAAAGTTGCTGCACCTAAACCATCATCTAAAAGATCAGTTGATGAGTTCTTTACTGAAGAAGAAAAAATATTAAAAAATTCTGATCTATCTGGACAAGAAGATAACTTTTTAAATTTTAATACTATTCAAACAACTGATGATATTTATGCTTCAATAAATGCTTTAGGTAATCAGCTAAAAAAAGTTAGACCAAAAACTGGTACTTCTAAATTACAACAGCAAACTAGAGGTGTTGTATCTTGGAAAGAAACTAATGAGCTAGCAACTTTACTTGGAGAAAATGCTGAAACATTAGCTGGTAATTTATTAAAATTAAAACCAGGTACAGTTCTTAATGCTCATGAAATAAAAGCAGCTAAGAATTTATTAATTAATCAGCATAAAAAACTTTCTCAGCTATCTGCTAAATTAGCAAGTGAAGAAGGCGATACTACTAAAACAGCTTTAGAGTTTGCTCAGCAACATGCCTTAACAGCTGAGATAACTAAAATTTTTAAAGGTGCTCAAACAGAGATAGCAAGATCTTTAAATATTTTAAAAGAGCCAATCCAAGATGGTGCTGTTAAAAATTTAGATTTAGATAGATTAAACCGAGACAATATCTTGATGAATTTAGGCGGTAAGGATCAAATTAAATTGATTGCTCAAGCTTATCAAGAAACACCAGGTCTTGCGAATAAAATTAAATTTGCTGAAAAAAGTTTTGGAGCAAAAGCTTCAGATGCAGCAGTAGAAATATTTTTAAATAATATTCTTATTGGTGCATTAACACACATTAAAAATAATGGTGGTAACTGGATTTATAAAACTATTGAAAGATTAGAAAGAAAATATGCTGCTAGATTATATGGCGGATCTACTCTTGATAGTGTTGCTGAATTTGAAGATATAGCTTTAGCTTTTGGAGAAAATATGGCGATGACTGGTATGTGGAGAGCATTCAGTCAAAAATTTAAAAGTTTAAAACCATTAAGCAGTAATCCACTAAAGACTTATAAAAATTTACCAGGTATAGAAAATAAAGTTGCTGGAACTAAATTTGAAAGTCCAGTTAACGCTTTTTCCTCAGAAGCATTTGGTATGGAAAAAGATAGTATTTTTTCTAAAGCCGTAGATGTTTTAGGTAGAGTTTTAACAGTAGATAGACTGTCTTATAGATTATTACAATTTTCAGATAATATTTTTAAGAATGCTGCATTTACAAGTGAGTTATATGCTTCAGCTTTTAGAGATACAGTTAAACAAGTTAAGCTTGGAAATTTATCCATGGCAAAGGCTCCAGATTATTTAGCCTCACTTGTAACTAATCCAACTGAGCAAATGACTAAGACTGCTTATGACAGTGCTTTAAGAAGAACATTTCAAACTCCTTTAAGTAAAAGAGGAGATATTGTTGGCGATCTTACAAATGCCGTTCAACAAACAAAAAATGTTAAAGCATTAAATCCAATAACTATTTTATCTTCTCAATATTTTACTTTCTTGAGAACACCAGGAAATATAGTTGGAGCAACTGCTGAGAGATTACCTTATCTTGGCACAAACAGAATTTTAAGAAGTTATCGTGAAGCTTTAAGTAAAGGTGGAGCTGAAGCAGAAATAGCAAAAGCTAAAGCTGCAACTGGCTGGGCATTCCTGGCTACATTTGGTCCACTAGGTTATTTCGGAGTTTTTTCAGGATCTGATCCAGATGTTAGAGGAAGAGATAATTACGAATTAAGAAAATCTGCAAATATGCAGCCTAAGTCTTTTAGGTTTGATAATTTTTTATCAGAAGATTTACAAGAATTATTTGGCTTACAAGGTTCTAAAATACAAATAAGTTTAAATGGCTTTGAGCCAGCTATTATGTTGGCAGCTATTGCTGCTGATATTGGAAATATTATTGCTCGAATACAAGAAGATTGGTCTGGCTGGAAAAACATTGAAAAAGTGTTTTATGATTTTTTATCAGCCTACGCTTTATCTTTTGGAGACAATATTCTTAACACTTCGGTTTTAAATGGAGCTGGAAGATTAAGTGATCTTGTTTCAAGTATGAAAATGTCTGACAATCCAAAAGAGGTCATTTGGAAAGAAGGTAAGAAAATTGTAAGTGGCTTAGTTCCTTTTCAAGTTTTATTAAATCAATTTGAAGATATTGGAAGTGATAAAGTTAAAACAGATAATTACGGCATAGCAAATGCTGATGATTTTAGAAAATTAAATTTTGAGTTTAAGTCAATGATCCAGAAAAATATTCCTGGATTTGAAAATGATTTATATTTTGACAGAGATTGGTTAGGTCAAGAAATTCCTAAATTTTCAGTGATTTCATCAATGACTGAAGATCCAATTAATAAAGAAGCTCGTATGATTGGTTATGAGCCAATTAAATTAAGACAAAAATATCGAGTTACCGCCTACTCTACTAAGTATGGAGAAACTGATTATGGCATACCAGTTAATGTGCAATTAACTGAACAAGAATATTCTCTGTTGAACAGAATACAAGGCGATCAGATAAAAATAGAATTAAATGATTTGATGAATAGTAGTTTTTATA
>Ga0099849_1001457_pt1 | contig 11077 bp, 10 predicted proteins | sample CB_VirMetaG_4_FD_78177 | JGI IMG/M metagenome (GOLD analysis project Ga0099849, IMG submission 78177) | Freshwater to marine saline gradient viral communities from Chesapeake Bay - CB_1508_1M Viral MetaG | ecosystem: Environmental > Aquatic > Marine > Coastal | place: USA: Chesapeake Bay... | reverse complement strand
ATACAATCTTTAACATCCATTACCCATTCGTTTGTATAGTAATTATTAAATGTAACAGCAGAAAGAAAGCCCCTGAGCTTACTATCTTTGTCATAGTCACCTATAACTAATGCATGGGGGTCTTCCTTTCGTTGCTGTTCTATTATACTAAGAAAATATTTTATCCATACGGCTTCGTTTCTTTCGTAACCGTAATAGTTATTATACTTAGTTGATTTGTCCATAAGCTGAATTGCTTCGTAGACATCATTGTCCCCTAGTTTTTTTATCATTTACCTTCCTTAAAGATTTTGAATTTTACTCTGTAAGTCAGCTAATGTAGTAGCAGTTTTAATAGACTCGAGCAACGTATTTAAACGCTGCTCTGAGTTATTTACTGTGTCTGTTACTTCAAATTGCCAAGATGAAGTAGTGCTATCTTCAGATACTGGTGGTTTATTTTGCATTATCGCTCTCCAGCTTTATTAATTTCAAATTGAATACTTGGAATACCCCATGCATACTCATTGAGTGTTACAGTAGCGTCTTCTGTAGCATCGTCAATTCGATAGTTAATAAATCTTCCTGTTACTTTAGTATCAATCTTGTAATCTTGACTTACTCTATAGTCATTAACAAGAGTAGCACTAGTTACAAGATCAACTGGTTCTGCAGTATAGTCTGTAGGAGACATACGCAGATAAAGAGTTGGATAATACAATGTACCATTAAGCTCTGTAGCAGTTCCTCCTGTTGATTGGATTGCTGCTCTAGCTATTTGTTCAGTATCAAGTTCAGGTGTAATACCTAATTCTGTTCTTTCAACAAATGATGCATAGGGTAAGCCTTGTATTCCATTAGCAGGATCAGCACCAAAAGAGTAACCAATATCTGCTGCTCGAATTCGACTACTGTTATCATCATTACTTGTTTGAATAAAAATAGGATACCGTTTACTTGCGTTAATTTGATCTGTAGGCCAAGGTCTATCAGGATCAAATCTACCAAAAGAAGAAAAACTACTTACAAGTGTAGCATCAACAATAGGATCAGGAATTTCTACTGTAAGTGGAGTTGTAGCAGTTGTACCTTGCTGAACTAAAGTTGCACTAAGAATATACAACCCAGTAGTACTATACTGAATAGGTAATACTCTTAAATTATTGCCTGTGCGTTCAACAGCAAGAGTTCTTCCACCAATTCTTTTAATTTCAGTTTCTAATTCATCTGCAATATCTGTAGCTGAGTAAGTAGTTGAAGAGTCTCCACCAGAATAAATATTAGAAATATAAGGATCACTAATATTACGAGTGCCGTTATTAGTTCCACCAAAAACATAGTCTTGGAAAGTTAAATCCGAATATTGAATTCTAATTACAGTAGGCTGAGTATATCTTACAGGTATCCCTGCAGTAGTTTCAACTGCTGTAGCAGCTTGCAAAGGATCTGAAGCATATTCATAATCACCATTATAATCATCAGGAGTCATAGACCACAAAATAGGATTTACAGTACCTGTACCATTACCGTCATCTACTCTATTTACAGAATATTTTTCTGTTGTAGTAAAAATAACATCACTTCCAGTACCACTCAAAGTCCAACCAGAAATAGGAGTAGCTCTTATAAGTGCTGCAATTTCAGTAGAGTCAAGTACAGCATTACCAAAAATCCCAGTTAACGGAACTACTACATTATAAGCAGGTAAAAATGCACTTTCATTTAGAGTAAGTGTAGCTGTTCCTGCACCAATGCTAGGGTTAACTCCTGAAGTTGTTTCTGTAAAGTAACCATTATCAGCATCAAAAAGACGTGTAGGAGTAAGCGTATCTAATAAAAGATCATCAGGATCATTTTGAATTGATAATTTAATCAACTCTGAAGGTTGACCTGACGTATTAAATGCTTGAGTTCTTGTTGCCTCTATAAATATATTTTTATAAGCACCAGCATTTCCTGATGAAAGTAAAGAAGAGGTAGTTGTAAATACACCTGTATCTTGTAATTCTTGAGCTATAAAGTTACCAACATCGTCCATACTTACATTAGTTCCGGCTATAACAATATCTAAATAAGTATTATCATATTCTGCTCTAACTGTAGGTGGCGTAATATTAGCTGTTGAATTACCATCGTTAATAGTTAAAGTACTAGTATTAACTACTCCTCCAAAAGTAGTTGATGAATAATCGATTTCATTATATCTTACTAATGTAGAAAGTACAGTTGCAGACGTATCTACATTTGAATTTGTAGGTTTAACTGCTTTTAATCGAATTGAAACAGGAACATCAACAGTTCCTTGAATTTTTTCTACATAATAGTAAGCGGCAGAAGGCTGAACTGACGCTGGATTTGAAGGATCTTGTCCTTGAAAAATAGGATCAGTAATTAATTCATCATAAACTTCTTCTACTGTATCATTAGCGCTTGTAGATGAACTATACGGATCTCTTTTATTAAGTACAATTCTTTTATCAAATCCATCTGGTACATAACCGCCAGATGTTTGTCGAAATCTTACTGTTATTGGAGGACTATCTTCTTCAGAAACTCCATAGATTCCATTACCAGTACTATAAATAGCTGAATTTGAAGTATCATACTCTGTATTTAAATCAATATCAGTGCTTGTACCTGTATTAGTAAGATAGGTACCTGTAATGGTCCAAGAGTCGTTAGCTTTTCCTAAGTAAATAGCTTGAGTTTCTCCAATTTGAAAATCAGAATCAACAATAGGTGTAGCTAAAGTAGCTGGTGCAATAAAGTTGTTTGTTGCAGTAATATCATATACAGAACCATTTTGAGTTACTGTAATATCAATTCCTGTACCACCAACATTTGTAGCACTTCCTGTACCACTTACATTAAAGTTGCTTATTTGAGTTCCAAGTGTTTGACCCGACCAACTTAAATTAGATACATGATTTCCAATAATTGAACGTGAAGCGCTATCACCTGTATCGAGATAACTAATAACGCTACCCCCTGCTGCAAGTTGTAAATTATACAACTCTAGTTGCAAAGGATGATTGCCATTGTCTCTATTATTAGTAACAGTAAAATCAGTTCTTGTTCCATCTTGCCAAAGAAAAACAACCCCAGGAGGAATTGCATTCCAAGTACAACAACGGGGCGTATCTGAGTGTGCTTGTGTTCCATCACCCCAGTTACATTGACTAGGTGTCCACCTTAGAGAGCTAGTTCGCCATCTACCCCCATAAATCCTAGTTCCATAACGAGCAAAGAAACCACGACCGCCATTTCTGCTACCGCCACGATTAGTTTCACCAGAGTAAACTTGATTAGTAGAACCTTCACCTCTAAGTACACGAGTATATGTTACTCCTGAAGGAGCAGAACTTGGAGTTACAGCTGCAGCTGTACCTGCTGCGCTACCATTATCTGCAGCTCTTCCTCCGGGAGCCTTAATATCCGCTTTAAGTGTAGATCCTCGGTACCAACGTATTCGAGAAGTTTTACCTGGATAACCAGCTCCGCTAAAAGAATCAAAACGATTAGCTCCAGCTGCAGTAAGTACTATTCGATCTCCTGCTTGAGCATTATTAATATACCCTTGAACTGCAGAAGCAGCACCGCCGCCATAGTTATGATCGGCACCACCGCCACCAGATCCTGTAAGGATAAAATATACTTTACCACTACGATCAATAGTATAAGTAGAGTTAAGACTGCTACCATCAGGACCACCTGCACCTGCACTTGTCCAACCACCTATAAATACTTGTAAGTTATTAACAGTATCTTTTGATGTTACGTGTCCATTTCTATCATTGTTTGAAGTATTACCATAATTATTTTGAAAACCTTTATCGGTATTATAATAAGGAACTAAACTACCAGTGCCACGAGCATAACCTGCAGGTGTTTGATTTACAAGTGTAGCTGTTACGCTTACTTGCTCTGCATCATTATGCGCACCTGAAACACTAGTTAAACCACCAACATAACTTTTAATATAGCTAGTATAAGTAGTGCCGCTTCCTCCAGAATTTCCAGGAACAAAAAAACTATTATATATTCGTCTAGTTCCAGGTATTTCAGATACTAATTCTAATCTATAAAAATGAGTAACGCCATTATCTTCTGTTACACGAGTTGCTGTTGCAGTCCAATCAGCTAATGGATTAATAGTTGAGTCATTAAGCCCGTTAATATAATCTCTTAACGCTTCTGTTACTTGTTGTTGTGTTTTAGCAAGTCCATCATTAGTAGAAAAAAGATCTGCTCCTGTAATTGTTGTGATTTCAAGACTAGCATTTTTAACTACTAATACAATTTCAAGTCCACCAAAAGGTGCTGAACTACGAGTAAATACAGCATCTCCTTCATTTAAACCTGTAGTTGGAGCATCTCCTGAAGCGCCAATACGAATATTCGCTTTTGCAAAATCAATATTTGGCCCTGGATCTACATCAATTGCAATTTCAAGAGTTTCAGGATATGCAGTAGTATAACTAAAATCAGGAAAAAAAGTAGAACTAGTATATTCTTGTACTTGTTTAACACCAGAATGAGAAGTTTCCATTTGACCTGCAATAGTCATAGTTTGAACTTCTTGACGTCCTTCATTAAGTGGCTCATCGGAACCTGAATTACCACTAGTAATATCAATAGTAGTAAGTGGAATACCACCGCCCCTAATAGGAGCAATATCACCTGAAATTACTTCATCAAGATCACGAATTGTCCAGTTATTAAGCCGATAATTCCAGATAATTGCTTCATCACATTCGCCTGTAATAGATTTAATAGTTGGATAACAAATCCATATTTCGTCTTTAGGATTATTAAGTAATGTAAACAAATTAGCTTCATGCAAAGGGTTAAGATTAGTATAAAAGTAATCTCTGATACGTCCAGAAGCTAATGATTGGATGTTTCCAGGGTGTCCTGGAAAAGAATAAATATCATTACTACCTACTACAAGATGTTTACCATCATATTCAACAATAGCTTCAGTAGTTAATGCTCCATAATTATCTGTAATAAGATTAAATCTAACTGGAGCTAATGGATTGTTAGTAAGCGCCATAGAGTGAATAGAGTTATTTGTATAAATATACAAGTTACCCTGAATTGACTTCATATCTTTAACAATATTAGTGTCCGATAAAGTAAACTCATCAGCAGTGCTTACACCTGCCGCAAAAGGATTCCAGTTATTTGGGATAGAGCCTGTTACAGCAATATCTGAAGTACGTACTACACCTGATAAACGCCTTAATACATCTCCTGAAACAGAATCAACTTCAATAAGATCACCTGCAACTAAAAGATTGCCAAATGCTCTAACAATATTTGCTCTTACATTTACTTGTTGTCTAGAAATAGTATTAATCTTTATTGAATCACCAGATGAGAGATTTGTACAAGCAACTACTGTAGTATTAGTAGCGTTACTAGTATAGATTTCAAATTGATTCGAAGAAATAGTTACACTACTTGGTAAAATTCCAGGAACAAAGTTAGCTGTATTAGGAGTGCCAGTACCTGCAGGATTACCTGATGCCGCAGTAAACGATGTGCCATTTACTTTAAAGTCAAGATAAAAGTTAGCAAAATCTATCTTTTGACCAAGATCAAAAAAATCACTTTGATGTGTGTCAAAGTCAGAAATTGAAAATACTTCAACATCAATATTGTATGAATCCCATCCTGGAAGTTCTGCAAATGCACTTACATTATTTACATCAACTGAACTAATAGGATCAAGAATATAATGAGGCTTTTGAATACCATTATTAATAATAATAGCAAAGCCACCTGCAAATAAAGTATGTTGCCAATTTCCATCAGGATCAAAGCCTTTATAACCGTCTGAATTTACAAGATCAGAAGGAGTAATATCTGCTCTATTGCCCTCTTCATCTTCAATATATACACGATCGGCAATATAGCTTCCTGCAGAATTTTCAACTCCCATTACATAAATGTAATATGCAGCGAGATCTCCAAGATTAGGATTAGGCCAATACAATATATGTTTAGCAGAAGATAGCTTGTTTCCTGATGTAAGATAAATAGAATCGAGATTAGTATCTTCTGCAACTTCGTTTAAAAGAACTTCACCTTCAATTTTACGAACTGCATTATCTCTAAATCTAACATTTCTTGCGTTGCTAAACGCATTAGCTGCAAGAGCAGACGGAGGGGCATCGGGAATTACACCTGCCTGATCAAGCTGATTAATTGGCAATACTTGATTAGCCATTACTTTTCCCCCATTTATTAATAGGACACTTTGCTTTCGGTATCCATGTTTTTACTGACATAATGCAATTACATAAACTGCACATATTAAGTTGTTGTTTATAGTTTTCACAACTTTTACAAATAGTGTAACGTTGTTCTCTAACTGTATTGTTTACTTTCAATTTTAAGCGCACTCTTTTGCGCCAGTAAGCGGGTCGAAGAAACAAGCTTCTGCCTTTCCTTCTTCTTTAGCCACTTCCTGAGTCTCGCTAGGTACCGTCTCTTTTTCTTCCACGGTTTCGTTGTTAAGGATCCCGAACCTTTTACCACTAAGTCGGAACGTTGTGCATCCTTTCGCGTTGCCTTTCCAGGCATCAACATAGACCTGTTTGAACTCATCATATGTGACGTCATCTCCTACATTACAAGTTTTAGAACATGCCGAATCAACGTATTGTTGTGCTAGTAGAAGAACTTTAAGGTGATCTTGTACACTAATTTCATTAGCAGTTTTACCTTCAACACCCTTTGAGTAAGCATAATCCATAACGCGTTCGACCTTTGGACCATCAAATGTTTGAATGGTGCGATCATAGTAATGATTAAATACTGGTTCAATACCGCCGCTTACGTTATCTGCACAGATACTAATTGTACCTGTAGGTGCAATAGAAGTAAGATGGCTATTACGAATACCATTTGCTTTAATCAACTCAATTACGTCCTCACTGAGTGTATTAATAAATTTACTTTCTAAATATTTTTCATTATATAAAGGAAAAACTCCTTTTTCTTTTGCCAAGTTTGCTGAAGCACGATATGTTTCATCTCTAAGCGTTTTAAATACGACTTCCATCCAATTAAGAAATCCAATTGTTCCGTAAGGGTATCCAAGCATTTCACCTGCATTAGCCAATCCTGTGATTCCAAGTCCCATTCGTCTTTTATTTTGTGCTTCATCTTCTTGTTCCTTTAATGGATAAATTGTTCTATCAACTACGTTATCCATTGCGCGAACTACATGCTTAATATCTTCAATATAACTTGAGTAATCAAATGTACATTTATCGTATGGATTATCTATTACATATTTAGTAAGATTAAAAGAACCAAGTAGACATGCGCCAAAAGGTGGTAATGGTTGTTCACCACAAGGGTTTGTTGTTTCGATAGTTTCACAATAATGCAAGTTATTCATTTCATTAATGCGATCAACAAAAATAACTCCAGGCTCTGCCCAATCCCAAGTAGAATTCATTACTTCATCCCACACCATTGGTGCCGAAAGAGTACCACGCTTATGGCCTTCGAAGTAAAGAGTGTAATCAGAACCTGCTTCAAGCGCTTCCATAAAAGCATCCGTAATACCAACAGAAATATTAAAGCCAGTAAGCTTATCGCTGTTACGTTTAGCACGAATAAAGTCAAGAATATCAGGGTGATCAACACGCAACACACCCATTTGTGCGCCACGCCTGTGACCACTACTAGCAATTGTTTGACAGATCGAATCAAAGATTCCCATAAAAGAAACTGGACCACTTGATTTACTATCAAGAGATTTAATAAGATCTCCTCGTGGTCTAATACGACTAAAGTCATAGCCGATACCACCACCTCTACGCATTGTTTCAGCTGCCTGAGTAGCTCGTAGCATAATGCTATCCATTGAATCTTCGATATGACCACTTACAAAACAATTATAAGCAGTAGTAATTCGAGGACTACCCATAGCGTTTTGAACGCGACCAGCAGGTAAGAACCTACGATTACCTAAAATATCTTCTAGTGCATATTGATGTTCATCGTTATCACAGAGTGCCTTTGCTATGCGCTTAATCTTTCCATCAAATGTTTCGTCTTCTAATCTGTATTTCATTTTATCGATTTCTTCTGAAATAGGCATCGATGGACCTGTATACTCTGTGTTTCTCATAGTTAACCTCTATAATATATAATGAACGTTTCTCCCCGTATAAGGGCGTTTTATATACTACGCATACGGTTAACTAATCGATCTGCTCTATTAGTTACTTGCTGATACCAACGGCTATCAACCATTTCATCTGCGGCACGATTCCAGTCACTAGCATCTACTGCTGCTCGCATACCTTTAAACTTGCTAAGCCTGGGTCTTCCCATATTAAACATCATATTAGCAATAATTAATTGGACTTCATCAGGCAAAAGCTCGAAATTGGCATATAGCTTCTTGCACTCCGATAACACGAGTTCGACATCTTTAGCGAAGCACTCATTGACTCTATCTTCTGAGACTGGTGTGCCAACTTCTTGTCCATACTCAGGATCGCTATCAAGAACAAGATGGCCAATACCAAAAGTAGGGAGGCCAAGGTGATCGAGATAAATCTCGTACTTAACTCCTTCATCTACTTTTAGCTCCTCTCGTAGCTGATCTATATTCATTTTGTTTTTCCTTTTACTTTTTCAAATGTTCTAAGACCACCAAGACCAAGCATACCCATAAGAACAGTCATAAGTGTTTCCATTTCAAAAGTAGGTAGTGTAGGTATTTCTACAGCAAACCAACTTACAAAGAAAAGAGTAATAGGTAATCCTACAAAATGCCAAAATAAAGCAATGCCACATGTCCAACCAATAAACGGTCTCCAACCAGCTACAAAAATATTACGACTAGCTGCTTCTGCTTTATTTATTTCAAGTTGTCCTTTAGCAAGCTCATGCGCATGTCGTTCTGACATTGTAGCTATTTCATGTGCTAATTTTGCTCTTTCATCTGCATCAGGAATAAACTTATCTAGCAAGCCAGTAACAGGCCCAATTAAAGCTTGTATCATAAACTTTGCCCCCTTAATTGTACACATCTAAATTTTTTAGGTTCTAAGTTACCTTCATTTATCATACGAATATCATTGCCCATTTCATAAGCCCTAGAAGTACATTGTTCTCGTGAATCGTATGGCCCTCTAGTATCGTGATATTCCCAACATTTATCTGGGAAGGCTATACTACAAGCCAACACAATTACTTTAAACATTATTACTCCTATGCAATTTTAAATGCGCTTATAAGTGCTACTACTATAAAAATTATAGCTCCTGTAACAATCATTGTCATTTTAATTGTTTCCATTAACTCATTATGCTTTTTTATTTCTTCTTTTCTTTTAGCAATAGCAGCTTCTTTAGCTTCTTGAATACGTTTAGCTCTAAGATCTACAATACTTTGCCAAGTACCCGGTCCAAAGCGCATATCAATCATAGTTCTCATTTCTTGTATTTTTTCTTGAGCTAGTTTAGCATCAATTACTTCTTGAGCTACACTTTTAATACCTAGTTGATCACTAAAACCTACCCCTGATTTTTTAGATCGTTGTTGTTGTATTTGTTTTTCGCCCTCTAAAAGATTATCTACGTGAGAAGCTATCTCACTAATATCCTTGGCGGTGTTAATTGCTGATTTAATGCCCTCAACAGCACTTTTTACCAAAGCTATTCCAGCTAAGGTTTCAGCTATCATTTTGTTTTACCTCACAGTTTTCCTATCATAGTGAGTGCAAGACCAACAATCACTATCGTTGATCCCATTATCATTGCTTCTAGTCTCCACATGCGTTTGTCTAACGTATTAAGCTTTTCTTCTACTGCCGCATAACGTATTGCACACTCTTTTTCATGTGCTTCAAGATCGAGGGCAACACGCAGTTCCGGTGTTACTTCTAGTGTTTGTTTCATAGCACTTATCCTGCAATCTCAGTTACGGTAATGCTAGAAATACCTCGTTCTACATAATTATGGTCTGTATCACTTACTGTACGATTAAGATAAAAATTAATAGAATTAATAGCTCTTGCCGCTACTTTGTAAGTAATTTGTGATGTTGTTGATGGTGAATCAAAGTAAACATACTTTACACCTTCAGGAGTTGTGGAAGCATTTGAACTGTAATAAGTAATAGATGTACCCATATGAATACCTACATTTCTATTACCTGATGTTGCAGAACCTAATTTTGTGCTGTCTCTAAGAAAAAACCAACAAGAGTCAGTTGACGCATCTACGTGATCCCACTCACCCTGAACAAATGCCTCAACCTTAATAATACTTGATGTAGAAATAGGCGTAATATTGACCGTTAAGTCTGTCAATGTCGCATCCGTATTTGCTGTAAAAGAAACAGTGTTTTGACTGGTGAATTGCGTATGCTTTACTTGCAACACAGACCCACTAGGAAGACTACTACTGTCTATATAACTTGCATTGATATTATCAGCAGAAGTTAATAAACTAGCTACATTTCTTGCTCTGCTCATGTTTTACTCCGGCTTTGTAGGCCATACGACATCATCCAGTGATGTGTATGTATCCGTTATATCACGCAATGCTTGACGGTATGTGGTTTGCGCCGCAGTCATTGTTAGGTCGCTTAATGCCCACCAATCTGTTAAGGCCAGCAAAGCATTTCGTTCCTTACGCAATGCAATCAAATTACCTTTCGCTACAGCCGCATCATTGTCGTACTCAACCACGTTACCGTCAGCGTCATAAGCTGTGTCGTCAATAATGCTTTTTACTGATGGATTGAGACTATAAATGCCTAAATATTTCATTGCGCTATCTCCATCAATGTAATGTTGTAATGTTCATTGTTTACGCAGAGGTTTGTCTGTGTAATACCGGGATTTCGTTGAGTTAAACCAATTTCATAGGTCACGGATGATGTTGTAGCTGGAGTGTCGATGTGATTTAGACTAAGCATAACAATGTTGTCACCGCTGGTAGAATACACCTGACCCAGACCAAAATTGGCGTTACCTAAATTCGTACCAGACGCAACTCCCCCTCTAAATATCGAAAAGATAGCATGAGCGCCGCTACTAATTCCTGATGCATGAATTGGT
>Ga0099849_1001453_pt1 | contig 11096 bp, 13 predicted proteins | sample CB_VirMetaG_4_FD_78177 | JGI IMG/M metagenome (GOLD analysis project Ga0099849, IMG submission 78177) | Freshwater to marine saline gradient viral communities from Chesapeake Bay - CB_1508_1M Viral MetaG | ecosystem: Environmental > Aquatic > Marine > Coastal | place: USA: Chesapeake Bay... | reverse complement strand
TGGTGGCGGTCTACGTGGTGGATTTAGTAGAACTGTTAATGTTGGACCAAATAGAAGTCTTATATCATTAGAAGATGATTATTCAGCAGCAAGTGGTGAGGCAGGTAAGAACGATTCAAAAATTGTTTGTACTGAGATGTATCGTCAAACACAACTTGATGATTGGGCAAAGGCAATGAAAATTTGGTCTGTCTATGAACAGAAATATCTTACAAAGACACACGAAAAAGGTTACCATTGGTTATTCAAACCATATGTCCGTGGTATGCAAAATAGCACGATGTTAACAAAAATTGGTGCATATTTAGCTAATGAAAGAACAAAACACCTTAAACATGTTTTAACTAAAGGCAGAGCTCCTGATAGTTTGGTTGGTAATATTTGGTCAAAAATAATCCATCCTATTGTTTATGTTGCTGGTGTAATTAAATCATATATGGAGCAGAAATAATGTCCGTAAATAGTTTAGGATATAGAGTTAATAAAAATCCAATTGCCCAATCATTTTTTGTTGATGAGGTTACAGGATTCTATATAACAAAAATTGGACTCTATTTTAAGAGTACATTTAGTCCTACAGCAAACCTGCAATTGCCAGTATCACTACATTTAAGACCAATGCGTGATGGCCATCCATCTGATGTGGAAATTATTCCTGGTTCAACTGTTTATGTTCCATATAATAATGTGAACACATCAAATGACGCATCAGCAGTAACATTTTTTGAATTTGATGAACCAATTTATCTTACCGGTCTAACTGATTATGCAGTTGTTGTGTATGCTGAAACACCTGAATATGAAATCTGGATTTCTGAGTTGGATGGAACTGTTGTAGGTTCTGCATCTGATAGAGTTTACATTAATCCAAACATAGGTAGTCTTTTCTATTCACAGAATGGTGCTACATTTACGCCTGATCAAAAACAAGATCTTAAATTCGAGATCTTTAGAGCTGAATTTGCCTCATCAGGTACAGCAAAGCTATATAATGCATCAGTACCTAGAAAGCTACTGAACAGTAACTCTATCCAAACATTTGGTGGTGATAGTGCAGTCACAATTTTTACAACAAATCATGGTCTGCAGGTAAATGATACCATTTCAATTTCCGGGGCAGATGCTGTTGGTGGGTTAAATCTAAATGGTGACCATACCGTTCAGGCAATTGATCACAGCGGGGTGAGAATTTTCTCTACAACTGCAGCTGATTCTGATGAACTTGGCGGCGGTGATCGAATTATTGTTACCAATCAGATACCATACACAATAATGTATCCAAGTGTCTCAATGCTGCGGCCTAGTGGTACAGAGATATTTGGTGGATTTAAGGGTGCCACTGGTAAATCAATGGCTGGCACGGAAACCCCATACACTTTGGATACCACATATAACGCAATACAATTAAATAAAAATAACTATTCTCCAAATGCATATGTTATTGCTGCAGACTCAATTGCTGATGCAGAGATATTCATTGGTGCAAAAACTGCTGATTTTCAGATGTCCTTTGCAACAAATAATAACATTGTTTCTCCCATGATTGACCTGCAAAGAACATCTTTGACCCTGATTGATAATGTAATTGATAATCAGGATTCATCATTGGGTGGTACAACATTCAATAGTGCTCTGAATTTTGTTGATGAAACAGAACCTTATGGTGGGTCATCTGCATCCAAACATATCACAAAGCCTGTTTATCTTGCAGAAACCGCAGTTGGTCTGAAAGTTATTGTTGCGGCAAATGTACCTGCAACATCAGCTTTTGATCTTTATTATAAAACAGGAACAGGTAACGTTGACCTGGCAACAGTGAGATGGATAAAGGCCACACCGGATGCAGCAATAGTAAATGACGAAAATCCTAACATCTTTAGAGATTATGAATTTACGATTGGTGGACAAGGTGGAACATTACCTGCATTTACAGAGTTTATTTTGAAAATTGTATTTAGATCACGTAATAGTGCAAAGGTACCAGTGGTTAAGGATTTAAGAGCAATAGCATTGAGTGTATAATGAGTTATAAACCAGTTGATGGCCATCCAGGTCTAATTAAAAATGAACAAGGCATAGTATTGAACACAAATTCAAAAGAAATTGCTGCAGCAAGGGCAAGAAAAGAAGCTCGGAAGCAAAAGGAAAAAGAAGTTGAAGAGTTGAAGAACGACGTGTCTGAACTCAAAGACATGATGAAACAAATCTTAGAGAAGTTATAATGGCACGTACGATTCTAGTCACTGATTCAGATTTAATTGATTCCTGGTACAACAAGGTTAATACCTTGTCTGATTACATGGGTGATCTGGATGACCTAGACACAACATTTAATCCTGGTGAAACTTGGAGCTTGGATGGTCCACCACCAATAAAAAGGGATTCAAATCTTGTCAGTGCCGTAGATTATCTTGGCAGAGAAGCAGCAGATATCTACAATTCATTACTTGGTGGGACAGCATCGGCCACAAGACAAGTCTCAATGAAGCTGTTCATTGATTCTGGTGATCTGGATCTAATTCGTGTCAATCAACTTTGGAACTATGACTCTGCAATGACCTTGGGTCCGACTGACCCTACATGGTATGGTGATTCACCTGGAACTGCTGGATTTGACTTTACTGCAGATTCAGCAAAATTTAGAGAATTAAATGTATTAAACCTTCATGAGTATCCGGACAGTGCCACGTTTGGGCAACTTACAATTACCGATAGTGGTCACATCACTAACCTAACAGCACTTGATAGCACATCTACCGTTTTCTTTAAGAGCCTAAGGTGGAATTATCAGGTTGGTGTGATTGACAGTGCACTTGTTCTGCAAAAGATTAATATAATATATTTTATATCAGATAGTGGTGGAGATTCAGGTGTCCATATTGACTCAGCCATTATGGGAACCGGAGATATAAATACATTAACATTGACCGATAGCCCTGATTTGGCCTTTATGTATGCAAGGCCATTTATAATTGCAGATTCGTTGGGCTATGATTCAATAGGCCAGGGAGATTCTGGTACCATCTACTTTGCTGCTTATCAGTTGGATGTTGATAGTGTATAGAGGAAAACATGACTCGTAAAGTTACAACAGATTTAGTTGATGCCATTGGCACATTTATGAACAACACCAATCTGATGTCGGATTACATAGGTGATCTGGATAATTTAGATTCAGATTTTGCAAATAACTATGCTGATTCAAACCTTGTAAGTGCCATAAATTATGCAGGTGATTTACTTGATAGCATCGGAACCACACTTTTTAGTGGCACCGGTAATCTTTATGTAAAAGGGTTTATTGGTGATTCTGCTGAGTTCAAAAGAATTCGAGTAGGTAAACTTATTGCTGACAGTGCAACAATTGATAGTGCAACCATAGGACATCTATATGTTACTGGTTCAATGTATGCTGATAGTGCAAGATTTAGAAATATCACTGTTGATAGTATTGGTGTTGAACCTGGTGCAATTTTAACAATTGATAGCGCCTATGTAAATAATCTAAAGGTCACTTCGCTCAGTATTGATAGTGCCACGGTAATTAAGTTAACAGCAAATGAGGCAGATATTACATATGCCACAATTGACAGTGCAACCATAACAAATTTGGAAGTCACAAAACTAATTATTGATAGTGATAGAATTGAACTAGACAATGCCAAGTTATTTACTGTAAAGAATGATTCTGGCACAATAGTTTTGGCAGGATATTTCTTATCAACCAACAATGACCCAACAATTGCGTAAGGTTTATCATGACAGTTTACAGACCAATGGTGTCAGATAATAACATTCGAATAAAAGAATGCACATCGGCCGAATATGAATTGATGTTACAACAGATTGGTTATCTTTATTCTCAAGACCCTTCTGTTGAGTTAAGTGTTGTGACATCAAATGGTAATATCTCACCATCAATGACTGATACAAGATATAGATCTGGTGCAGCAGAAAGAAATACCTCTGCTGGATGGCCAACAGTTACATATTATCCAACAGAGGCTGACACACAGGAACCTCAGGTTGTTACAACACTATATGATAAAATTAGTCAAACTGTTACTGCGCCAACATCATCCATTATATCATATCCAGGTCATAGATATAAGCCTGTAAGACCTACATCAAATGGTGTTCAGGAAATGACCTATCAGGATATTTTAGACACATTTATAGACCCTGTTGTAACTAGAATGATTGGTGCTAATGGCACAGATGCTGTTGCCGCAGGGGCCTATTATATCAGCACGGCCGGTTCTATTTCCGGTTCCACAAACCTAGGTTTGGTCTACAGAGATACAGCAGCTGATGTTCCTAATTACAATCGTGTCAACATTGGAGATGGTGTTACACCTGGGCAGATTTATCAAGATATCTACACATTTACGGATTTTAAACTGTATAGAATTGATGGAGTATCATCTGTAGGTGGCGGATGGAGAGGCCCTTTGGTCATTGATTACACAAGTAATGGACCAAATAATCCTGCTGGTTTAAGACATATGACACAAACAGAGTTCGATGATTATTTTGCTCCTTTAATAAGACATGCAATTTATTCATTCACAGGAATGACACTAAGATATAATGTTGATGGTTCCGGAACAACACAAGGAACTGCAATGACAAATACAGTATTAGATGCTGCAACCGTAACTGGTAATTTTCAGATATATGATTTCAACACCAACGACTATCGAGCTCAAGAATTTCCAAATGGTACTCTGATCACGGCAAATACCTACGAATTAAAACTGGAGAGAACATAATGATTGAAGGACACAAGTTTGTAGATGCATATTTTACAAATAATGCAAGAACAATAGTTGAATCTGTTTGGTGGTCCGAAACAGAAAACGTGTACAGAACACACGTTGTAAATGTAGCGGAAGGTAATACACAGTGGGAAAAATTTTTGAAGCATCCTATTGACGAATCTGGTCGCTGTGTTACCATAGATGATCTAATGGAAAGAACCTATATTCGAAATCAAGAATTGGAGAGAACAAGAGATCAAATGATCCTAAAGGCAATGGATGTGAAGGATGAGTTTGTTAAAGAGACTCAGGATAATGTGACGAAAGATTCCATGGAGTCCTTGTTAAAAGCTATTTTTACACTTGACTGCAGACCTGAATCAACAGAGGATCAGAATAAAGAAAGACTTTTTCTTTTTAAGTTGGCACTATTTGAATGGGATGAGATAGGAAACATTCAGGATAAAGAACTAAAAAAGAATATACGTAAATCAAAAAATGTTACTGAGGCTCTTTATCATGCAGTAAGCCACCTTTATCATCATACCTAGGAATATCCATTTCAGCTAAAGCATCAAGGTACCATTGTTTAAGAAGATCTATTAAATTTTTGAGGGTAGGTATGTTGTTCATAGGGTCATAGTCACTGAGCTCATAAAATTCTTTTTCCATGTAATCAATTATTTTACCAATTTCTTTTGCAGGTAAATTCCTTATCGTAAGATGATGAGGATATAAAATAGTGTTGTACCATATGTTCACTTTTTTTTCGTTAGCCCAAGGTATGTAACCTACCATCTCATCCCAATTCATATTCATAGGATTTACCATAACTGACATTAACTTATTATTTTTGTGATGATAGTTATTAAATATTTCAAAATTTTTCATAAGTGTATCAAATGATGCATTGATTCTTATCTCTTCATATCTTTTAGGTATTAGACTATCAATACTAACATTAAGGCTTACGTTACATTTATCCAATATTGATTGAACTCTTTTATTATATACGGTTCCATTTGTTGCAATATTAACTTTAAGATCTGGCTTAATTTCTGCAACCACATCCAATAAATCCAATAAAATTTTTTGAGCAAAAGGTTCACCTCCATTTACCCTCAGTTCAGTAAGATGAGGTATAAACTCTTTCATTTGTTCATTAAATGAATTATCAAATATCTGTGGTAAAGGTGGGAGTTTGTCTCTGTTCTTACGAATGCCACTACTCAAAAGACCACTGCACATAATACACTCAAGATTACATTGATTACTTAATTCTATTTCCATCAATGTTGGCATTTTATTTACAGGAAAAGACTCATAGGCTTTTGCCAGAGGAAACACACCATTGTCAATATCATTTTTACATTCTTTGCATCTATAGATAAAAGCATCTTGAATTAACGCGTCCCTATATTTTTGAAACTCTTTACCCTTCCATATATCAATTAAAGATTTGTCTTTACTCCACGTATCTCCATATCCTATGGACTTCCAACATGGAGACACTTTACCGGTGAGTTGGACATACATATTGTTAAATGGAGCATTACATGTGTGATTACCGTACATTATTTAATATCTTACTCCATTCCGGAAATTTTGTTTCAAAATTATTGTTTCTAAGTAGATCATTATATGTTACATGTTTCCAGAATTCTTCAATCATATCTTCGCCTGGAAGATTCATTCTATTTAATATAATTTTTATTCTATTATCTGTTGAATTTTTATATTTCGTGTTTATTTTTTTCTTTATACTTTGAGGTAGATTTGATATATTCAAATAATTAGGATTTTCAACAAACTGTACAGACACTGGTATTGAAACGCCATCACAATAGTCAAAGAATTTATCAATATCCCATATGTTATACCAGTTTATTGTACAGTTAAATGTGATGTCAGTAAAATCTTTCTGAAACTTTTTTACATTTTCCTGTATTACATTAAAATCTGAACCTTCCCTTTGATAATCGTTTCTTTCATAAATATCATCCAGACTAATTCTAAGACGAAATGTTTTTATCTTCTTAAATTGTTCAACAAATTTTTTATCATAATAAGTTCCATTTGTAACAACAAGAATCTCAATATTCTGCAAAAGGTTTTTTTCATCCAGATAATCTGCAATTGCTTTAATCTCATTATTCACTAATGGTTCACCACCAGCAAATAAAATATATCTACAATCTTCAAGCCAATCTTTAAGTATAGGTTCATGGTCTGTTCCTATTATTTTATTTGATAGGTAGTGGTTACGAACTTCTTTTGTTTCCCTTTCTTTAGCTATTTGACTTGAATTAAATGAACCACACATACGACATTTTAGATTACAGACATTTGTCGTTTTAAACTCATAATATAATGGACTTGTGTCAACTTGAGTTTTTGTAAAGTCAAACTTTCGGGCCCAATAATTTTGCGTTGTTCTCAGGCTTTTATCACCTGATTCCTCTGCATGCCAGCAGGCGGCGCATTCATCAGGTTTTTCACCATTTAAGAATCTTTGTCGTAGTTCCTTATAATTTTCATTGTTCCATATATCTTCTATGTTTTCATCTTTAAGATACCCCATAGGCTCTGTGTATTTACAGCAAGGTAATACAGCACCTCTTGGATCTATGGACATTTGTGTGAACGGAGCCTTACATAAATACTTCATTCATCATCCGCTTTTTTTCTTGATATGTGACCGCTATTTGTAGTTCCGTCATTTCGTACAGTGCAATGTTCCTTACATATAAGTGGTGCCGTTTCCCATTGTTCCCTGGATTTTTGCAATTTTTTATACCATTCGTGATTTACAATTTCATCAATTGATGCGTTATCCAAACATAGATCTTTTTCATTTTCAATATATTCTGAATAAACCCAATCCCTATCTGGAACCCACTCTGCCACTGACTCAGCTTCCTCAAGCTGAAAAAGAATATCATCCGGGTCAGCTCTTCTTTTTAATGTACCAGGTTTTGGATAGCCAAATGTCTTTGATACAAACATACTATTAGCAATAAAACAGCAAGGGAAAACCTGGCCATCCGGATTAATTTGAAGCTCACCTCTTTCATACCAATAACAATAAATTTTTTTATCACTCATTTAGTATCACCTCATAATACCTTGTAATTTTCTTTGATTTCCTTAATGTTTCAAGAGAACCTTCATTGTAAAATTTAAATGTTTCTGGATGTTTACCTCTAATATTATCCTCATGGCCATAAAAAAATCTATTTGATGGCTGAATGTGATGTGCATAAGCACCATGCTCAGCTGCTATCTTGGTAATTTTATCTATATCATTCTCATTATGTTCAAACACAACAGTAAATACAGTTGATCTGGATTTCGGGCACTGCATATATGCATCCATATGATTTAACACTTTTTTTAAAGAAGTATTTCTTCTGTATTTTGCATGCTGTTCTTCTGTATAACCATCAATTGCAAATACTACATTTATTCTTGGACCATATTTGTAGGTAAGTAATCCAAAATTGAACCAAAATTCCTCATTTCTCATAGCGCCATTTGTATTGAGTGTAATATATGCATTTGAATTTTTAAGTACATATTCAATAATTTCGTGAACATCTTTTGCCATAAAAGGATCACCCCAGGTTCCACAAAATACCAGCTCCTTGTACATTCTTAATTGCTTTACATCAAATCTTTTTTTGAATAAATTCAGATCAAGTTGAATTAAAGGTAGCCAAGGTTGTTTTTCTTGAATATTCCCTTGATTGGTTCTATGGCATTGAGGACAGGCCGCATTGCAATATGTTGATAAATCAATCATACCTGTATATTTTCCGATGTCATATGCCATTTTGAAACTCTTTATTTGAATGATGCACAAAATAACAAGCATTAGTTTCCACATTGAAATTTTTATCTAAAATAAAATTCCACTGCATTCCAATATCTTTTAAAGGAACATTATATCTTTCTATCATATATGATATGCATATCTCGTTATTCACAACATCTGATAGTTCTTTTGCTTCATTAAGTCTATCTGAAAACATAAGAGCATCTGATGATTTTTTACTTAAACCAAAAACACCAGTATTACAAATTAAATCATTACCTTGTATATTTTCCACGTGTAACATCATCTGCTTGTGATATATTTTCCAGTCAGGTTTTCTGGTTCTGTGTAAACATACTTTATCAAAATCATGCAAATCAAAAAAAGATACATCAGTCTTTGGTACAACATCACAATCCAGATAAAGTACTTTGTCATATTGTTCCACTAACTCTTCTGCTTTTTGTATTTTAAAAAACATTAGATCTGTAAAGTCATAGTCAACCACAAAATGATAATACTCTGCCCCACAAAGTTGAGCATATAGTTTCTGTTTATTTATTATCAGATCTTTATAAACAGTCCATGATTTGGCTAGTTCCAAATTAGACCATACGCTGAATATAATCTTTTGCATAATTAAAATCCTTGTTGATTACATGTACCATCTTGGATTTTTTGGGTATGAATGAAAACCTGTGATTCATAATAAAGTGCCATTCCTCAGATAATTCATTAAGCTGTACATTATTCAGTTGCATAAGATAACTAAATAAAGTTTCATTATCATATCCAAACATTGATCTTATTGAATCCGGATATGACATATCTTCTACCTTGTCATGCATCATATCAAGTTTGTCGTCAAAGTTTTCAAAATAAGCTAACTTATCAAGTTGTTCTTTGGATGTACCCACTATTCCAGTATTATATACATCATTTTCACCATCAAGCCCCTCGTCAAGTAAAAGTTCTCTTGCATTCCACCATTTAGCACGTGGAGCACGAACAGTATGTGTTGAAGTGTCCTTTACAGAAACAACCCCTTCATGATTTACCCTACATAATATTCCACTGTTAAAATCCAAATGATAAAATATATTTTGATCAGTTATCGGGATCACATCAAAGTCAAGATAGAGTATTTCATCATAATGAATATTTTCGTACATTAACCATATCTTATAAAAATTTAAGATATTGTATGTGGTTATGTAAGGTCTCTTTGAGAAATATAGATTCTTAAAATTTATATAGTTGTTGTCATATTCATATAACTTATAGTCTGCTCCACACTTCTTTGCGTATTTCTTTTGTAAAGAATAAAGCCAGTCAAAGTTATCTCGCATTGAATTAGTTGTAAGTTGAGTTTTTTCCCTCGTTACATTACAATCACTATGTTCGGTTTGTATAACATCATCCGGTATGTGCACATACATACTGTAAATCAGTCTTTTCATTTTGCAATTACCATATATCTTTCATAGTCGTCTATCTTCTTCGTGCCTTTATAAAGGATATTCATTTCTGGAAGAGTGTCAATAAAATGATCTATGCTTTCATGACAATTAATATGACTGGCAATATCGTGCATATTATTTGACTGCAGTAAGACCCTTGCATATGGATTTTTTATTGACATGTACTCATATAGATCATCCTTATCAATGTGTTCACAAGCCGTACATATTATTATTTTTTCTTTACCATTTAACTCTTTATCATCAAACATCTCAAAGCCGTCTTGATGGCAAATAGATATGTTGTTATGGACTTTAAGTTTATCATGAAAATCAATACAGACACTATCTATCTCATAATCTAATATATCATTTGTAAATCCAGATTCGGCTAACATATGGGACATCAATCCATACCATCCACCAATAACAGCAATAGTATCTTCTGGCTCAATAAATTGCTGTACCTCATCAACCGCCCATTGTTTACACAAAAACTGACCATGCGAAAATTGATCTAATACATCTTTAATTCTATAGAAATCATACTGATTTCCATACATTGTATCCGTGTAAAGAAAGCTTAGTAGAGGTAGAACCTTATTTTCAAAGAATGATGGTTGAATGTATTTCATTATCAAATGTTCCATAGTTAAATTTTTTATCCCAGATATATCTGTCAATTCCAGCATATTTTCGAGTATTATAGTCTATATTTTGCTCAAACCACCACCAGTACTCTGTGTTACGATGTGCTGTCCAGGCCATAATTGAACTATTAATTTCGGTTTCATATGCATGAGGTTGATATGACAGATCTTTCTTCCAATGATCATGAATAAAATGTGGTATTCTCCAGTCTATATTCTCAATATAAGGAAAAGGATTTTTAATAATGTCTATATCCAAATCAAACATAACACATTTATCTGATAAAACAAAATCATGTCTATATACGTGAAGCTTGTTCCACCATTTCATTAGTTTTGGTTTTTTGGGTATGGACACACAGTCTATTATAACATCTTTTGGATCATCTGTAAAACAAAAAATGGGATAGTT
>Ga0099849_1001452_pt1 | contig 11101 bp, 19 predicted proteins | sample CB_VirMetaG_4_FD_78177 | JGI IMG/M metagenome (GOLD analysis project Ga0099849, IMG submission 78177) | Freshwater to marine saline gradient viral communities from Chesapeake Bay - CB_1508_1M Viral MetaG | ecosystem: Environmental > Aquatic > Marine > Coastal | place: USA: Chesapeake Bay... | reverse complement strand
TTCACATAAAATCAAAAATTATACAAGGAGAAAAATTATGTGTAAAAATACTTTCGTTAAAACTGAATCACAATTCAACGACCTCATGGAACTTTTTACTGATATGTACAAAGATACCCATACCCATTCAGAAATCCACAACATGGTTCTCGATTACGTAACTTACTTCAATGCTGATCGTAAAACAAGAACAGCACATGCAAACCCCAGCTCACCTTGCCAGTTTGCGAAGAACAAAGATGGTTCAATTAAATCAAATTCAGCACAAAAAACTTGGGCAAGAAAGAATCTTGAAAATCTTTTAGGAATGGCAAAACCTTACGGAGCACGTTGGCATGTTGCACACCTCTGTGAAAACAGCACCTCAGCAACACATATCTGCACAAATCCTGAACACCTTTACTTTGCAACACCTAAAGAGAATCACCAGGATGTCGACCGTTTAGGTAGAAAAACAGGTGTACAAAAAACTATTGAGTACAACCAGAAGAATAAAACAGGAGCATTCCACGACCCTGAATTAAGAGCTATTGCTCAATCAATGGGAGGAAAGGTTGGTTCAATTAGGCAGTTTGCTGAAGGAACACACAATACAATTAACAGAAATCGACAATGCCGCTACTGCTACTCAATGCATTCAGCAATTCAAATCAATCGACATGAATTAAGTTGCGCAAAGAAGCTCGGTTTATCAGAGCACACTCCTCGTCCAACAAGAACAAACAAAAATCCTCAGCCAATTAAGTTAGATCGATAATAATAACTCTCTTTGGCTCTTGTACTTCCTCTTCTTCAACCTGAGGAGGAGGTAATTCTGGTAATGGAAGTTCAAGAAAAGGCCTCTCGGATTCCCTTTTCTGTTCTTCCTTTTTTTTTATATAATCAATAATAAGTTCATCAAACATAACAAACCTCCTAATATTAAGTATAGGTTTGCAACAACAAAAAGGAAAAACAATATGATTTTAGCATTAGATGTATCAACAACAACAATAGGTGTAGCAATAATCGATAACAAAAAAGTAATTGAAATTGAAGCAATCGAATTAAAGAAAACAAAAGATTTATTAGACAAAATTGTTTTTGTCGAAGATTGGTTTAATACATCACCTTTGCTGAAGAAATACAAGAAGAAAATAAAGGAAGTTCGCATTGAACAATTCCTTCAGAACTTTAGAAGAGGTTTCAGTTCAGCAGCAACTATCACAAAACTTGCAGGCTTTAACACAGCAATTCAATATTTGGTGTACGTTAAACTTTCTTTACGTCCCAATATGGTTTCAAGTAATACAGCAAGAAGTTCAATCGGAATCAATCTGGATAAAAGTAGAGATACAAAAGAACAGATCTGTGAATTCGTTCATGAGCATCACATTAAACTACCAAGAAAAATACTGAAGGTTGGCAAAAACAAAGGCAAAGAAACTTGGGCAGATTATGCCAATGATATTGCAGATGCAGTGGTTATTGGATTAAGTTAAATCCAAGTTAAATAACTTAATTCAAAACCTTTCCATCAAGGCCGTATATTTTCTGTTTATATACTTCTTGATCCATCAAAACAACTTCTTCATCTTCTCTTGGAATTGCAAGCATCAACAATAACTCTGCTTGTTTTGTGCTAACAACCCACTTACCATTTTCAGCAAGGCCTTTACCTTTTGCATCTCTGTTATCCCAAAGCATATCATTCAAATGATGAGCAATATCAGGAACATGAATCAACATCTTGGTAATAGCATCCTTGTGATCTTCATGAAGTTCTTCCCATCTATCAGCAAACAATGGATGGATTTGCTTGAGATATAATAGATAACCTTCACCAAGAGCAATCTTGCCATCTCTTGTAATCTTCTTAATCTCTTTGTTTACATTTTTCTCTGCTTCTTTTCTTTTAAGCCTGTTAATTTTTTTTGCAAAGTTGTTTGACATAATATCTTTCTCCTAAATTTTCAAATTATGTAAAATTATTTTAAAAAAATTTTATAAAAAATAAAACTTTAATAATATATATAAACATAATACGCATTTTTTAAAAATTTTTCACACAAAGGAGATAAAATTATGCTTAACATCGATTACTTAAAGAACAGAATGCAGCAAATTGAAGTAAAGAATCCTCACAAGGAAATCAAGTATGTTAATTTTGAAGAAGGAAAAACATACAGTGTAAGATTTCTTCCTATGGATAATGGAAATTTCTGCAAGGAGTATTGGTTATATTATGGAATTGCAAATCAATTCTTCAGATGCACATTCAAAGAGGGAAAGCCCGACCCAATCAAGGAAGAGTTTGATCGCTCAATGCAGGTTGAAGAGCTGAAAAACAATTGGAATTACATGAAGGCATTTAAGCCAAAGCTTCGTTGTGCTGCTCCAGTTATTGTAAGAGGTGAAGAGCACAAAGGTGTGCAGGTATTTACATTCAATGAAAAGATTTACAAAGATCTTATATCAATCTTTATTTCACCAAAATATCAGAATGCTGTTGATCCAGTTTCAGGATTTGATTTAGAAATAAAGGCATACAAAACAAGAGAGAATTGGTTGAGATTTGATATCAAACCTGCTGAACTCCCTTCACAATTAAACATGGATATTTCAGTTATCAATGATACAACACCTAATCTTGATGAGATATTCACTGAATATGATTATGAAAAAATGAATGATTTGCTGAGGAACTATGTTAATCTTAATAAGCCAGCACAATCATGGCAATCAAACGCTAAACAACCTTGGGATGCATCAACACCTTGGAATGCAGGCGTTAAACCTTTTTAATATAAAACTGGTAAAAAATTAATATAATATAAAAGAAATAGGAGAAAATTTAAAATTATGCAGAATGTAACAGAACTTTATAGGAAACATGAACTTCCAAATAAGCTTTCGCCTGGTAATTTTTTAAGAAACAAAGAGTTTAAAAACATTATTGATGATGATGATTATAAAAAAGAAGAAAGCGAATACTTCTTTAATAAGAAAACTTATGATATGTATATAACTTGGGCAGATATTGAACCTGAAGTTGAGGCTAAAGAAATGAAAGAAGAAATTAATTCAAAAACAAATGAAGCATTTTTAAAGTTATGTGATAAGATTGGTGAAACAAATGCAATTGATTATGTAAATAAAATAATTAAATTCTTTATTGTTGATCAATCATATACTACATTATGCCTGAAGTTTGATGATGACAAACCTTTGAAATATGCTGCAGGTAATTTTGATAAATGCATGTCAATTTATCTTGGAATGATTTATAGTTATGTTGATCTTGCTGGCTCTCTACAGAGAAATGAAGTAAGAAATATATGCCAAGATCTACATAAAACTTTCAATTCAATGTGGGTATCTAAGTTCCATGATAATGTATGTTTCAGTAGAGGAAAAGAAATCTGGATTACAGGTGTTACAAATAAATTAGTTTACGTATTAAAGGATTAATATGATTGAGTTTAAGGAGCAAAAAAAAGAAGTTGCTTCTTATCATTCTCAAGTATCAGAAATAATTTCTTTAATGGAAGCATTAGAAAACCTATATTCACAAGGTACAAGTAGATTGTTAAGAGCAAAGATTAGAAAGTTAAAACATCAGGTTACTCAATTGCAAAAAGTGTGCCTTGAGAAAGATAAGGATTATCTCGATAGCCTTGCACCTGAAGTTCGTTCAAAACGAGGTCGTAAAATTGGCCAAAAAAATGGTGAAGCAAATCCAAAATGAAAGAGAATTATTATGCCACAAGATTATGTTCAGTTATTAATTAAATATAAAAACCAAGTTACTGCATTGATTTGTATAATTATTGCATCTGCTTGTTTCATTGGTGGAAGAATGAGTGTTCATGTTCCTCCAAAAGAAGTTGTTTGTAAAACATATATACAAACAAAAGATACAGCACTTCTTCAGCTCAAACAAGAAAGAGATGGAAGAGTTTCTGCGCTTCAGGCTCAAAGAGATGCTGATAGAAAACAATGTGCTAAAGATATCGAAGCTGAAGTTGAGAAGCACAAATCTGAAAGATCAATCGTTGATTGTGAAACAGCAAAGGCATTATATGGCCAATGTAAAAGGAGAGGATTAATCAAATGAGTAGAATAATTTCATTACTGTTATCATCTCTTCTTGTTTTCAATACAACCTATGCAAAGCCTGTAAAAGTAAAAACAGAAACAACCTTTTCACTTGTTGCTGAGGAAGTATTACCTGAAGAAAGATCAACAGGATTTGTATGGGAACCAGAACTTATTCCTGATATTAAATTAGGCAATATCACATTGGATGTATGGTTTTTGCAGGAAGAAGTAGCTGCTCCTATTACCGGTTATCTTATCAGCACTGGTGATTGGGTGTCTGTTAGAAGAACAATCAAAGGATTTGATGAAAAGCTTTCATCTGTAATTCAACAAGAAAGAGCTGCTTGTAAATTAGAAACTGATAAAAGAGAAGAAGCATGCAAACAGTTGAATCAAAAACTAATTGATGATTTAGATGCAGCAAATTTATTAATCACATCAAACAATAAGTTGATAGGCAGTTTAGAAACACAAATGTTCTGGTGGAAAATAGGTGTTGGCATTGCAAGCACCGTTATATTAGGCACAGTAATATATTATGAAGTGAGATAGATATGCCAAAGAAAACAAAAATCGTTCCAGTTATTGATGGTGGTCGCAAAACCGATATATTCAATAACCAAGATATTAAAGATAAAATTAGTAAACTTACTGATGAAGATGTAGAATTGATTACAAATCCTGAAGAAGATTTATTTGAAAGCGGAAGGCAAACACACCAAAATCTTACAGTTGCTTCTGATTTAGATCTTCCTGTTTCAGTAAAAGGCCCGTTCTCTCCAATAGATAGGGAAAGATGGATTGTTGCAATTGAAAACTTATTAATAAGAGGTGTTAAATCAGCAAACAAAATTGCAAAGTTAACAGGATTATCGGTTCCTTCAACATCAATGTTTATAAAAGAAATCAAAGCAAAATGGTCGGCAGATCTCACAATTCCTGAGGTAAACTTAAGAAGAGAGAAGTTGTATTCAGAAAACGAAAGAATATCACAATTCTGTTGGAACAAAATTCAACAAGATCCTGATGATAAAAATGTTATATCATATCTCAAACTCATTGGTGAAAGCTCAACAAGAAGAGCAAGGCTGGTTGGTGCTGAGGTGGTAAGTTTAAATGTTGAGAAGGCAAATTCAATGAGGCTTTCACAAGATGAAATGCAGGAACATGCAGCTAAATTATTAGAAGTTAAACCTGAAGATTTAAAAATGCTTGGTGATGCATTGGCATTAGAACTGAGCGGAGGAAACGAAGATGAATAAAATAATAGTTCTTGATACATCAGTAATCCTTTATGATAGGAATGCAATTCACAATCTCAAAGATAATGATATTTATTTACCACTTATTGTGTTGGAAGAGATAGATAAAAAGAAACAAGCACCCGGTGTATTAGGAGAAAATGCAAGATATATAAACAGGATGCTTGATGAGCTGAGGCAAGAAGGTTCATTAACAAAGGGTGTTCCTTTTGAAGATGGCAAGCTGTTTATTATAAAAGAATATTGCAAACAAACAATGGCAGTGTTGGAAGAAAATACAAATGATCATAAGATTCTTGCAACATGTTCTCTCCTCAGGCAGCATTATCCTGAAAGCGAAGTAAGATTAATCACAAAGGATATAAACCTCAGGGTTAAAGCTGATGCCCTGGGGCTCAAAGCTGGTGATTATTATACGGATTACGAAGATGTTGATGAGAAAAGAACAGGATGGAAGCAGTTAGATGTTGATGTTTCTATTATTAATAAACTATTCAAAGATCATTCAGTAAAAACAGAAGCCAACTGGAAGCTTCTTGAGAATGAATTTGTTGTATTAAAGGCAGGGCAAGCATCAGCATTGGCAATGAATTTCAATGGTGAATTAAAATTATTGTGGTCGCCAGATGAAATTAAAAAAGAAAGCGGTGTTCTTCCTAAAAACAAGGAGCAATTATTTGCACTTACTGCAATGATTAATGAAAACATACCTCTTATCTCTTTAACAGGAATGCCAGGCAGTGGTAAAACATTCCTTGCATTGATGGCTGGTTTAAGTGAAATAAATAATGGAAATTATGAGAGGATTATTTATACAAGGCCTATACAAACAGTGGACAAAGGAGTCGGATTCCTTCCGGGAACGCTTGAAGAGAAGTTTGATCCATTCTTGGCACCTCTTGCTGATAACTTTCAGAATGCTTTTGGAAACATGGATTATTTTCATATGATGAGAGATAAAGGGCAAATTGATATAGCTCCTATTTCTTTTATCAGAGGCAGAAGTTTAAAGAATTGTTTTATTATTGTTGATGAAGCACAGAATGCAACAAAGCATGAATTAAAAACAATCATCACAAGAGTTGCAGAACATTCGAAAATAATTTTAATTGGTGACACCAAACAGATTGATACACAGTATCTTGATGAGAAATCAAACGGCCTAACAATCATTGCAGATAGATTTAAGTTCAGTAAATTAGCAGCTCATGTTCATTTTACAAAGGGATATAGATCTCCTCTTGCATCTGAGGCTGATGAATTAATTGAATAAAAGAAAGTGAGGTTATTATGGAAGCAGCAGATAAAACAGTTATTATCCTAAGTTGTTGTTATTATTGCTGTTTTTGTGTTCATTTCTTTTTTTAAGTAAAATAATGTTACAAAAACAAAGTTTAGCATATAATTAATATTAAGAAACATTATAACTGAATTGGGTTTTTCTTTGTGTGTTTTATTTAGGTTCCTTTTTTGTATTGATGTTGTAAAGTTATCCTAAGTTTCTTGGCCTCCTCGGAGGCTTTTTTTTTGGAAGCAGGAAACAAAATAAAAAAAAGCCAAAAAAATTTTTACATTTTAGTAAGTAGAGATATAATTAAGAATATACAACAAAGGAAAACAAAAATGGAAAACACAAACTACATTGGAAAAATGGCTGAAGTTATAACACAAGATGGTGATGATTACTCAATGGGAATTTGTATCGATCAGTGGTATGATGAGGATTGGGAATCAAATACTTATACATTCTTGGTTGGAACAGAACAGATCGACATCCCTGAGCAAGGTGTTATTGGTTGGGTTGAAGGATAAAGAAGAAGAGCAATGAAAAAGAAACTAACATTCGAAGATTTAGAGATGGATTTCATGCAAGATAACCTCAAAGCTGCTGAAGAATTATGGGAAATGGCAGCAGAACTTCCTCAAGAAGTAGAAAAGATTGAGCTGCCAAAAAAAGAATTTAAAATTCCTGATGATGAATTGGCTTATGAAATCTATCAGCAACTTCCCTCTTCATTCACCTTCAAAGGAAAGCAATGGAACAAAGCAGAATTCACACACTTCTGCCAAAAGAAAAAGGTAGATTTAAACGACCTCCAAACAATGCAAATGATTGATGCTGAAATAAAAGAAAATATGCAGGCAATGGCAATGGAAGTTGATGATGATCTATTCAATGATCTCCTATCCCTCAAATCCTCCCAGCCAGGGCCTACCCCCTCCCTCGAGGGCAATCCAATCCCTAACGCGAATGAAAAGGTGGAACAAAATGAGGTGCAGATTATTAAAGAAGAAAAATTCAATACTGTTGATGAAGCTTTGGAAAGCACAACACAATCTCTATATCAAAACATCATGGATGAAATACAATCTCTCAAAGAAAGAGTATCAGCATTGGAAGATGAAAATCGCCTGCTGAAAGAAATAAATAAATCTTTATCTCAAAATAAAGAAGAACAAAAGAAAGATACAAAAGAAATATCTCAACTCACAATCCCTTCAGCCCAAATCATCAACGGTTGGATAAACGAAAAGAAAAACGAAAAGGAAGAAACAACACCAAAGAGGAGAAGAGGAAGGCCCGCCGGCTACAAAACATCAGATGCCACAAAAGAAAAACAGAGAAAGGCAAGGCTAAAGGCAATCCAAAACAAATCAAATGAGATACCCCAGATGCTCTCTGTTAAATCGAAACACAAAAACCATGAAAACATACCAACAAAAATAAAAGATCAAACAGAGATATATTCTAATGATCATTCCAAAAATTCATGCTGAAACATATAATTTTCAAAACACAATCAATCACTCAAAAGGAAATACAAAATGCAAGCAGATAAAAAGAATTATTCATTATCAGATACAATCAATATCATAAACCTATATCCCCATCAGATAATCATAACAAAAAAACATATGTACTCCAAAGAAGAATTCATTCAATACATAAAGGATCTCCATAGAAACAAACCTCACAAAGAAAAAGAAATATACACAGCAACAGAACAAACGCTTCTCAAATTCTGCAAGGCAACAGATCTCATTCCCAAAGAAGAAAAGAAAGAACTCTCATTCGACCAATTCCTCACCTAATCATCAACACACAAGGGGGCCCCGCCCCCTCCCACGTGTTCTCCCCATCCCTCCACGCGAGATAAACGCCTCGGAAAAAGATATATACTTTACAAAATCAAAAGCATAAAGTTTTTTATGAACCCTTTTCTCTTTCTACGAAAGAGAAGAAGAAACGATACTTAGGGAAGGAGCGTCATTTGTATAAAAATTTAAATAAAAAATAAAAATAGTTTATTAATTAAAAAAAACGCTTATAATTTATATATATTTTTGGAGAAAGCGTGTAAAAAGATATGGCAAACAACACAAAAGCAAAGCGAAAATCGGTGAAGGTGAAGAAAAGTATGAAGGATTATATGGGTGATGCGTATTCACCTGAGCATAAGTTTCGTACGTATGATGAGATTGCTGAAATATATAATAAGGGACGCAAAAAACCCGTATCGCGTAATACGATCTGTGGATGGTATCATAAGGCGATGTATAAATTGGCTGAGAGCATAACGAAAGAAATGGATTTACCCCCTGAGGAGATAAAGAAAGTATCGAGGAGTATTGAGTTTCAGATGTATATAAAAGATATGATGGAAGCACTCTCAAAAAACCCCGGCGATATCGACGATTGAGTGTTACTTAAAAAACCCCAACGCGTATTGCGATATCAGGGATTTCGAAGTATTTGCATGAACTGTTCAAAGGTTCTGTTTTGTTTATAAAGATGCATACGACGTTTCTTCTGTTTTACATTTAACATTGGCCCTATACAAATTATTGGAAGTTGCAGTAAAAGGTCGCGGTGATCAATTCTGTGATATTCTGGGTACATACGTAGGTTTGATAAGGCTTTATCGAAAGCGCGATCCATGAATTCTTCGCAGATATTTAAACACATAAGATCTTTGAGAGTTTCTGTTGGTGTTTCATAACCTTCTTCCGCGCGTTGCTTAATAATTTCTGTTCTTAATTCCCTGCAAATAGTTGTACCGGGATGTAGGATTTCCCAATCAACTTCATCAGCAATCCATGCAAGAAAATCGCTGATATCTTTATCTGATAAGTGCATACATTCCTCCTTCAGTCGTATATAATTATTATATGCTGAAAAGAAATAAGGTAAATATTTATTTTTCCACACAAAAAACCCGTAATAAACACCCATAAAAGCTGCGAGTTATTGCACTCCCATATAAATTGTGCCCAAAAATAACAATTCCGATTTTATCACTGTTTGGAGCGTGTGCTTACTAACTTTCCCCGGGGGCGAGAGTTAAAAAAAAGTAGCGAGTTATTGCGCTCCCATGATACGATATAATACTTTTCGGATTGCGAATACAAAAAAAGCCCTCACGATGGAGAGCTTTAAAAAAAATATGTTATAGCGAACTCAAAAAACCCGATAATATAATTAATCCTCCTTCAGCGTAGAAAGAGAGCCCCATTCCCAACCTTCATCGATATAATCGTACCAATCCTCAGGCTTAATTAATTTATTACGTTCGCCATTGTTAACGTTAATTTTCTGTGCTTTGAAAATCCAACCGTCGTTAAGATGCTCTTCGATCTGATCGTAAGGTACGCGTTTTTCTTCACCATCATTTATCATCTTCATACGACGATTTGAAACTGAATTTGCTTCACCAATTTTACGCGCTGCTTTCTCGCGTAACTCTTCATTTCCCCAAAGAGGATGATCATTCCCGGTTCTTCCCCAAATATAAGAGTTTCTTCCGCTGTTTGCTTTACGAATGATTTCTTTGTGTGCTTCACTCATGGGATAACCTTTTGGTCGACCAACTGGGCGTGTAGTTTTCTTTTCATCTTTGTTGTACGTCATTTTAGTTTTGCTCCTTGTTCGTAAGATGTTTTAAGTTGTTGATGCACAGAGAAATACCGCCTCCATGCATATTATAATGATTTGCGATCTGAGGTGAACTTAAAAAACCCGTATTTGTGTTAACATAAATACCTTGCCAAACAATTTCGCGACCAACCTCTTTCCAAACTGAAATAACTGGTTGTTCAGTAGATAGATCGAAAGAATCATCGTCGCTGCGTAATAATACATGTTCAATACCGTTTTCATCGCGTAATACATTATCAATTGATTGTGCCTCATCAGCTTTCTTTGATAGATCACCATTAGTTACGATCCATGCCCATAGGTTTTTATAATGAATATTTGTTTTGAATGCTTTCAGTACACGTGTTTTCTTGAAAGGTTTGCTTGGTAAATTATTTCTTAAGTGATCAATGTTCATGTTGTTTATTTCCTTTTTGTTGTTACATATATAATTATATGTTATATTCAGTTTTTGTATAATTATTTTTCATTTTTTTTATATGTGATGCTTAATTGAGAAGCGCATACTATAATATGTTCCATGCCGCGTTATGCGACATTGATTGCTGAGGATTAAAGCTCACCGAGTGTTGTTAAATGATGGATGTAGTTTCCAATATCGCTATCAGGCCATTGAATGATGAAGTTATTATCCTTATCAAATAAATCAACCATCCATTCACCGTTTTCGTTTTTGTGCTGCCATATTAGTATTATACCTTCATCCTTGAATAATAACGTATCCATAAACACATCACTTGTAGGATAACAAAAGCCAAGTACTTCATCAGTATTCCAAGTTCCATCATTGTATTGTTGAAGTTGATTCATAATAATAATCCTT
>Ga0099849_1001451_pt1 | contig 11116 bp, 12 predicted proteins | sample CB_VirMetaG_4_FD_78177 | JGI IMG/M metagenome (GOLD analysis project Ga0099849, IMG submission 78177) | Freshwater to marine saline gradient viral communities from Chesapeake Bay - CB_1508_1M Viral MetaG | ecosystem: Environmental > Aquatic > Marine > Coastal | place: USA: Chesapeake Bay... | reverse complement strand
GCATGAATAGTCCGATGGGATTGTTTCTTTAGCCAACTCTAGCATTCTGTCTTCGATTTTCTTTGTTTCTACTTCGTTGTATCTGAAACCGAAGTTGTGAAGTTGTCTTCTGTACTTTTCGTAGTCCTTGCACTTATCCATTGCAGTCTTTTCTGCAGTGGCTTCTTCCTTTACTGGCTCAGGTTCGACGTTTTTCTCTTCGGTTGTTTCGAGGACTTCCTCGACTGTTTCTTCTGAAGGCAATTCGTACTTACCTTCCTTGTAGTCAGCCCACAGTTTACTAATCTCCTTTTGAGGAGTCCCTTTGTGAGCAGATCGGAAATTGTTGTATGTTAACTTCTCTGTCATGAGTCATCTACACTTTCTTCTGCTTTATTACGATTTAGCAAGAAGAACTCGTAAGACTCTATGGCTCTATCAAGGGCGTTTCGCTTCACTCCTCTGACTGAAAGTAAAGCCTTCTTAGTAACTTTAACTCCAGAACTTTTCGCCATGACCTTAATCCATGCAGCAGCTCTCGTCGTCTCGTCGCCTTCTCTGTTTCCTGGGGAACCTGCTTCTTCGAATTGTTCTATCATGACTGACGCTACTGCGTCACTTATGCCGACTGCCTTAGCGACATACTTCATTTTGTTATCGAATGAATTGACTCCTTCGTTTGGTGAAAGGACTTCAAGTACACGAAGAGAGCGACGAACGAGATTCGGGTTGATTCCTAAACGTCGCATCTCGCTATCGATCATAACTATCTTCGAATTGTGTAAAGCTATTGCCAAAATTTTCTCCTTGAGATTTGTGTTACCTCTGAAACCTTCTTCTCCAGTACTCTCTCTTAGTCTCAACTCGTCTACTATGAAGTATCTTTCTCTTTCTAAGAATACTGCTAACTTCATATTGATAGGAGATAGTATTGATGATAATTCTTCGAGTGCTCTGTATCGTCTCAATCGTGATCTCTCTTCGTCTGACATCGTGACGATGACACGCTCGGCTTCGGCTATGTACTCTTCATCGTTATCGAATGCATCACCTTCGTCATCGTCGTCGTCAAACATCTCGTCTTCGCCTTCTTCCTCTATGTGAAGGATAGCAAAACACTTTGGGCAGAGCCACTCGCCTGTATCATTATTCGGAGAGATGCCTCCCATGAAGTCGCTTTGAGCAGGGCACTCTTCGGGCTGAGCGGGCGGGTCGTTACCACATTCTACTTTACCGATGATGTTCGCGTATGGATTCAATACCAATGTATGCCACCCCCTCGACGAATAGGACGGGTAGGTTGAGCGAGTTTGAAATGATTTCGAGTGCCTGCTTTGTTGAAGAGTTAGCGTAACCGACGTCTATCATTTCATATTCTAACTTCGCATCTTCTAAGAAGCGTATCGCCTTGTTCGTTTCTGAATCGTTTTTCATCCCGAACAGTTTCCGCTCCATGTCATTGGGAGTAATCTCTTGACCTTAACGGTTATCACGGAGAAGAAATAGTCTGGGAACATGGAAGAAGGCGGAAGCGTCTGGGGTAATTTGGGAATGAACATGTCTCTACCGTCGACGGTGAGAGAAGATATCGAACGAATGAAGTTGGAATTGAGAGACCTTAAGTTGATGGTTTCGAAGGACATCGTTGAGTTGAGAGACACAGTTGTTGAACTGAATCAGCGTATCGCCAACTTAATCGACAGACAAAGCTCTTTGTTGACGAGAATCGAAGGTCTCGAGGTTCGAGCGCAAAATGTAGGCGTAAGTAAACTCAGTGAAGAATTCAACGCTTTCGCATACGTCGCTCTCGATGAAATCCTAGAAGACCCTGAAGATGACGGAGCAGTCTTAATCGAAAACGTTGAGGAAGAAGAGGAAGAGTTCGACGAAGTGGTTGCTGCTGAGAAAATCTATGTTACTGTTAAGAAGAGAGTTACTGAAGAGGGATGCATTCTGAACAATAAACTCCATACGCTTTATGATGAAGCGTTGGGTAAGGATTCTGATAAGGTGACGAAGAAGGTAAAGCAATTCGTGAAAGAGTTACTTTCTGATGATAGAGATGTCATAGCATTGAAGAAACTTGACAGATTCCGAACCCTGTACTACAGAGATGGAGAAGATCCTGACGAACTTTACGAATCTGTTTACGGTGGTAAGTGATGATGACTACTGCTCGTAAGTGGTTAAAGGAAGGTGAAAGTATTGTTGAGCTTGTTCCTTCTTTTGGTGAATGGCCGTTTATCTTGGTTAAGGCGAAAGTAGACTCTGGTGCTGACAGAACAAGTATCGACTACAGACTTTGTGAAGCCATGGGTTGGGAAGTTGTTGGTAGTACAAGAGTGCGTAACTCAATCGGTAGACAGAAGCGAGATACATACGCTGCTACCGTTGTCTTCGAGGACGTAACTTTCGAAGTCGATGTTTCTGGTGCGGATAGATCGAACACTTCGCATCCGATGATTATCGGAAGAGACTTGATTCTGGAAACCCTCGAAGTCCTTGAAGAAGAGTGAATTAAGATTAACACTAATCTTAATCTTCTATTCGTTATACTGAAGCATTGTTGACATAAGATTAACTTAATCTTACACCTAAGATTAACACTAATCTTAAAAGTCATCATACTTAACTTCTTAGAAAACCATAATTAAGTAAGTTTACAAAACAGAGAATTAAGATTAACACTAATCTGATACCTAAGATTAACTTAATCTTATACCGAATCTTTCCTCAGTGTTTCTTTTTCCAGACCTAAGATTAACCTTAATCTTAATTTTCCGTTTTTTACTAATCGAGTTCGATCCCAAGGTTTCCACAGAGTTCCTTGTATCGGTTACGAATGGTAACTTCAGTTACACCAGAAATGTCGGCTATTTCTCTCTGAGTACGCATCGTGTCCGTTAGACGTGACGCAATGTAAACCGCAGCGGCAGCTACTCCAGTCGGACTCTTACCGTGAGTCAAGTCTCTCTTTCTTGCTCTATCGATTATCTCAATAGCCTCTTTTTCCACTATGATAGGTAACTCTAGGAGGTTGGTGTATCTACCGATGTATTGTTCAGGTTGCGCTATCTCTATTCGGAGTTTCAATGCAGACTTGATTATCTTATGCGAACGTGCGATTGCCTTACGACTCACTCGACTATGACGCTCGAAGTCATCGAGACTTCTCGCAGTCTTCAATTTTTGATTCGCCAAGTAAAGCGCAGCAGCTACCATGTTCTCTATACTTCGACCTCGTACCAAATCCTTCTGCAGTGCTCTTCGATACATGATAGCAGCTTCTTCTCTTACCGCTTTACTTAGCCCCATCTTCCCTGCTAACCTCGACATTTCCGCTAAAGCCGCTTCCATGTTTCGCTCAAAGGAACTACTTGTTCTACTACGACGTTGCCATTTACGCATACGGTGCATCTGTATTCTCTGCCTTGAGCCTAAGCTCCTACCAGAGTAATCTTTGTTCAAGTGATCGATGTCAGTAGAAAGTCCTTTGTCATGAAAGAGAAAAGACGATGGCATACCAGTCCGAACCTTAGAAGTGTCACCGTCAAAGGAAGACCACTCATTTCTCGGGTCTATTTCAGACTCCGACATAACGACCCCGCAGTCACCGCAGCTAGTTTCGCCTCGCTTCAGATCACGATGGATATCTCGCGAACCACATTCGTTACATTTAACCGCATCACTGCCGACCATGTGCGACACTGGAACGATTGGCTATTTAACACCCATTTACTCAAACGTACTCGCTTGACGTTTCGTGCGTCTCCTGCCGTCATGATAATATACTACCAGTCTAACCGCAAAGTCCCAAGGAGGCGAAACAGAGTGAAAGAAGAAACACCCCCGAAGCGAGTAGATGTGGTACTGCGTAACGAAGAAGCGAAGATGTTCACACTATTCAAGAAGAAACTAGAAGAAGTAACAGGATTCCCAACCCTACCGAACACTGCAGTCATCACATGGCTGCTCAAGAACAATACACTCTCGGAGTGATTACTTGTGAATCCCTCAGAGGATCAAATACTGGAGTTGGAGAAGATGATACTAAAACAATTTAATTGGAACGAAGAAGAACGCATTCATGTATACAAAGAGATGCTGAAGCGGATGGGTCAAGGAAAGAAAAGAAGAAAATCGAAGTATCATGCATACTACGAAACATTCTGTGAACTAGCCCAAAGAGAGGAAGGAGTAGGAAAGAATCAGTTAATCGGAATCGAAGGAAACCCATGGACAAGAAAACACGGCAACGCTACACAAGCCGTAAAGGAGTCCATAGAATACTGCAAAGCATGGTTCGGTGTCGAGATTGAAAAGGTTGGCAGTAAGTGGCAATTGAAAGTAGACAAGCAATCCAAGTTTGACCAAATTTTCGAGATGATTACTAACTCCGAAGGAGACATAGACGTATCCAGATTTGTAAAGGGTCTGAACCAAGTGACTGTGAGAAAGGAGTTAGAGAAGAGAGGAGCAGTGAACGCAGGCGGAATGAAGTTTGGAGTTGATAACAATGTCTGAAGAAGAAACAATGGAAGTAACAGAGGACTACTCTGCTCTCGCCCAACTTGGAGAACGAGACCGACTCGTCAAGGAATCTGTAGTGGCATACTTGATGTGGCACTCAGGTGAAGTCCTTAGCAAAGACGTCTATCCATCGAGAGAGTCAAGGGCTAACAGAATAGACGAATTAGGTGAGCAAGCGATGGATAGATTCCGAGAATCTGATCGAGTTAAGTCCGACAGTCGAAGAGTCCTCGCCTCGAAGTCTATCTTTACTCAAGCGCGAGCAGCTAGAGACGAAAACCCATCGACGATTGTTTGTTATCTCGATGCGTCGATGATTATGGAAGGAGCAATGATACCGACCCTTAACATAGACGGCGACGATTTCAATTTAGCGACACCTCAAGAGATGAGCGAGATAGGTTTCAACTTCCGAGACTTCGATACGTTTCGTCAGAAATACATTGACTTAGGTACTTTTCTCATCACAGACCCTATGACTGTGATGAATATGTTTGAGCACTTACAAGGTCTATTCCTTGATAAATCGATTACCAACTTCACAGAACTTACGACCTTCCACACCATCGTTCCTCACTGGAACATAGTTGGGTTACCAGACGAGTGCGGGAGAAGTTTCGAGAATATGTCACTCACATACGACACTGGCAAGACGATTAAGATACAAGGTCAAGTCTCCGAAGTAGGAGATGCAATGGTCGTCTTCACGAAGATAGCATTCCGTTGCCGAGCACATCTTACCGACGAAGATGGTCATAAGACAGATTACCGATGCAATCACATCAATCTCGTTCCTCAAAACGTAGAGGACGGAATTATCACTAAGCCTCACGAATGCGAAGCCTGTAGCGCGAAAAACAACTTCGTCAAACTGGACTCAGACAAGTCTCGGATAGAGCCTATCCAGAGAATACAACTTTCAGAGTTACAAATCAGCGAAGAGCCGAAATCAATTATGGTTGAGTTTAGAGGCAACTTAGTGAAACAGGTGAGAGCAGGATCTACTGTAGAGATAACAGGTGTTCTAAGATTAGAGTCTATCACTAAGAATAGTACTATGTCTTCAATATACATCTTAGGTCAATCTATATCTGTAATCTCTGAGGAGTCGTTCACAACGATTCTAACAGAAGAGCAGACAGAAGAAGTGAGAATGTACGCCGATTCATTTGACTTCGAAGACAGATTAGATGACATAGTCGAGCAATGGATAGGACAAATCAAAGTGGACAATAATCTGAAGAACGCTCTGATGCTGCAACTGATAGGTTCGCCGTCAAACGATTCGTTCGGTCATCGTCAAGGAATACACGTTATGATTGCAGGTGACCCAGGTACGGCAAAGTCATTACTTCTCAAAGAAGTAGCAAAGACTGCAAAGGGTGGCCGCTATGTCGTTGCAGAAAATCTTTCTCAAGCAGGTCTTACTGGAGCGTGCTCTCAAGTAGAAGATCTCTACACTGGTAAAAAGAGATGGTCGATTTTGCCTGGTGCGCTAGCACTTACACCTAAAGAATCAATCTGTAGTGTAGATGAATTCAATCTCTACAAAGGAGACTTCGGAGATTTCAACAATGCGCTCGAAAGCGGATTCGTTACAATCAACAAGATTGTCAAAGGAACAGTGTACACAGAATGCTCGGTATTGACTGGCTGTAATCCGAACGGAGGAAACAGAAAGAAGTTTATCGAAGGTGAAGATTACATCATGCAATTGAAGTTGGACATTACAGTCTTGCAGCGATTCGATGGTATATTCGTGATACTCGATACTGCAGATGAAGAGAACGACGAAACTATTGCCTACAGTATGCTCGATGAAGAAGGAGCCAGTCAAGAGGTTCGTGAATTCATTCAGCGTTACATTGCCGTAGCAAAGACGTACTCCCCAGAGATGAGCGACGAAGCGAAAAAGTACATTGCTGAGCAACACGCAAAGAAGCGTCAACAAACGAAGTCTTCCGACTATATGCGAAGTCATCGACAGGTCGCATCGTTGAAGCGGTTCGCCCTCGCAGCAGCTCGGTTCGATTTCACAGACGAAGTAAAGATTAAGCACGTTAAGTTCGCAGAGTCAATCCTAGAAGGAACACTCAACGAACAAGACCCAGGTGCGGTTGTTGGGGCAGGTTCTAAAGGAGACAGAGAAATGCGCCAGAACATCGCTCGAAAGGTTGTCGAGTTTATTACTTCAAAGAATCAGTACGAGGACATACACATCGAATTTTTGCACCTGTGGATGGAAGAAGAAGGACTCAAGATTGACAAAAAGGAGTTGGCGAACATGCTTCACAACTTCTCAAAGAACAGCGACACTGGTCTGAAAAGAAACGCTGATGGAACTTTCGATTACGACGGCTCTATGAACCCAGTATACAGCATGTGGTGATAATATGGATGCAACAGAAATGATAGAAATTTTAGCGATGGTAAACGAAATGGAGAACATCTCAAAGGTTGAGATAGAACTCGGAGACAACCCGAAGATTGTCGTAGAAAAGGGCAAGACTAAGCCGAAGTCAGTAGTCAAAACTCCAGAACCTGAGCAAACTTACACAGGTTTTGGCAAGGCTGCTGCGTTCACCCCAGAATCTAGTTCTCCAAACTTAGCGACTCAAGGTCAGCGAAAGTATGCAGGGGATCTAAGAGACTTCATGAACGAGGCAGGTATCGAGGACAACGACATTATCTACGGATTAGCGAATGCCCTCGAAGAGGTATCAGACGATATCCTTCACCCTTCGCAATGGCGAGATAAGATGAGCCGTCAACAGGCTGATGCTTACATTACGATTCTTGAATTACAACGAAAGCAACTACTCAAACAAAAGCGAGGCGGTATGCAGTGAATCTACGAGACTTGCGTAAAGAGCACTATGAGAATGCCGACATTCTTGTCGACTCGATTCAGCGTAGAGAGATTGCGTTCAAAACGGACAAGGGTAAGTGGTGGCGAGCCAATCACTTCACATCTGTCGAGAAACTACGAGAGTTCCTTGTAGCCCGTAAAGGGATATCCTCTGTCTACGCTTCTTCGGCTCGATATCTCGATCCTAACGTCTTTGCTCCGTCAGGGAGAGGTCTAATCGAGGCGGAGCTGATTATCGACGTCGATATCAAACCAGAAGGAAACCGACTTGACTGGCTGTTTGACGTTTGCTTCAAAACAAAGCGTATAGCAGATATTCTCGAAAGTGAATTAGGAATAAGTAAAGATATTATGACTCTAGACTTCTCTGGAGGTAAAGGATTCCACATAACAGTGAAGGATTCAGAGTACGCATCCTTAACGAAGTCAGAACGAAAGCATCTGTATCATTACTTGACGGGCTTCAAAGTTTCTACTTCGACGCTTGATGTATCAAAGGGAGGATGGGGAGGCCGCTTCAAGAAGCACCTCGCTTCACTTTTTGGTATGCTGAGCGACGATAAGAAATCAAACGAAAGCATATTGCTTGCACTCGGGATTGCCAAAACAGCAGCCAAAAAAATAAGCGACCTCGCATCAGATCCAACCGTTAGGAAGGATTTGACACAAGGCCGCTTGAAAGTTCTTTCTGACAAAGAAGTTGATGCGCTAAAGAATCACTTCCTCAAGAACGAGAAAGATCTTTACGAATGCGTAGATGGTTTAGTTATTGCTAACTTACACGGAATTCTTCGCTTACCAGGGACGATACACGGAGGGACTGGCTTTACTTCAGTGCGCCTAGAATTCGACGACCTCGATTATCCCGAGCGTATCATCGAGAAGGTCAAGAGCGCAGGAGGTCTTGACGAAGTAGAGATTCTACTTATCGAGACGGCAACCGAGGACTTCGACAGAGTCAAGGTCTGGGAGTCTGGGTCGCATGCCGTTCCCCGTTGGTTGGCGTTGCATTTGCTTCACCAATGATCAAAAAAAAAGAACCCCAGAGCGTTAACTCTGGGGTTCAAGTTGATGAGCGGGTAGCGTCCTCTATCTCACCGAAGTAAGCCTGCTACCCATTAAGCCAAGGGTATGGCACTCATCTAGTTACCTCACTCGGAGGCTTTCTCCCACTTGATAGTCGGGTTACAAGAACAGGGTCTCATCCCTGAATCAATGAAGCCCAACGCATCGCAGTCGAGACAAACCATTATCTCAACTCTTTTTCCTGCTCCGCATTGACACCACATATCTTCAATATCCGAGTCATGATACTCGTAATTTTGATGTTTGCACTCTTCGTTACTCATCTAGTAGTCACTCCTTTCCTTGGAGTGACGATGTCCATAGATCTATCTTCTCGAGACACTTCGAGCACGTAATGTGCTTCGATTCGCTAATCTCGAGTTCCAGTCCGCAGCACTTCTCGTCACAATAACTGCAACGGAATACCGCATCATTCAGTATAGCTTTTTCCATCTAGTCAGCATCGTTACTTTCCACGATGCACCAATCATCGCACGGAGCCTTACCGCATTGGCAAGAACTCTTACTTTGCATGTTCGATTCTTTTATTTTCATCTAGTAACACACAAGGAAAGGGCTTCGTGACAACATGAACCACTATCTCCAAGGCGGTGTTTTTACCCTTATTATTGGATAAACCCCGTGTGTTAATCTAGTAGGCAGTTTACATCAAAGGGATTCAAGTTCAAACTTGACTTCGTCACCACTTGCCTTAAGCATGATTCGGAGCTTGTTATACTCACGATCACTCTTCTGAGATGATTCCTTCGTTCGAAGGAAGTCAATCTTTACAGGTAGTTCAGTTCCCTTTTCTTCGAGTTTCTTGACAAAACCGAGGAAGTGCTGCTCTTCCCAATTGTTAACCCAAAGGGTCAACTTATCGCCGTCAGGCGAAGTGAGATGGACTGCGGTGTTCATACCGTAGTTACCTTGAATCTCACTTTGGTAACTTTCGAGGAAGTATCCCGAATAAACGGTGTCACGCTCTGCCTTAAGCGTGGCTCGTTCTTCGTATTCCCCAGAGGGTGCTAATCCACCCTCGTCTTTTGCTTGCTCTTCGTAGTTTTTCAAAAACTCATCTTTGGATGTTTGCTTTTCAGACATCTAGTTCACTCCTTAAAATTAGGCGTGTATTGCAGGTTAATGAACATAACCCTATGCGATATTCACTGCAACCTTTTTCGAATCTCAGAAATACTTTCTGAGCATAAATCGCATCTTGCAGATCCTTTGATTGTATCTCTGAATCCACAGGTCATACAGTACGTCGGTTGATTCGTGTCAATCTTCCCAACGCCGCTTAACCAGTCGGTTCTCAACGGAACAAAGTCTGCATCAAATGGTCTGCATGAATCACAGTAACCATCTTCATGTGCAGGGTTTTTACACCCTATGATGCTACAAGGTTGACGCATGGCTCGTAATTTGTCCATGTCTCTTTTGTGCTCATCGCAGTATTGCTTAGTGTATCTCGTGGTAGCCATCCTTGGCAGCCTTGCGTTACACACCAAGCACTTCTTTGGTGATGTATTTTTCTTCATCTAGTTTGCATGTTCAAACATGCTTATTAACTGTACCAGGCCGAACTGTCCGCATCACAAGTGAGATGTTATACTCACTAGACGCCCATCGTCTAGTCGCAGTACAACCTTCTTTGTGTTCAATGCTTTCTACAGCACGTACAACTTCAGTTATCCTTGGTAACTTACCTAATTCCCGCTCAGCATTCCTTGAATATCGTGCATAGTTATTGTTACAGTAACTATAACTTTCACACTCGATACACAATACGCAGAATTCTGGCAAGATTACAGGTTTCATTTTGTTTATTCTTTGTTTCATCTAGTTGATGATTATCAGCGTTAATCTTCGTTTCTTTCGAAACAAGGATAGCACAACTGAAAAGGATCACCAGGGTCGATTCCTCGTCCTCGGATAAGGCGGAGGCCGTCTTTGGTAAACCACTCTCCGCAGCAATCACAAGGCCATGTTGGATTCGGATTGAAGGTCATTCAATCACCTCATCGTCTGTCTCAAATGTGAATCCATGTTCTCTCATGTTCTTCCTAACATCAGCGACAAGATTCAATTCCTCAAGTGTGTCCCACATTGTGAGCCATTCTTGATAAATCTCACGCAGTCGCTCGACTTCCTTCTCCAACTCTTTCTTCTCTTTCTGCAGATCCCAAAACAATTCAATCGTAGGATTGCCTGCGCTAGCTAGATTTAGAGCGTAACCGTAGTCGACGAGTATGTCTCTGAGACATTGCTTCTCGTTGGTGTAATCGTCACCATATTTACGCTCGTTACCTGCGAGGGATGCTATAACAGATTCCAGTGTTGCTTTGTATTCTATTGGGGTTCTTTGTCCAATTATTTTCTTTCTCATCTAGTTACCTCACTCGGAGGCGTCACACCCAAACTCGCATTTGTAAATGCCGTCTTCGGGTAGTTCAAAGTGGGCACCACAGTCGGTGCATTTCCACAAGAAGCCTGCTTCTGCACAGGCATCTTGGTGACAATCCATGTTGACATTTTCAACGTAAGTTGCATACTCAGTCCACTTATCAAGTTCTTCATAACATCTCTTCAACTCAGCGAGAATTTCTAACCCCAACGACTGTAAAATGTCGGGGTCAGTGTCGTCGCCTTGTAGTATCTTCTCAGCCATAG
>Ga0099849_1001449_pt1 | contig 11119 bp, 12 predicted proteins | sample CB_VirMetaG_4_FD_78177 | JGI IMG/M metagenome (GOLD analysis project Ga0099849, IMG submission 78177) | Freshwater to marine saline gradient viral communities from Chesapeake Bay - CB_1508_1M Viral MetaG | ecosystem: Environmental > Aquatic > Marine > Coastal | place: USA: Chesapeake Bay... | reverse complement strand
TCGATTGAAGACACTTTCAAAATCGTCTAAAAGGTTTCCATCTACGTCGCGTGCTTCATAGTCAGCATTATAATCCTTGTAGACATTACCAAAGGCATCTACATGAGTCCTAGACTCTGGTTGTGGAGAATCTAATGTATTGGAGGAATCGCGTCTCTGATACTCAGCACGAGGTAGAGCATTGCCATCTTTATCGTGGCGTTGATACTCCTTAAGTGCTACTGGATTACCATCCTTATCATGCCTTACATAAGAAGCAATAGCAGTTACTGGATTACCATCTTTATCATGTCTTTGGTAAGGCATTATTCATCCTATTTTTCATCAATGTTATTTATCTGGTTCTGTTGTTTAAGCAATTTCTGTAGATCTGCAGTGCTACCAACAAACAGAGCATTGTTTACTGTAGATGGACCTTTAGACTTAGGTTCTTCAATATCCGCAAGTTTTTTCTGCAAGTCCATGAGTTTGTCAGTGACATCACCAACATGCTTGATCAATTGACCAGCAACTTCATATGCACGAGGTTGCTCAGACTCATGGGCAAGTTCCAGGATGCCATCGATTGCCTCTTGCCCCTTCATTACCAAATTATGCAGTTGAGCACGAGAGACTTCATAATCTTTCTTGATCTGCTCTCTTGTTGCAGATCTATCACTCTCTTCAACTTTTTTTACTTCAGATGTTACTTTGGGTACAATCTCAGACTCTACCTCAAAAACTTCATCTAGACCATCAAAGTTTTTCATACTACGGATTCTTAGGATCCAGTCCTAGACTAATTAAATAATCAGTCCACCACTGTGGATTTCTATTTATACGCCAATCAGGAACCTCTAAATTCCTTTCGGAATACCACTCAAGCAAAGCATCATCGATAGTCTGTGCGATCTCCATATTCCTCTTCCTCTGCATCAACATCCTCATACGGGTTTGCCACAAAGGGTCCTCGTTTTCGTAGAGGTTCTTGTCTAACATAATCCGTCTCAGCATTAACAGCTTCTATCCAAACGGCAAGTTTCATGATGATGAAGATGATAATCAGAGGTGTGAAACAACCGATCAATATGACACCAGTCATTTATGTCTCCTAGTGCTCCAATATATTTATTGATCGGAGAAGATGGAAAGTAAAAACAAAAATACTCCGAAACTACACATGAAAATAAGAATGCCTAGTTGAACTTCCATGTTTTCCAGGGGTCTGAGTTGTGAACACATGATTGAGGGTGTGCCCATTTCTTCTCATCAGTCATAGCCAGTTGATGTCTCAATCTTCTGATCTCTTCTTTCAACCAACGATTTTCATTTTCTAGTTCCGTGATTCGATCCATAAATCTCTAAAGTATCTATCTACTTCATTCAATCCTTCTAGTGGAGCAGGCATTGTTTGTTCTGCCCATACAGCACAGAAGTCAATCATTTCAGGTGTAACCTTATCAACACCATACATCCTAGAGAATGATGATGCTGCGAAATGAAACCTCTGTCTAGTGTGCGGTGCCATTTCCCTTATAGTGTTCGGATTCATAGTAGTGTCCCTTCTTAGAACCGAAATAGATTGTAGTAATTACAAAGGGTATTGCCACTATAATGAGTGCTTTTCCTAACAAGTGTTCCATAAATTAAATATCTACATCTGCTCCTGTATCAGGATCATACTTCTTCATATCTGTAAATTCACTAAAGATTTCACCGAATCCAAAGTCATCATCAGACTCAACTAACAAGTGATCTGCAGAATCAATCTTCAGAACATTTGCTGAACCCAAGTGTGAGGTTGGGGTAGTGCCATTGTATCCACGAGTGACAGTCAATGCATTTCCAGACTTCTTAATCACACGCATGACTTCATTACCAACCTGAATGTCATCTTTAACTGCAATGCTGGTCGCATCGGCAACTGCAATGATGCCATCATTATCATCGATAGAAGAACTGAGAGTTGTAATTACTGTACCATCTCTATCAACCAAAGATTCTGGTGTGACCTGATAACGAACCTTTCTAGGTGCATTGACAGTATCCACCTTGTCATACATATCTGTGATAACAGATGTGATAAGTTTGGTGCCTGCACCTGTGGACTGAACAGGACCGAATAGATAAGTCTTAGCAGTGAAACTTAGAGTGTAGATGATTGCTCTTCTAGACTCATAGTTTCCCTCATAGTCATCAGAATATGAGATTGAGTTTAGAATTACAGGAACATCTCTTTTCTCACCAATGGCAGAAACTAGATTGATTGTGATATTGAACTGTGGTTGGAAGTATGGTAAAATCTGTTCAATAATCTGTAGACCATCATCTTGATTCTTAGTGATGATTGCTAATTCAAACCCGACATTATATGGTACGGGCATGAAAACTTTTTGAACTGACCCACGAGTAGATCCAGCAACACGAATTGCTTGGGTGGGTGCTACCTTTCTTGAGTTATCATATGTAATGCCATTGATCTCAAATGACATACGGGGAAGGGTGATCTGTGTTGAATCCTTTTCCTCAAGATCTCCTACTTGCTCTAGACGCGCCAGGAACTTTTGTTGGGGACCATATGCCAAAGGCACCTTCATAACTTCCGTTCTACCACCAGAGGTGCGACGGATCTCGATGTTGTTGAACAAAGTTCCGAATCCAACAACAGTCTTTCTTAAAATTTCGTGGTATGAATATGTGCCTAGCATTACAGACTACTTCCTTGGTTTCCAATTTCACCGAATGGGTTTCCTTCAGTGAAGTCTAGGAACCCATCAGCAGTTGTTTCAATATATTTATTCTGATCGTACTCACTGTTAGTATTATCGATTGTAGAGTATGTTTCTACAGCCCACTGAGCATTAGAAGTACCACCATCAAGTGTGCCAGTTAGATCACCATTACGATTGATGATAGTAAGTTTTCTATTTGCACTATCCCATGCCTTAACTTCACCAGTTTTTTCATCTGCACTTCTACTGTATGTTACAGTGGGTGCAGTCACATATCCAGAACCAGGATTTGTAATAGTTACTCCAGTAACAATACCACTGCCACTGACAGTTGCAGTTCCTGTTGCTGTAGTACCAGATGCAGGTGCAGAGAATGTTACTGTAGGTGGAGAAGAGTATCCTTGACCACCGTCTGTAATAATTACTGAAGCAACCTGACCATTTGCAATAGTTGCTCCTCCTGTTGGATAATATAGACGAGTAAACACAGATTCACCAACAGAGAAATCCCCAGAACCACCTGCTTGAAGGGTAAGAGCAATACTGTTCGCAAAGGTTGTTTCGATAGCATCAATGGTCGTATCACCCGTTTCAAAGTTCTCATCAGAGTATTCAAATAGTTCGCAACGGAGTTCCCAGACATATAGATTATTCAGTTGATAAAATGGTGTTTCATGCTCAACATACTTGATCTCAAAAATCTTTTTTGCTAGAGGGAAGTAGATCAGATCTCCTTCATTGGGACGACCTTCTACAACCAGAGTAGCATTATCATCTACTGCTTGAGTAAATCTTCTACGAGAGATGATGAATGTTGCCTGATCTGAAATTCTGACACCAAACTTGGAAAAGAGATCCCCATCCCCAGTAAAACCATCAACGTTAGCAACATAAGCTTCGATTTCATGAGCACTGTCAAATGTAGACATCGTATCTTCTTTGAACAGATCGTCAGTATTAACCAAAGTTCTTGGCATGTACTTAACATCCTTGCCAAAAATTTTGATCTGTTCGTCTACAAGATCTTGAATTAGACCCTGCTCTGCTGCTGTTCCTTGTGTGAAGTAACTGTTAGTTGCCATATCATCCCACTGCGTCTAGAGGTGGCATTTCGTAGGTGTCACGCAGTTGTTCTTCTAGTCTCTCTAGTTCAGTAACTGCATCTGTATAAATCTTTTCACCATTCAGGGTCACACCACCAGGAAGTTGAACCCCATTGAACTTAGTTAGGTTCTGACCCCAATACTTTTTAATTAGTGCGGTTGCATAATCCTTGATCCACATGTCATTGTAGATTCTTGTGTGCTCAGTTGGATCTAGATATCTGTAGCACTCAATAATCATCCACTCATTTTCAATAACATCTTCAGTTGCACTCAGATCAACATAAAGACGATTTGAATAGTGTGCAAATCTGGTTGGTTTGAAATGCTCTAATAGAAAGTCAATGTTTGCTAGATGCTGCTGAATGATAAAGTAGTGATAGAACTGTGTGGAAGTGAAATCGTACAGGTCATTCAAACGAATCTGATATCTAATATCGAAAATATTACCAGTTCCTTTGTCAGTGGTTGACCAAACTTGTGACACAGATACCACATCATCAGGAACAACCAGGAAGTTCTTCTGATATGTCCAGTCTGTAGTATCACTTCCTTTAGTTGCAGTCTCTGTAGTTTCGTCTGCCTTAAATCTAGTCACATCAGCAGCAGTCCACTGATGCTTCATGTACATCTTCTCGATGCCATCATAATTGAAGGTTCTGAACTTCTCTAATGTATAATCAATAGCGTCATCAATCTGCGTGGAATCAACGTTGATTTCCAATACAGGAGAACCTAATCTCCTCTTACAATAATCGATTAGTGTAGCTTTTGAATTAGGTTGTGCCATTGGTTATCAGAGAGCAGCGATACGGGACTGGAAATCAGCAAAATCAGTTGACGCAGCAACTTCTGCTTTCAAAGTTGCAAGTGTGATTGTTTCTGCTTGCAAGGCAGTGTCTGCCAGAGCACCTTGTGCAGCAGTTGCATATGCAGTGCTGTCTGTAGTAGCAGCAGTACCCAAACCAAGAGTAATGCGAGCAGTTCCAGCATCAGCATCATCAATCAGAGATGCGCCGAATGTGCTGATTGTGGGAGTGCCACTCAAATCACTATAAGCACCAGAGGTAGCAACAGCAGCAAGTGATGCGGAGTTTGCCTTAGCAGCAAGATCTGTTGTCAGGTTGGTAACTGCAGATTGTCCAATTTGAATATTGACATTCTGAGCACCAGTAACACGACCCTTGACATCAACAGTGACCTGTGAAACGGCACTAGCACTACCATAGGTTCCTGCAGCAACACCAGTGGTCAGAAGTCTTGCATCAGGAACTGTACCTGCATTCAGATTCCCAGCATTTGTATAGTAGGAACCTTCTTGCCCATCCAGTTGATCTGCGTTCAGGTTGCTGACCAGAGTTGTAGAAGCAACCGTCAGAGGTGCAGTTCCAGTGGAAACAGTTGATGTATATTTTTCAGCAGTAACACCGTTGGTAACATTCAGTGTCGTACCAACAGTAGCAGTTGTTCCACACTCAATAGAACCTGTGAATGTACCAGTGTTTGCAGTAGTAACACCAAATGTGACGTTACCGTATGCAGTCAGAGTTGCTTGACTTCCGAGTGTACCGATGTTGACAGATCTAGCAACACCAGGATTGACAGTCAGAACATTACCGACTGCGGTCACATCCAGGAAGTCTGCAGTACCATTAGTCACCAAGTTATTGGTGATTGATAGGTCATCATTGACTGTTACTGTTGAGTTGACAGTGCTACCCAAATTGATAGAAGAAGCACCACCACCAATGTTCACCGTGGTTGCATTGCTGTTGACAATATTGAATGCACCAGTTGTGGTGGTTGTAATGTCAGCACCATTAACTGCAATGTCACCAGATGTAGTGATGTTTCCAGTAACAGACATGCTGCTGCTAAGTGTAGTAGCACCATTAACGTTCAATGAACCCTGAGTAATGATGTTACCACTTGCTGCGTTGACGGTCATTGCTGTACCACCAACGGAGAAGTTACCACCAGAAGAAACAGCACCAGAGAACGTACCAGTAACAGCAGACAGACCCGTCAGGGTAATCGTACCGTTAACGTTCAGGGTTCCACCAATAACAGTGTTACCAGTTGTTCCTGCAACAGTGAAGTTACCACCACCGAAGTTAACATCACCAGTTGCAGTGATGTCAGTGATATTTGTAAGTTGCTTGGTGGGACTTAGGATAACTGAAGTACCATGCTTCAAAGACTTGGAAATATCAATGTCAATGTGTTCTGATGAAGTCCAAGAATCTGTAGAGTTGACCCAGTTGAAGGTCTTGTCAGTCGATCCCTTCAATGTCAAACCACCACCATCAGCTGATGCATCAGTCGGTGATGCTGTAGCACCCAGTTCGATGTTTTTGTCATCCACACTGACTGTAGTGCTGTTAACCGTAGTTGTGGTTCCATTTACAGTCAGATTACCAGCAATGACTGCATTACCACCAACTGTCAGGTTAGATGAACCACCAACCAGAGATAGTGTATTATTGATTGTTGTTGCACCATCGACCTCTAGAGTTCCAGTGATATCAGTATTATTGCTGACGTTCAGTGTGCCCAGAATAGATGTAGCACCAGTTGATGCCGCAACAGTAAATCTGTTGGAGTTAATAACTAAGTTGTTTGACAGTGATAGGGTGCTGCCCATTGTGACTGCACCATCAACATTCAGGGTTCCATCAACATGAGTGTTACCATTGTCAGTATCAACTGAGAATCTATCTGTGCTATCAGAACCGTTACGAATTCTAAACAGTTCGTTTGCCGCATCAATAAAGAGTGAATCATTGATCGTGGTTTCACCAGCAACTGTCAAGGTGCCAGCAGCAATCACATTACCTGATGCTGCAGCAACAGTAAAGTTGCCCGAACGGATATCTAGGTTGCCATAGATATCTGTATTGCCAGTGCTGTTGTCAACGTAGAATGCGTTTCTATTGTTGTTGTCATCGTAGACATAGAAGTCATCACCAACCCAGAACTTTCTTCTGATGATACCACCACCATCAACTTGGAATGCGACATTATTGTCAGCAAGAGAATCTGCTTGAGCATTATTGGTAATATCAATACGTGCATTGTATGTGGTAGTACCGTTGATGACCTGATCACCAGTGATGTTTAGGTCACCGTAAACATAAAGATCATTTTGAACTGCCAGGTTTTCATCGATTGCAACACCACCAGAGATTCTGACAGAACCATTAGCAGAATATGTGTTACCTAGAGACTGCCCATCAGTGCTTGTGAATCTGACCTGACCAGGGACTGTCAGAGTGTCAGTGTTAGAGTTACCAATTGTTGTAGATGAACCGTTCAAGTTTGCATTGCCTTGAATCAGTAGAGCAGCATTACCAGTCAGGTCACCAGTCAGAGTTGTATTTCCTGTAACTGCCAGTGTACCTGCGATTGCAGTATCACCAGAGACTGATGCAACAGTAAACTTATTAGTGTTGACGACAAAATTATTGCTAACACTCAGAGTGTTGGTAATTGTCGTAGCACCATTTACATCGAGAGTGCCTTGAATATCTGTGTTTCCAGATGAACCGATAACACTAAACTTATTATTATTAGCACCATCCTTGATGAGGAAGGAATGAGTACCACCGTTGTTTACCAGAATGACATCTGAATAGAATGATGTATCTGAGAAGATGGAGTTGCTGCCAGTTCCAGGTGCTGACTGTTGGAAGATATTTCCTTCAACATCGATGTAACCTTGAATGCTTGTATTGCCGTTATCAGTATCAATAGTAAACTTGTCTACACCAGAACCATTCTGGATTTTGAAGAATTTGTTGGCAATGTTGACAGTTACATCATCAGTAAAGGTGCTTGCACCGTTGACATTGAGAGTACCTTCAATGACTGTGTTGCCATTGTCTGTATCAACAGTGAATACATTAGAACCACCACCAGTCTGAACTTGGAATGCCTCGTTAAATCCTCTGACATTCAGGGTGTCAAACACATCAACTTGACCACCAAAGTATCCAGTGCCAGTGACATTGAGATTCTGACCAATGTAGATATCTTCAGAAACACCAACACCACCAGTAACGACTAATGTACCAGTGGTGGAAGATGAAGAGGGGGTGTTAGTTGTTAGTGATAGTGCACCTGCTTTGATGTATGCATCTGTACCACTAAAAACTTCTGAAGCATTACTTGCATTGTATAGGAAGGAATATCCACCAGTACCACCGTCAAGACGAGTTACATTTTCATCCCATCCAAAGAAACCTAGACGTGCTTGGGTATCATAATATCTAAACTCAATACCACGATCTTTGCTATCATCTGCCACGGGTGCAGTATCACCACCCAGAGTGAAGATGGGATCGTCGATAGTGACAACAGTTGAATTTACTGTAGTTGTAACACCATCAACTGTAAGGTTACCCCAGATACGAACTGTACCAGTGTTATCACCACTGTCACCAGGATCTAGGTTTAGAGTTGGACTTAGAGTTGCCAGGTAGTTATCATATGCTCTAAAATCTTCAATGAGGATTTTACCATCCGTTGTACCACCAGCAGATCCAGCTGCCTGCACAGTCAAACTAATTCCATTTGATGCTTCAGCAGCAATCCATGCGTCACCAGCACCACCATTAAATGAATTAAGTTGTAGAACTTCAAAATTTGCTGTAGTTGTATTGACCCTACAGTCAACGAACCATTATTTCTCTGGATTAGTTGACCACCACCAGCAGCATCGAGATATATGTCACCACTATTATCTGTGTTTACATTGATGTCTATGCCACCAGAACCAGAATTAAATGCATTAGATGCTGCAAATAGAGGATTGCCTGAAGTGTCATTGACTTTCAGGTAGTTTAGATAGTTGAAACCTCTATAACCAGTGGTTGCAGTTTGCTCAGCATCCAGTTCAAAAGTTTCAACGGTATTGCCATCAGCAAAACCAATTATGGGGTTCTGTAGTTGAGTGTTATCGATTGCTTTAGAAGCAATCGTAACATGACCAGTGGAGTCAACATCAAAGTCTTCCTGATCGAACGATGCAAGACCCTTGACGGGGGTTTCGGCAACTCCTAGGTCCCACCATCCCCCTGTCTTAGTTCCGTCCGTGTGAGAGGGTGCACCCTGCCCTGCAGAGACTCCACCATAACCTGCTTCATATAGACGACCACCTGCAGTGATCTTTGCATATCTTAGATATGTGGCAGCATTATCATATGCTGCTGCTTTAGTTCCCTCGTATGCAGTAACGATGGGGAACTCTGTAATTTCTGTAATACGACCCCAGACATCGACGGTCATTCTTAGACCAGTGTCGGTTGTGGTGTTAGACTCCTGATCAGGAGCATTAAAAATCTTAGACTGCTGAGTGTTACCAGCATCAAAATATAGAGATGAAGCACCACTGTAGGGAGCAGAAACACCAGTGGGAATCAGATCGAAGATTGTGTTACCCGTAATACCAGTTGAGTCACCAATTTGCTGAATCCTACCAGCAGTACCGACAATTTCACGAACAACAGAACCTCCCGTAGTGTTATTCGTTTTGACGACATAACCGTTTAGACTTTGTGCATGAAGTCCAGACAATGCAGTCAGGAAGTTGTTCTCCAACTGACCGTCTGTAATATTATATCCACCTAGTGTGGTGGGGTTTTGTCCAGCAGTAACAAGACCTCTTTCGTTGACTGTGAGTTTGGTGTATGTACCAGAAGACAAATTTGCCTGCGTGGATAGAGTCGTCACGATGGTCATGTTCTGTGAACCATCAAACGAGTTAGCACCGTTAACGTCACCTGTCAACGAAACCTGTCTTGCGTTTGCTAACTGAGATGCGGTACTTGAGTTACCGACTAGTGCCGCAGTAATTGCGTTTGCAGAAAAGTTACCACTCTGGTCTCGTTTAACGAGAGTGTTTGGAATGTTCGATGACTGATCGTCAGGGCGTTCATATGCTAGACTGTTCCAGGGTGTAGAACCGTCTCCGATCTTGATCCTATTCTGGTCAAGGTCAATACCGACTTCACCTTGTGCCAGAATAGGATTAGCATTAGTCCATTCAGAGGTATTACCTCTTCGTAGTTGAATTCTATTAGCCATCGATTTTTATTTTTATTCGGGGGTTTCTTCCGAAGTTTCCTCTTGGGTCCCTTGGGATTCGATATACTCAAGTGCTTCAATAGCACCCTGCAGTTTCAAACCAACCACTTCGTTTTCACGAATTTTTTGTGTTAGTTTTGCGTTTTCTTCAGTCAGTGCTTGTAGTCTCTCACGAAATGTTGAGATCATTTCTTCATTTGTTTGTACCATTTTTAGCAATCTCCTGTAGCAATAATTTAATGTCGTTCAAATCACCTTTCAACGAGTTGACATCATCTTCTAGTGATTTCATCCTATCGTCCTTACCCTGGTTAATCTGTTTAGATTTGAGGTAGTTCTTATAGGCTTGTTCGTCAGTATTTATGATGCCATTGGACCTACTATCACGGTAAAGTCCAACATTGTCCTTTACCTTTAACTTTCGTGGGTTTTCTGGAAATTGATAATCACTCATTATGTAACTGCGATAACTCTTAGATCTGTGATAAGGGGAACTTTTGCCTGGTTGGGAGTAACCATAACAATCTTGATTGCATACTGTAGGAAGTTGAGATCATCAACATTGTATTCAAATTCCTTGAAGTCTTTGTCGATAACGTTTCCTTCAAGGATAGTGGGTACAGAGTTCCCAGGATCAACATCAGGAACACCAGTTCCATTGAAGTGAACCCAACCAAACAGATTAGGATCAGCACCAGGGGGAACTGCTTTATATAGAACTCTGAAATCAGTGCCAATCTGTCTCTGACCCGACAGAAGAACTTTCAAACCATTAGCAGGTTGTGCCAATGTTTGTAGTTTTGAGATCCAAACAGCATCATTTAGATCAATATCAGTTGAAGTCTCTTGACTATCAGCAATTGATGTATTTGAAATTCTATTTGTTGACGTAATAACACTACATCTTTGGGTATCAATTACAGGAGAGATGTTCTCGTTTTGTGTAGTCAGAGTCAGTTCCATTTTCAGTGACTTAGCACCAGAGATCTTGGCATCCTCATTCACCTTGGACATAATCATGTAAGGTTTATCTAGATAGTTGTTCTCATTGATGAGAATTTCTCTATATGAACCGTCAGCAATGAATGAAGGTTGGTCTGAAATTGTAGATGATATAGATGTAGATGTAACACCCGACAAACGAGGAGTCAGAGTGGTGTCTTTAAAGACAATATTATGAATTGTGGGCATGATCAACTCATATTGAATATTCTGAGTTGC
>Ga0099849_1001448_pt1 | contig 11121 bp, 21 predicted proteins | sample CB_VirMetaG_4_FD_78177 | JGI IMG/M metagenome (GOLD analysis project Ga0099849, IMG submission 78177) | Freshwater to marine saline gradient viral communities from Chesapeake Bay - CB_1508_1M Viral MetaG | ecosystem: Environmental > Aquatic > Marine > Coastal | place: USA: Chesapeake Bay... | reverse complement strand
TATCTTCGTCTCTACGTCCAATAGCAAAGAAAGGTCTTTGTGGCATTTTACCATGTCCTGTATCATGGAAGAAAGCCTTTTTATTTTCTTCTTGTCTACGAAAGAATAAACTAGCTTTATTTCTTGTTACTTTATTTGTTAATGATCTAAACATTCTGCCTGTATCTGTTAAATCTACAAATGATATTTGACGCCCTCTTTTAGCTCTATCTTTCTTAGTTCTTTTTGAATAAGGTCTAAATCTTCCACCATCTGGCATTTGACCTTTTTGTGTCTTTTCTGTGATTTGTTGAATACCAAATAATGATGCCTGTGCTAATCCTTTTTGAATATCTCTAGGAATAGTTTTAGTAACTTTTTTTATATAGTTACTTACATCTATTGTGTTTGCTGTGATTTTAACGTCAGCGACCATTACCTAACAAGGCGTAATGTATGAATAGGTTCTTTTTCTGTGTCTTGAATAATACTGTCAGAATTTTCATCATAACTTATTCCATCACGAAGAACAGCTTGAAACTCCTCTGCATATTTTGATCTATAATAATCAATTTGCACTTGGAATGTATCTTTACCTTCTCCAGTATCTGGATCACGCCATTTTGTAAGTTGAGGAAATATATATTCTGCAAATGCTTTATAACATGTTGCTCTAATAAATTGTGCTGGCACTAACTTTGAACTGTCTAATTCTACAGAAGTTATCTTTGTTATATCTTTATATCTTACTGTGTGGCGATATCTTTCCCACCATTCTTCACGAACTTGTCTGATAACATCATCTTCAGCGTGTTGTAATTGTGTATCCCATGAAGCAATACCAAATCCAGCTATGTCTGGCTGGTATTCTTGCAAATTAGATAATGCTACACTAAAAACTGTCGTAGTCATTATTTACCGCAGATACAATTTCCGTTACATTCACACATCATCTTTTGCCTTTTTCTTTTTTTTAGGTTTACTCTCTTTTTCTTCACTATACAATTTAAAACCTCTTAATTCCCAATTCTTTTTATTTCTTTTCCAATTATCATCAGATCGTTGAATTATTTTTGAACCTCTAATTAATTTAATCATCATAAACTCCTAGAATAAGGGGGCATAAAGCCCCCATTATAATTATTGGATTGAAGAGTCAAAGTGCATTTCTACACCATAACTATCATGTAATTCGCCTACGCCATATACAGCAGTAGCAACGATTTCATCCGCTCTAAGACTTGCGTCTCTTTGCGTTTCAATCTTAATACCTTGCATAGTTGCTAAAGCTAAAGCATCTTTATGCATAACAGCACCTTTGTAATCACCAGCAGTACCAGTATTAGCCATATTTGAAGTTTCAAATATTTTAATACCAGCAAGTGTTCCTACGAAACCATTTCTCATAGCTTCATTTTGTAAGTCACCAGCATTTGGATTTGCAAAAGTATTTGTTAAGTTAGCTTTTAAATCATAAGCAATTTTTGGGTGCAATACTGCTACACATTCGTCAATCGGTAATCCAGCAGATCTTAAAGTAGATGCCGCATTAAAGATTGAAGATGCCGCTATTGCAGTTGTTCCATCACCTAGAGTAGTTGAAAAGCCATCAAATAGAGCAATTAAGTCTTGATCCATTTTTTTAGCAATACCTTCACCGAATAATCTTCCGATGTCAGCTACAACATTTCTTGGTGCAGAGTTTCTCGCTAGGTCAGTTAAAGTCGTCATTACCCCAACTTCACTTGCTGTGATCGTTACTGAACTTGGATCTACAGCACTATTGCTCAAATCTGTCGCTTCAGCAACAGCCGCCGCCGCAATAGCAGAATAAATCGGTACTTCTACAGATTTTCCGCCACCAGCAATAGTGTAATTTTTTACTAAGTTCATCATTAAAGATTTCCCTTGTATTACGAACTCAGCTTCAGCAACAATTTCCGTATATAGTTCCGATAATGTGGAACTGGTACTTTCATTAGCCATTTTAGACTCCTATTTGGTTATTGGTTAATTATAGCTGGTTTAGAATCACGTTGTTTGCGATAATCCGCATACGCTTTTCTATCCTCAGCCTTACTCATATCTAAATCTGCAATATTAAACGGTCTTGCGTCAACCTTACCAACATTCGCCTTACTTCCACTCCCAGAAGGAGTTGCCGCTTGAAAGTGAGGGTTCTGTGTTATGAACTCTTGAACATAATCATCTACACTCAATAATTCGCCTTTGGAATTATAACGTGGTTGATTATTTTCTGCAAGAACTTCTACTCTTCCATCATCATTTAGTTTAACTTTTCCTTTGAGAAGGTTTGTTACTTGCTCTGGATTGATTGCTTTATTCTTAACTGCGGAGTTTACTAGAGCATCGTTTATTTTTATTTGCTCTAATTGTTTTTGCATTTGAGATTTTTCTTGGTTAAACTTATCTGCTTGTTGTTTTAATAAATCTTCAAATTCTCCACGTTGTTTTTTACGTTCAACTTCTTGTTCTTCTTTTTCTTGTTTTAATTTCCTAGCTTCTTCTGGATCAATACCAGAATACTTTTTTTCTAGTGCTGATCTTTCTTGAGCTATTCTTTTTTGAATTATTCTCTCCAAATCATTTTGTTTTAAATTAAATGTTTTTTCTTCTTCTTTTTGTTCAGTAGCTTGTTCTACTGGTGTTGTTTCTTCAACAATTTCAGTTTTTTGCTCTTCAGCCATAATTAACTCCTTATTTAGATATTATTTAAGTATAAACTAGATTTCTACAACTGGCAACCAAGTGTGTCGGCATCTATAACCACCTCTAACTATAAACGGATCGCCTTCAGCTTTACCAGCCCAAGATCCTTGCCATATTCTTCTTATTTCTTCTTCGGTATAAGGTTTGCCAACGTGTTTTCTACAATGATCTCGGCTATCTCTTACTAATGTTCCAGTATATTTATATTTATTTAAACCAGCTTCTTTTGCTTTATAAACTGTGAACTGACCATCAAATTGCATAACGCTATCATGGGCTATTTGTGAAGCGTAACCACTCATAGTTCTTCCACGCCTATCTACATCTCCAGTAATTAAGCCTTTAATATCTTTAACCATTTCCTCAAAAGGTTTTCCAGCAATAGCATTTTGATAAACATTATTACTTATTTCAGTAAGGTATCTATTAGCTATATCTTGATAACCACTAAAACTTTGAAACTTTAATTCTGTTATCGTATCTAAATCAACTTGGGTTAGTGTTTTAAAATTATCTGGAATATTTAATTCTCCGAACTCGTCCATGAATGAGGTCACAATTCTATCATAATCCCTAACATTACTATCAGCAACTGTGGAATAGGTTTCTTCTATAAATCTTCTTATATTTGGGCGTAGCTGTATTGCTATTTGCGTTGTAATTATATCCTGTTCATTTACTGCTTTGGAGATATCTGCTATTATTCTTGCTTCTAAATCTTCTAATGTTTTTTTAATTTGTGCTTCGTGTTGATCTGCTAATCTTTCTATAAATGGATTTCTTGACATTATACATTAAAACCTTTTCTCCATGATTTAATAGCCCAATAGACAGGGGCTAAGGTTTTTTGTCCTCTAACTTTTTTGAGGATAGCCCCATGTCTTGCTAGGAAACTTCTTTGCCTAGCTGGGTTGTTCTTTTTAATAGACATTTTAGGATCGCCAAATCTAATCTTCTTTACATTACCTGTAGATCTATCTTTAACATAGACAGCAAACTTTTTTCTTTCCCCAGAAGTCCTAAAAGGTTTGTTTAGTTTAACTGCTCTGCCTTGATACTTAGGCACTAAGATTGATCTATTTTTTCTAGTATTAATTCAAAGCCAGAACTAACAGATGAGGTTGCACTTGATTTAGCTCTCATTTCAATATCAGTTTTTGGCCCTATAATTTCTGGAACAGCAAAATTCTTTTCTACAAAGCCACCTCTAGTTGTTATGAATGATCTAGTATTCCATGAATTACCATTATCTATTCCTTTTATTCGTAATATAATTTCATTTTCTAAATCTTTAGAACTCCCAATATCCATTTGTAATAAATACGCTTGGTACTTTCTAGGAATTGTATAAACAGACATTAAAGTTTGACCATAGGTTGGTTGTATTTGTGCAACTGTTGTTGATGAAACTGTTATAGTAATTGTTCCAACATTCGCATCGCCTGTATTAGCATTTACCATCTTTGCTCTAAATACTCTGATAAAACTTGTTGAACTTGCAGAGCCACCAATAGTTAATGTTTCTGTAGCAAGATCATAATTAGAATCTAGTCCTTGTATCTCAACTGTGCCTGTATTATCTGCCCCTGTATTTGAACTTGTTGCTGTTGCCGTTCCAGCAGAACTTATAAAAGTATAATCTCCGCCACCGTCCCAGATAGTTTCAAAAGATGTTCCTACAGAACCATTATATCCAAACTTTTGAATACCAGTAAAATTATTTATATTTCCTCGTTGGATAGATACACCAAACAACATTTGATTTACATTTGCAAAACTCATTTTCGTTTCCTTTTCTTTAAGTCTAAATCATGTTTTTTTGAATTACGCAAGAAAGAATTTACTCTAGCCATTGCCCATGCCGCCATTGGTATTCTTGGACGTGAACCACTAGATAAAAAAGCACCTTGTCCTCTACGATAAACTTTAGCTAATGTGCCATAAGTATATCTTTTACTAGCTTTAGCTTTGCTTCTTAGAGTTGCTTGCGTAGTTGCCGATAATGCTTTTCTTCTTACAGCCATTATATTTTGCTTCTTTGTTTTAATAATGAAAGCGGTATTCTTTTACCAGCTTTATATAAAGCACTCATTCTTTTTAAAAGACTTGCTCTTTTTGATCTTTTAGCACCCTTTAAACCGCTTAAATACTTTTTAGGTATTTTAGTTTTTTTATCTTTGGAAACTTTACGATTCTTCGCCATTGTCGTTAGTAGGTAATGTTGTTGAGAATTGACCAATAGCACTTGAACTAGCGTCTATTTCACTATTTATTGAATTAATTGCTTCATCATCATCTACGACAGCTCTTGCGATTTGTTTATCTATTTCTTTTATAAATGTTTCTGATTTAACACCACTAGCTTTTGCAGTTTGTAAGAATCGTAAATCACTTGCATAATCTCTTAAATCAAAAGTATCTGGATAATCTATCATCCCATCAAATACTTTGTTTTGCCATTTAGCAAAAAATGACCATATTTGTTCTTCAGCATTTTCTAATAGATCAGCTTTTTCAGATAGTCTTGCATTAAGTAATTGGAACTCTGTCTGTAAAGCAATACCAGAATTAATTGTTTTTTCTGTACCTCTTACAGAACCCATATGAGTTATACGATCAATAGCATTAACTTTCATTTGAACTACTTTCATTATGCTATCTAAGGACTGTGAACTAGGTTGAATAATATAAGGTTTTAAATTAGCGTCCATATCTTCTGGCATTTCTATAATAGAGCCAGCACCAGCACTTGCCTCAACGTTAGGTGTTTTAACTAAGCTAGGGTGGTTAGACAATCTGATTAACTGTTCAATCTCTGAATAATCGTTGTAAATACTTTGTTGTAACTCAGCAACATCAGATAAATCACTAATACCTATAGCTCTACGCATAGATTTTTGATTGTATAAAATAACTGCTGGTATTTCTCCTAAAGCATTTGGCTGTTCATCAATCTTAACAGGTTTAGAACTAGCATAATGTTTCATATACTCATCTACTCGGTAAGTAGTAATATCTTCTGGAGTCCAGACTTTAACGATTGCTTCTTCTTCGTTTATATCTTCAATAATAGTTAATGAAGTTAAATAAAATCTGCCATTAGGTAATCTTTCATATTTCCAGTTTGTTACATTCTCTGGAGTGTAGATAGAGATATATGGTCTAATATCTTGAGATAATTCTTCGGCTCTAGTTTTTGCTATGGTAGCTGGTTTATCTATAATAGCCCAACAAGAACCATAAACAGATGCGTGTTGTTGCATATCTTTAATAACGTTATGAAAAGACCTTCCGTCTAAATCAGCGTCTTGCAGAAATGACTCTAATTGAGGATCACCTGTCATAGAGCCATAATCTCTGCTGGGAGGAACTCTAAATAAAAAACTTGAATAAATTTGTACTACGTTGCGGCAGTGATTGTCTAATGGTGTGAAGTCTATACGCTTTATGTATTCATCATCTTGTTCTAGGATATATCGGTTTAGGAAATATCCATTAGAAAAATCATCTCCACCTAAATATGATCTATAGTGAAAATTCCAATGCTTTAGATTATCTTCATAATCCGAATGTTTTGCTGTTAAAAATTCTCTACTATAATTCGCCATCTAACTCCACCTAGTTGGTTCGCTTGGTTTAAACTCTCTACGCAAAGGAAACATATATTCTACCATGTAGCCTAACGCATCATTAAAATGGTCAAACCCACTATCTTTATCTGGAACACTTGTTCCCTCTTTGTATATCTGTCTTTCTAAACTCTTAATTAAGTTTTTACAAGATTTTGTTATAAATAGACTTGACACATTATTGGCATTTTTTAACTTGGAGTTTACAGCGTTAATTCTATCTCTGACTAATGGGTGTTGCGATCTTGCTTTAACTTCAAAACCAGCGTTGCGTAGTAAAGATAAATCTGTCATTCCTCCAGCAGAAGTCTTACGTTGTCTTGACGCTGGGTCTGGATAAACAAATATTCTATAACCTTGATATCTTGATTTAATTTCATTAATCATTTCTGAAGTATTAGAACTCCATATTTGTATTTCATCATCAATAACTAAATCATTTTGACGTTGTTGAGCTACAACACAAACCATAGGATCAATATTAAAATCCATACCAATATGAATGACCTTAGAATCTCTCTCATAATGATCTATGATATGCGTATTCCTATCAAAGTTATAGTAAATAATACCAGCATAATTGACAAAAGTAGCTAGATATTCCTGTTGAAATGTGCGTTCATCTAGATCATTTTTAGCTTGTTCTATCTCTTCTTGGCTTACTTGACCACCTTCTATTGTGGTAAACTTAAATGATTGCCATTCTGGATCTTGTCTAGAATAAAGGTCATATGCGAAGTTAAAACCTTTTGGACTTGAGCAAAACAAAGCGTGTCCTAGAGTATCACTCAATGTAGGTCTTAAAACTTCATACCAAGCTGAAGGTTTTATATCAGCGAACTCATCAAGTATAACAAAGTTCAATCCTACTCCACGCAATGATTGTTCATTATCTGCTCCTTTAAGAGTTATAACTGAGTTGTTTCTAAGAACTATACTTAGATCAGATTCATTAATCTTTTGTACCCATCTATGTTTAATCATTTGTTGTTTTAGCATATCCCAACAAATAGTTTTTGATTGCCTATAACTGGGTGACACATACCATACTCTTTGATTTGGAAACCTAGAGAACTTAGCCATCTCTTGAATAGCAAGAAATGTTTTACCAAATCTACGTCCAGATATAAGCACTCTGAAACGCTTATCACATAGTATGACTTCTTTTTGTGGTTTAGTTAGTGGCACTTAATCAGCAGACCATTTTAAAGGTTCATTATCTTCTGTAATTGGATAGTCTGTTTGATTTAACATTTGTTTTCCAAGCCATATTCCCATCACTGCTGACTTCTCTGCAAGATTAAATTGCATCTTTCTAAGTCTTATTTTCATGTCTGCTCTTCCTTTTGTCAGAAATTCGGAATAACTCTTACGAATAAGACTTTCATCACACCCAAAAAAGTCTGCTATCTCTACATTGGTACACCCATAAGAAGCTAATTTTTCTACTTCTTCTGTGTCTATGTCGTATTTTATTGGTCTTGCCATTAATGGATTGTTTTATTTGGATTTAATATTTCCATGTCCTCTGTATTATGATTTTTAACTAAATAATCGTTTGCTTCCTGTTCTGTTTCAAAACCAGATACTTGAATAACAGCAGAATATCCACCATAAACATCTGGTATTGTCAAAAATAATTTCTTTAATTCATCTTCCATGCGATATTTATATGCTAAAATTCATTTTTTCCATAGCTTCTTTTGTTATTTCACCTTGTTTATACTTTAACAGGATATCTTGATCATCATCATTCATAGTTTTTATTCCTTTTTGCCATAATTTTAAGTTTCTAAATTGATCTTTTTGAACAATACCAAAAGATGTACCTTCTTTTTTTTCTGGTAATAATTCCTCCGTCCAACCCTCAGCATTTAGCCAAGAACTAAAATGTGGTAAAAACGTGACATCTTCCAAGCTATTTGCCTTCGCATTAAACTTTTCTATGAGAATGTTGGGTTCTATTTTGCCGTGCAGTTTGTTGTATGCTTTAAGACCTTTTGCTTTTGTTCCACGTTTTATTTTTAACTTAGACCATATATCATCAAAAGCATCATTAATTATTTTATTATTATTATTACTATGATTATTATTATGACTATAACTGCTTTGCGTTCGCATATGCGTTTGTGATGCGTTCGCATTAGACCATCTTTTTTCTGCGGCTTCTTTAGCTTTACCAGATTTCTCTATGACCCATTCAAATTCTTCCTTTTGGGCTTTTGAGAAGTATCCGTTTTCATCTTCTTTGAAGTATGTTTCTAGAATGTAGTTAATATCCTCCTCTTGGGCGTTTTGAACTATGCGTTTTATTCTTGATATATCTTTAGGTAAATATGCTTCATTCTTCCATGCGTAGCATAGTAATCTAAAGTAAATACCTATTTCTTCGTTTGTAAGGTTTACTGTGTCAGCGATAAAATTATCGGTGCTAATTCCCATCTTCCATATTTTCGTCATTTTTTTCTCCATTTTTTTTTATTTCTTTTTTATAACCATGTATTTTATTTGTGCTAGTTTCTAAAATAATATGATTAAAACAGCGAATACAAGCGTATTTAAACATATTATCTTTAATGTAACCACCAGCCTTAATTCCATCAACTTCATAAGCAACAACAGAATTAAGACCGATCATATTAGTTAATAAATATTGCTTGTTACAATAAACACAACAATTAAATTCCCCAAATTTCATGTCTTTGCTCCAATAGTTCAGCACTGTTCCACGTCCAATCATCTAATTTAGGTACTATTAAATGCTTCATATCATCTGGTTCATTACACGCATTAAAGATATTAGCACAACTCATTAGGTGCATTTCTATCTCTTTTAAGTATTTTTTATGTGGTGTAAAATCTACAGCTTCACATCTCTTAGGTGTACAAATAAGAAGTTTTATATCTACAGGCTTCTCATACTTTTCTTCAAAGGCTTTTTGATAAATAGCCATTTGTAGCATATCATCATGTGTAGGCATAAACTTGGCTTTTGTTTTAAGATCAATAACTAAAATTTTTTCTTCGTATTCAATTACCCAATCTGTAAACCCATAAAAAGAGATACCTAAAATGTTTGTATCTATACGACCTTGAAATGATAAAAAATGATCTTTGAGAGGTGCTAGTTGTTCAAAACATTGTTCAACCATTGGTGCAATCATATCATGTTGCTTATCATCTTCTTCTTCTAATAAAGCTGTGGCTGATTTGTAGTAAGTAATGGCTTTTTCAAAACATTCTTCAACAGTAGCGTTATTAGTAAATAAATGATTTAGGCCAAACTCTACTGCTGTACCTCGTTCCATTGCGTGATTTGAGGTTGTAGGATAACCATAAATATAGCGTAAGACAAATTGTGCTGGGTTATTCTTCCAAGTCTTGATCTTACTTGCAGAAAATGGAAGCATATCTTTTTCTAATTTAAACTTTGTAAATATTTCTGGGTTAATCATACCAATAACACTCCTTGTCTTGAATCTAATGGTTTCCAATTATAATAATAAAGTTTAGCTGGTTGTCCTGTAAACTTATCTGTTACAATCGTCGTTTTAATTGGATTGTCTAATTGATTAAAAGCAACAATCATTTTTTCACTTTTATATTTAATTTCTAAATCTTTTTTCTGAAAACTAGCTTTGTTTACATAGCGTTCATGTACTGGTGCTAAATTACCGAATAGTGTTGTTATCTTTTTTGTTATCATTGTTTTCTCCTAAATATTTTTTCATTATATAATTTAAAATCTTGGCTGAACTAAGTCCAGCAATACCGACTTCCTTTTCTACTTTTTGTTTTGTTTGGGCATATGATACCTTATCTAATTCAAGTATGAATCGTTGCGGCACATAACCTCTAACTGGTTTTGGCATTTTTCATTCTCCTTTGTACTATTTCTTTTAGTTTATCTTTTTGTTTATTAATTACTTCACTATCCTCATGACAGCTTCTGCATAGAGGAATGAGATTTGAAATTTGATCTCTTAGTTTTGAGCCTCCCATTCCTCTAGATTCAATATGGTGGTTATCTTGCCACACATTTTTGTTACAGTACCAACAAAGTTCAGCATAACTATCAGCTTCAGTATAGCCATAGTATTTCATAAACATTCGTAGGTACTTCTTCACTAAATGTCTGGTGATTGATTGAACTCTTCATCTTTGAGTTCTATTTTTAGATTTAAAGTACCATCTTCATTCTTCCAGATTGCGGCTGAATAAAGTCTTTCTGGGTCTAAAACCACCTTTTCTTTTATTTGTACTTTGTTGTTTTGATATACAGGTTTTGAATCTCCTTCAACCTTGTTATCATTCTTAAACATTTTTATATAAGTTTTCATATATCTAATTTACTTTCTTTTATTATTTGTTTAGGTTCTATTTGAACCACCTTCGGCTTATCCGAATTTCTTGCAACTAATCCCACAGCAGAATTGCCATCATCATCACTAGCTAATCCATACAAAGATTGTAATCCATAGCGTTTTGCGTAAGTAATCGCCGATCCAAGAGCGTGACAGTTGTTTTTATCCCTATCATTAATTAAAACTGGAACAGTACATTCTAAAGTTTCTTTATCTTGAATATGAGATACGATTGTTTTAACAAAAATATCTCTATGTAATTCTTGATATTTAACTTCAGCACCATTTTCTGTTTTAATTCTTTCAAGAATAATATTTTTATATTCTAGTAGCTGAGTAAATGACAATCCAAATTAAGCAACATTATTTACTGCATTAATTACACTTGTTAAAGCAGCGTAATCATTTTTAAAAAAATC
>Ga0099849_1001446_pt1 | contig 11129 bp, 15 predicted proteins | sample CB_VirMetaG_4_FD_78177 | JGI IMG/M metagenome (GOLD analysis project Ga0099849, IMG submission 78177) | Freshwater to marine saline gradient viral communities from Chesapeake Bay - CB_1508_1M Viral MetaG | ecosystem: Environmental > Aquatic > Marine > Coastal | place: USA: Chesapeake Bay... | reverse complement strand
GACGATGAGGAATTGTATAACCAGGAGTAAGTCAGCGGTAGACGGCACCGTTTGGGGCGGTGAAGACGTTGGTTCGATCCCAACCTTCTGGATTACCAGTTTTTCAACTGGCACACTTGACAAAAAAATCCAAATACCTTATAATAACAAAGGAAATAAAACAAAGCAATGTCTCTTATTCAAAAATTTAAGAAAGACGTTAGTACCCTTCGTGGTGCTACTAATGGTGACTTTTATCTTGATGTAAAAAATCCAAAACTTTATAAAAAAGTCCGCAGATTTTATGAGAATCAAGGAGTAATTTTTTCTGATGATCCTCTTGATAATTATGATATTCTAATGGACTACCTCGATCAAGATCTTAAATCTGTTAAAGTATGACTAAAGTTATTTTAGAAAAAGAAGAATATCGCTTTGTGGAAGCAGGTATTCTTGAAATTAATGGAAAACCTGATTATCGCCTTCAGAAAAAAAATGAATACACAAAACGATGGAATGACATCTACCTTTTTGACAATCAGATGCAGTGCTTAACTGCTATGGAAGATTTTGAGTATGCTAAATGGTTGGATCCAGATAGAGTTCCTTGTTATATTAAAGACTAAAAATATAAGATTATAAACAATGCTGGCAAACGATGATTTAGGAAATCTGGGAAGACTCGGAAATCAAATGTTCCAATATGCTGCTCTTCGTGGTCTTGCCTCCAAGCACGGATACGAGTATTGTCTTCCTCCAAGAGAAGTTGTGGGAACACGGGATCCTAATGTCTTTAGTTCAGATATCACTATGTTTGAATGTTTTAAAATTCCTGATGCTCCAAAATATGTAACAAACTTTCCAAAAGTAAACGAATCATGTTTTGAATTAGATCAAAACTTATGGAACAATTGTCCTGATAACATTAGTCTTTATGGGTATTTTCAGACTGAAAAATACTTCAAACATATTGAAGATGAAATACGCAGTGACTTTACCTTTAAAGAATCAATTCTATCCGATTGTAGATCATTTTATAATGAGTATTTTATGGATACTGAAGTAATTTCCCTCCATGTTCGTAGAGGGGACTACTTAGTCAATCCTAATCATCCAGTTCAAAAGGTAGAGTATTATAAACAAGCATTGGTAAATTTTGATGAAAAACTTCCAGTAATAGTTTTTTCTGATGACCATCAATGGTGCGGTCAGCAAAAAATTTTTTCTAACGATAGGTTCTTTATTTCTCAGGGCGAAGACGCTATTGTTGATCTTTGTATTATGAGTATGTGTGATTATCACATTATTGCTAACAGTTCTTATAGTTGGTGGGCGGCATGGCTAGCAAAGAGTAAGAAAGTAATTGCTCCCAAAGAATGGTTTGGTGGTGAACTTAAAAATACTAAAGATACTAAAGATCTTTATTGTGATGGGTGGATTATTATATGATTAGCAGATCATTAATTCTCTGTAGATATAATGAAAATGTAGATTGGATTAAAAATTATAATAGAGATGATTTGAAAATATTTGTTTATGATAAAGGAGAATCTATTAACTTTGATCAGTCTAATTTATATAAAATATCTTTAGATAATGTAGGCAGAGAAGCACATACCTATCTTTATCATATAATAAAAAACTATGACAATCTAACGAATCAATTATATTTTTCTCAAGCATATCCATTCCCACATATTTCAAATTATACAGATCAACTTAACATACAATTAGAAAAAAATACTATTAGTGGGGGGTTTAAATGGGTTGGTCCTAAGATTATTAATGATTTTTCTGATAATTTATATTATGGGAATGATAAAACAATAATGCCTAATGGACATCCAAATCCATATAAAAGATCTATTAAAAACATTTATGAAAGTGTCTTTAAAGAGGAATGCCCCTCAATTAATCATTATCATGTGAGTGGGTGTTTTTTTGTTGAGAAAAAAAATATTCTTAAATATGATATTAGTAAATATGAAAAACTTTTAGAATATACTTCATATCCAGAGCAAAAAAATTATAATGAATTTTATAAGTCAAATTGTATAGAAGGGCATTTTTTGGAAAGAATGTATGGGGTAATTTTTGGAAATGTATGATTTTTTAATCGTAGGTGCTGGATTATTTGGAATAACATTTGCAAGACTTGCTGCTGATGCTGGCAAGTCTTGTCTCATTATTGATAAAAGAACGCATATTGGTGGAAATTGCTACACTGAAAAAATAGAAAATATCAACGTTCATATGTATGGTCCACATATTTTTCATACTAGCAATAGGACAGTTTGGGAGTTTATAAATCGCTTTGCTGATTTTAATAATTTCATTCTTTCCCCAAAAGCATCTTCAAGAGGAAAATTATATTCTCTCCCCTTTAATATGAATACTTTTTATGAAATGTGGGGAACAACAGTACCTCAACATGCAAAACTTATAATTGAAGGTCAAAAGTTTTATGGAACTCCAACTAATCTTGAAGAACAGGCATTGTCATTAGTTGGAAAAGATATTTATGAAACATTAATTAAGGAATATACAGAAAAACAATGGGGAAGACCAGCAACAGAACTTCCTACCTTTATTATTAAAAGGCTTCCTTTACGTTTCACTTTCGATAACAATTATTTTAATGATCGTTATCAGGGAATTCCGATTGGCGGTTATACGTTAATGATGAAAAAAATGTTAGAAGGTATTGAGGTAAAGTTAAATACAGATTATCTTAGTGATAGAGAACACTTCAATTCTTGTTCAAAAAATATTGTTTATACTGGATGTATTGATGAGTTCTTTGACTATGAATTTGGAGAACTGGAATATAGATCATTGGCATTTGAACATCAAATATTAGATCAAGAAAATTTTCAAGGTGTTGTGGTTAAAAATTATTGTGATTCTCATTTTGAATATACGAGAATCATAGAACATAAACATTTTGAAAAAATTCATACCGACAAAACTATTATAACTAAAGAATATCCACAAGAATATAAAAAAGGATTAATTCCTTATTACCCTATTAATAATGATAATAATCAAAATCTGTATAAAACATACAAGGAAAAATCTAAATCATTGAGTAATTTTATATTTGGAGGTAGACTTTCTGAATATAAGTATCTGGATATGCATGTAGTTATAGAATCCGCAATTAACAAGTTTAAGACGTATCAAAAATGAAAATTTGTATTTTAAGTATAGCAACAAATAAATATATTCAATTTGTAGAAAGACTCTTAGATAATATTGAAGAAAACTTTCTAAATGGACATGAAATTCAATGTCTTCTTTTTACTGACCATGAAGTAAAAACTTCCGATAATATTAAAGTTTCTCAAATTGAGCACGAACCTTGGCCTATGCCTACCTTGAAAAGGTACAATTACTTTGTAAAGGAACGGGAATTTATTTCTCAATTTGATTATTGTTTTTATTTTGACGTTGATATGGGAATTATTAATAAAGTAGGTGATGAGGTTCTTAGTGACCTTGTTGCTACACAACATCCGTATCAAACTTTTTATCCAAAAGAGCAAAGATCTTATGATAGAAACCAAAAGTCTTTAGCATATGTTGCCCAAGGTGAGGAAGGGGATAACTATTACGCTGGAGGATTTAATGGCGGTTCTACGGAAAGATTTTTGGAAATGTCCGAAGTTATTTCTAAAAGGGTAGATGAAGACCTTAAAAATGGTGTAATCGCTCTTTGGCATGATGAATCACACATGAATCGTTATCTGATTGACAATCCACCAACTCTTTCATTAACTCCTTCATATTGCTTTGCTGAAGAGCAACTAAATAATCCACAGTATCCATATGAACCTAAAATTATTGCTTTAAAGAAAAACCACAGTGAGTTGAGAAAGTAAAATGGGAATAGATGTTCCAGGATTAAAGCATTTACAATATTGTAAAAAGTATGGGTCTTTTGGAAAAACATTGACAGTAGCTAGACAAGAGATTCATGTTTCTCCACAAAAGATTTCAGAAATTTTAAATAAAAATTCTTCTTATAGTGGATATTGTGAAAATTTACTTATAGAACATTTTGAATCTACAAGTGTTGATTCACTTGATAATTCTAATTACGAAAATTGTACTTTTATATTTGACTTAAATGAAGAAATAAATGATGAAAGTGTTATAGGTAAATATGATACTATCATTGATTTGGGTACATTAGAGCACATTTATCATATTAATAATGCTCTTTATAATATCTCAAATATGTGTAAAGTTGGTGGTCAAATTATACACGTTCTTCCAGCAAGTAATTTTTGTGGGCATGGATTTTGGCAATTTTCACCAGAGATATTTTTCTCTCTTTATAATGAAAATAATGGATACTCTGAAACAGAAGTTTTTATTCTAGATACTATTAACATTAATGGTATTGAAAAACTAAACCCACCTGTAAATGGGAAGAGAATCTTAGTAAAAAATTTTAATCCATCTTACGTTGCTGTTAGGACTGTTTTAAAAAGAAAAGATTTTAATCACGATCAAGTTCAACAAAGTGATTATGTTTACTTATGGGATAAGGAAGGTAACAAATGAAAAAAATATTTGTTGATTGTGGAACTCATTTATTTCAAGGGTTTTGTGATTTTTCTCAAAGATATAATATAGATGACGCATGGGAATGTCATTCTTTTGAGGCAAATCCAAATACATTTAGAATGTCTGAAGAAAAATATTTGAGTTTATTAATGAATCAAAAATTAAATATAAGTCATTATAATAAAGCAATTAGTAATAAAGAAGGTAAAATCAAAGTTAACTGCTCAAAGGATTCTTTGGGGTATGTTAGTCAGGGGTCAAACACTTTAACTAATCCTCCAAAATATGATAAGCAATGGAAAAATTCTTTTGAATACAGTAATCAAGAATTTTATGTTGATGCTATTGATTTTTCTAAGTTTCTAAAGGAAATATCTACTCCTTCTGATTTTGTTTTAGTAAAAATGGATATTGAAGGTTCTGAATTTGATGTAATAGAATCTTTAATAGAAACGGAAGCATATAAACTTATTGATGAATTTTATTGTGAGTTTCATGAAAGATTTTTTGAACCTCAAAAAGATTATGAAGAAAAAAAAGAATACTTTAAAAAATTTTTTCTAGAAAATAATATTCAAATTAAGGAGTGGTTTTAATGAAAGTTGGAATTTTATTCATCGGAACAGGTAATTATATAAATTATTTTTCTGATTATTATGATAATTGTGAAAAATATTTTTTACCTAATTCTAATAAAACATATTTTTGTTTTACGGATGCTGATTTTGAAGGGGAAGTTCCTTCTAATATTAAAGTTGTTTATACTGAGCATGAATCTTGGCCTAATCCAACTCTAAAAAGATTTCATACAATTTTAAAAGAAAAGCAAAGTTATTATGACCTTGATTATCTTATTTACTTAGATTCTGATATGCTAGTAAATGAAATAATTCTGGAAGATGAAATTTTACATGACTCTGATTTTATAGGTGTTCATCATCCAGGATTTTATAAAAAAGACCAAATGATGCCATATGAAAGAAGAAAAAATTCAGAGGCATATGTTGATATTCAAGGAGAAATATATTGGCAAGGTTGTTTGTGGGGAGGTAAAGCAAATTCCGTTATAGAATTATGTGAAATTCTTTCTAATAGAATTGATAAAGATTTGGAAAAAAATATTATTGCCGAATGGCACGATGAAAGTCATTTGAATAAATTCTTTCTGGAAAATATTTTGAAAGTAAAAACCCTACAACCAGAGTATGCCTTCCCTGAGGTTTATGATACTGACCAAGATAGGATAATTAACTATCCTAATATAGATTCAAAAAAAAGAAAAATCATTCATTTATTAAAAAATCATTCTGAAATTAGGAGTTGATATGAAACCAAAAATATTAATATGGGGGCATCTTTTAGAGGATGGTCACACTCATTCCTTTATTCATTATGGATTTTATAAAGCTTTTCTACATCTTGGATACGATGTTCAGTGGTTATCTAATAGGAAGGAAAATTCAAATATAGATTTAAATAAAACAATAGTAATTTCTGAGCATCAAGAAACATCATATTTACCTATTCAAAATAATACAAAATATTTTATTCATAATATAAAGCAAGATATTGAGAAAGTTGAAAATGAAAATATTCACAACTTTTTAATATATCATGAAGAGTATGAGAATTGGAACAATGTTAAAAAAATTGATGATTTCTTTTGGTATGATGAGAAAACTAAAACTCCAATAATAATTTGGGCAACAGACCTTCTTCCTCACGAAATAGATAATATAGAACCAGTTCTATATGATAATGGTAAGGCAGATGTAAATTTTGTTGGCACTGTTCAAGGAAAAAATCTTGTGACTTTTGCCCATGTATGTGCAAATAATGGCAAAAATTTTTATAATTTTGGGGGATATACAGGAATTCCTCAAGATAATAATTCTAAATTTTTTGATGACAAAAAGAGTATAGATGTTGTAAGAAATTCTTATATATCTTTTGACATAAGAGAATCTCAACATTGTAGAAACTCTTATGTGTCTTGTAGAATTTTGAAAAATATAAGTTATGGATTATGGACCGGAACAAACTCAACAAAGATGTCTAAATTTTTTGAAGAACATTTGACAATCGAATCAGATTTAGATAGACTCTATGATAGAATAGTCTTTGACTATAGTAAGTGTACTAAAAATAAAATTAAAAAGTCTATGAACTATGTTAAAGAAAATCACACTTATATAAATCGTATTAATTCTTTATTATCAGTTGTATGAAAATCAAGTTAACAGATATTCCGGTTTTTTATATAAACCTTGATGAATGTCAAGAGAAGAAAAAAAGAACCGAAGAGATGCTAAAGTCTCTAGGGTTTAATAATGTAGAAAGATTTTCTGCTATTAAGCATAAATCTGGAAGAATAATTGGATGTGCTCGTTCACATTATGAAATTCTTAAATCCCAAAAACCACCATTCATAATTTTAGAGGATGACTGCTCTTTAAATAAAGAATTTGTCGATGAAATTAATATACTAGATAATGCGGATGCTTTATACCTTGGTATCTCTCATTGGGGTAGATATCTAAATCATTCTGGACCTTATGTACATATTACAAAAGTAAGTAGTGATATTGTAAGGGTATATAATATGTTAGCTACACATGCCATCTTATATCTTACTGAATCTTATGTTGATATATGTAAGAGGATTTCGCAACATTTTGGTTATGTAGTTGAAAATCATTTAGATATCGGATTTGCTGAGATTCATAAATTTTATAATGTATATTCTTTAGATGAACCACTTTTTAGGCAATATGAGTGGAGTGCCGTTACAACTGGAAAATTGAGTGAAGTTGGTATAGATAAATATTCGTCTGAAAAATTATTTAATAAAATTTTATCCGAAGAACAAAATTATTATAAACTCAATGATACATTTAAATCTCCATTGAGACCACTTATTGAGATGAGAGATGTAAATGGAATACCTGGATACTTTCTACCCTCAAAAATAGTATAATGAAAAAAGTTCTACATTTGTCTCATCATTATGGTTGCTTAAAGGACCATCAATATATTTGTTCTAATCTTGGATTGGAACTTGAAAGTATATACTCTCACAGCGGTACTATTCTCCCTAAGGGTTGCTATCGTTTAGATTCCGAGCAAGCAAATGAAATATGGAATAAAAATCAAGATTATTTTAAGAGCTTTGATTATATCATAACTTCAGATACTGCTCCATTATCCAGAATTATTCTTCAAAATATTGATAATTTTTCAGGAAAACTAATCGTATGGATTTGTAATAGATTTGATTATAATTTGGAGTGGGATTCTTCATATTATGAATTAATAAAAAATTATTCCAATCATGAAAAAGTTAAATTAATTCCTTATACTGAGTTTGAAAGATTTTGGTTAAACCGATTTGGAATAGAAACTAAGTATGAAACGATTAGACCAATTGGATTGGTAATAAATGAATCATTATCTAAAGATGAAGAATATTCTATAGGATTTGATGGAAACTATAAAATGGATCTTAGTGGTGGTGATGTTTTGGTATCGAGATACCATAATGATAATATTTTCCAGAATTCAAAATCAATATGCGAATCTTTTGGATTAGTTGCCAGTCATGCAAAATATAGAGGATCGCTAGAACTTGAAACATTATCTAAATTATATGAATGTTTTTTAATTTTTCCTGATGCTTATTCAAAATTTACTGCTTTTGAATTGATGCAATTGAAAATGCCAGTTATTCTTCCAACTGAAAAATTTTTATTACAATGTTCAGTAAAACCAGGATATTTTTTCAGTACAGGAGTTAATTCAAATACTGTTAAATATTGTGAATGGTATAATGAATACTTTGAAAAATTTGCGGTTTACTTTGAAGATTTGGAAGGAATACCAGATGCAGTTCAAATGGTAAAGGACAATAAAAAGGAAATATGTGATATAATGGATACACTAGCTAAAACACACAAAGAAAAAACATTAAATCAATGGAGACAAATATATGATTGAAAAAAAATATAATTTTACAGTTGCTCAAGATTGGGTTCCTTACTTCAAATCCCTTTTTGATATCATAGAAGTAAATTCTTTTTTAGAGTTTGGTCTTGGTGTTGGGACGGAGTTTATCTGTGATAATGCAAAACAAGTTACATCTGTAGAACTTTCTCTGGGGGACTATAATCTTGAATGGACTAATAAAACAAGAGAAGTCCTGAAGAAGTATATCAATTGGGATTTGCATTATATTCAAGTTCCTGATGAGATTGTAAAATCAAATCAAGATGCTATAGATAATCAGTATCCTCTTGAAGACATTTCTTATCTCCCTATTCTCCATGACTTGATTAATCCATTTATTGAGGGACAGTTTTATGATATAATTTTTGTTGATCCTGGAATTCATAATAGGGGAGATATTGTAAATTTTGTGTTTGGACACGCACCTATTGTTGCTTGTCATGATAGCGATAGAACAGGTAGAGTTATTAAAAATATATACGGTTATAATATTGTAAATCCCCCAAAAAACTATGTGGAAATTCATAAAGATGAAAGCTATTGTGGAACTACTTTTTGGGTAGATTCTACTTTTGAAGGTTATAAAAATGTTATTAATGTTCTAATGGATTCATGAAAAAGTATAAGAAGCTTATGGACGGTGCGTTTGTGCCGTATTATAAAAACGAAGATTTTATTAAATTCTACAGTAGGGTTCCCAAATTTAGATATGATACGTTTAAGTATTGTTGGGATTATTTTCTAGAAAAAAATTTTAAAACTATTGTAGAAATGGGAACATCTAGAAGTTTTGTTGATGGAAAATTTCCAGGTTGTAACTCTGATGATCCAAAATATTGGGATATTAGCAATCCAGAAATTTGGGATTGGTCAGCAGGATGCTTTACTAGAGTATTTGGAGAACTTATTCAAGATACTGATATTGATCTAATAACATTAGATCTAGAGGCAAAGCATATAGAAAGATGTAAAGTAATCACTTCAAATCTAAAAAACATACAATATTTTGTTATGTCTTCTGAAGATTTTCTTTTAAATGGAGAGGGTCAAATTGATTTTCTCTACATGGATACAGGCGATGTAACTCCTATTGAACCAACTGCACAACTTCATCTTAGAGAATCTAAAATTTTGGTTGAAAAAAATTTAATTTCTGAAAATGGTTTAATTCTTATTGATGACGTCAGAAATCCACAATCTAAAAAACAAGATGATTCTGAATATGGTAAAGCAAAATATTCTATTCCATATTTGCAGGAAAATGGATTTTCTATTATAATGGATGAATATCAAATTGTTATGGAAAAAGTAAAATGAAAAGCTTAGTTACTGGTGGATGTGGTTTTATTGGATCTCATCTTGTGGATTGTTTAGTTGAATTGGGACACGATGTTACAGTTTTGGATAGAGTTCTGCCGAAATATAACAATAAAAAAGCAAAATATTATTTACAAGATTTATCTGAAAATTATTCTAAATTTATTCATTATTTTGAAGGAGTGGATAATGTTTTTCATTTAGCATCTATTGTTTCTATACCATATTGTGTAGAAAAACCCAATGAAAGTATGGCAAATAACACATTATCTACTATGAATGTTTTAGAATGTTCTAGAATACATAAAGTAAATAAATTTATATTTTCATCTACTTCTGCTGTTTATGGTGATAGCTTATTTTTACCAAGTGTAGAGACTAATCCAGTTAAATGTTTGAATACTTATTCAATATCAAAATATACGGGAGAACAACTTTGTAAAATGTATTATGAGTTATATGGACTAAAAACAATCATTTTTAGATATTTTAATGTTTATGGTGAAAGACAACATAAAACCGGACAATATGCGCCAGTAATGTCAATTTTTACAAGACAAAAAGAAAATAAAGAACCTTTGACTATAGTTGGAGATGGATACCAAACAAGAGATTTTGTTCATGTATCTGATGTTGTAAGTGCAAATATTTTAGCTTCTCAAAAAGATTTAAATTTTTATGGAGAAGAATTTAATGTGGGGACAAATGTTGGTACTAAAATAATGGATATTGCCAACATAATTTCTCCATATCAAATTAGCATCCCTGAAAGAAAAGGGGAAATTCTTCATTCCAGATCAGATATATCAAAAATAAAACAACAGTTTGGATGGAATTATACTATTTCTGTTTTAGATTGGATTAGAAAATAATAAAATGTGATGGACAAAAATAAGGCAGCATATAAATTTAAAAATATCGGACCAATATATTACTTAAATCTTGACGGGCAACCAGAAAGAGCAGAGTATATGGAAGAGCAGTTTAAGTATTGGGAAATACAAAACTATACTCGTATCTCTGCCTATGATGGGAGAGAAGATGACCTAAGTGAAATTATTAAGGGAAAGTATCCGGATAATATGACTACTGGTGAGATTGGATGTACCACTTCTCATCTTAAGGCACTCAAACATTGGATAGAAACCTCTGAAAGTCCATATGCGGTCATTATGGAGGATGATGTAGATTTACAGACCGCAAGGTTCTGGAACTTTACTTGGAGTGATTTTGTCGCTAAAGTTCCTTATGATTATGAT
>Ga0099849_1001445_pt1 | contig 11135 bp, 8 predicted proteins | sample CB_VirMetaG_4_FD_78177 | JGI IMG/M metagenome (GOLD analysis project Ga0099849, IMG submission 78177) | Freshwater to marine saline gradient viral communities from Chesapeake Bay - CB_1508_1M Viral MetaG | ecosystem: Environmental > Aquatic > Marine > Coastal | place: USA: Chesapeake Bay... | reverse complement strand
TTGTTACTATCCGCAATATGGCAGATAGCATCTATAACCAGATGGATTGTTTGCGTGAGATTATGAAACTGGCGGGGCTTCCGGCCTATTCATTCGATAGAGAAAACACCGTCAAAGCTTATCAGGAAAAGCTTAAGATCATCAAAACCGACTAACGAAACCGACGCATTCTCCCTCCCCTTGACCCGCTTGGCTAGTCCGGCGGGTTCTTTTTTGCCTGAAGCTTAGTAAATACCGTTGCGGGTTGATTGTGCAGGATATTTTGGGCGGGGATAGGCCGTAGGATTGTTAGTTATGTTGACCTCAATAGGCCACTGGGATAATAACCGGCATGACAAATTAGGTAACGCGCATGGGTGCGGGTGCGAGTAAACCGGCGGGATTAATCGGCGGGGTGTTGTTTAGGGTTATGTCGAAGGGGTGGCAACCTTGGCAAAGTCCCAAAGGGGAAATAAATATGGCTTGCGCGGGGGCACGCAAGGGGCATGCCACCCCCCCGGCATATGCTATGCAATGTCGACAGCAATTTTATCCTTGAGGGTTATCGATACGGTTATGAAACCGACGTGTAGGGGGGCTTGCCCCAAACCTAAGACAAAAAAAGACCCCAAAGGGATCTCCCAGTGGGGTACAAAACCGACGTATAGGGGGAACGGGGTGGTATAGTGTTATTTCCCGGCGGGTCTTACCCTCAGTATAAGGGTAAAATTCAATTTTGTCAAGAAAAAAGTAACCTATACGCCTATTTTATATTTTTGCTGTTGACTTACAGGCTGTTGATGGCTATACTTGTGTTGTGGGGCTAGATTATTCTAGCGCATCCCGACAATTAACCTCTCTGACTTGTAGTAACAGGGCGATGTAGGCTAAGAAATCGGTCCCACATCTCATTCACAAGGAAATCGACATGCTATATGAAGCAGCAATAATCGTCTGTCTGTCGGTTTCGCCTGACACATGCTACAAACTCGACGATACACGCGGTCCTTACGAGACAAAAGAAGCTTGTAAGGTTCGTGTAGACGAGATGGCTGAGTTTGCAATCAAAGTTCACCTATTCGAACTCGATATCAAGTGGCAATGCGCGTCGGTTTCGGAACAAAACGATGAATCTACTTCCCCAGACACACAAGAAGAAGGAACTAAGTCCTCAACAGGAGAAGTTCCTCGACTTTCTGTTTGAAAATGGCGGACAAGTCACAGCAGCAGCAGTCGATGCCGGTTACTCGCGGGGTTCTGCCGCGTGGCTACGTTCTACGCTTGCTGATGAGATTGTTGACCGTACAAAAACAGTCTTAGCTACTAACGCATTCAAGGCTGCAAGCCGCGTCATAGCAACAATAGACAATCCTGCCCCTGAACGTGGAGATGACTTGCGCCTCAAGGCTGCTGAGTCGCTCCTAAACCGCGTTGGCGTAGCAAAGCAGGAACAAATCAACCACAACGTAACCGCCGTTCACGGCGTAGTTCTGTTACCCCCAAAGAAAGAGGTGATTATCGATGCGGAGTGATAAAGAAATTCGCACAATCGCCCTGAGTGATCAGATATCGAAGCTGACTAACCAAGAGTACGATCAGTGGATCAAGGTAATCAAACCAAAACTGTACGAGCGTAAGCCTAAAGCAATGGGTGGGGCTTGTCGCGGACGCAAAGCAATCTATAAGGTATAGCTATGGAACTAATACAAAACCTCAAAGATCTGGTGACAGACTTCACCGAAATGAACAAGCGTGATGCGTACAATCACCTCGTTCGTGTCTACGGCGACGAAAAAGATATGGTAGAAGCTGGCATGAAGAAGTGAAACGAAGCCAACCCAAATGGTAAGGGACGTTCTGCTGATCCGTCTGCGGAAAAGAACTAGGCTTTGTCCGAAACCGACGAGCCAAAGCGTAAAGCGGGTCGACCTAAGAAAGATCCGAACGCACCGAAACAAACGTATCAGCTATCTACTGCTGAACGTGCTCGTCGTGGTGCACAGAAGCGACTACGTGCCGCAAAGAAAAAAGCAACGCAAACAACTAAAAAAGCAGAAGCACAAAGAGACTATGCACGTAAACTCGAAAAGACAATCGGAAAAGTCGAAAAAGGAATCAAGGGCGACGGAAGTACAGTGGTCGACATGGGAGATCTCTCCGTTCTACCCGAATCCGTATCTGAACTCGTACAAGACAGTGAAGTCGTATTTCAGCCGAACGCTGGACCACAAGAAGAGTTTCTTGCAGCGTCAGAGCAAGACGTTCTTTACGGCGGAGCCGCTGGTGGTGGTAAGTCGTTCGCTCTACTTGCTGACCCCTTACGCTATTGTCACAACCCTAATATGCGTGGCCTTCTTCTCAGACGCACCTTAGACGAACTAACAGAACTAATCGATAAGTCACGCCAGCTATACACAAAGGCGTTCCCCGGAGCAAAGTTCCGTGAATCAAAATCAACGTGGCACTTTCCATCAGGAGCCACCCTATGGTTTACATACCTAGACAGAGATAAAGACGTTACCCGTTTTCAGGGACAGGCTTTTAACTGGATAGGAATAGACGAAATAACACAATACCCAACCCCTTATGTCTGGGACTACCTTCGTTCTCGTTTGCGTAGTACCGATCCCGAACTACAGAAATCTTTGAATATGCGTTGTACAGCCAACCCCGGCGGTGTCGGCGGCTGGTGGGTAAAGAAGATGTACATCGATTCTCGTACAGAGAACACTGCCTTCCCCGCATACGACATAGATACTATGAAGCCGTTTGTGTGGCCTAGCGGTCACGAAAAGGCAGGTCAGCCGCTGTTCTACCGCAAGTTTGTACCGGCACGGCTGACAGATAATCCCCACCTCATGGCTGACGGTCAATACGAAGCCATGCTACGTTCGCTCCCAGAAGTCGAGCGGAAGAGACTTCTCGAAGGGGATTGGGATGTGGCAGAGGGAGCAGCCTTCCCAGAATTTACAAGGAGTAAGCACGTTGTCGAATCTTTCGATCTACCTACCAATTGGCCTCGCATTCGAGCGGCGGACTACGGGTACTCCAGCCCGTCGGCTGTTCTGTGGGGTGCTATTGACTGGGATAATAATATTTGGGTTTATCGTGAACTGTATGCAAAACACTTGACAGCAGAGCAATTAGCTGATAAAATACTAGAAGCAGAACAGTTTGATCCATTACCTCACTACGCGGTGCTCGATGCTTCTTGCTGGAACAAGACAGGCTTCGGACCGTCTATAGCAGAAGTTATGATGCGTCAAGGCGTTCGTTGGACTCCTTCAGACCGCAACCGTATTCAAGGAAAGATGGAAGTTCACCGCAGACTTGCGGATGATCCATATTCACAGGAACCACGTCTTCGCGTATTCTCTACTTGCCAGCACACAGTCAAACAGCTTGCAGGTATTCCGCTATCAAAAACCAACAGCGAAGACGTGGACACTAAAGCAGAAGACCACGCATACGATGCCTTACGTTACATGGTAATGACCCGCATGAGTGGCTACGCATCTATACATCAACAACTAGGCGCAATCAAGAACCACGTTCACAAGGTTCAAGATGAAGTATTCGGATACTAACCTATGGCAGAACCAACCGACATCTCTAAGAACATGGGTACCGCCGAAAAAATGGTAAAGGATGGTACTCTTGCTTTTAGACAATACATGGACATCCCATATATTCCCGAAGAAGAAGAGTTTTTGTTCGAAGAGTTTGGTGGAAAACCCGGTCAAGGCAGAATAAAAACACCCAAGAAACTAACTGTTAAACAGGCTATTGCTCTTTTAGATTATTCTGGCTTTCCCCTTGCTGATGAAAATGCAAAGTTTTCTATTGCATCTTCTATAAAGTTGAGTGCACCAGAACTGTTCGATGATGCCAGCTTTAAAGACTATGAAAAAAAGTTCGGTAAAGTTATGGAGATGCAAGAAAAAGGCGCATCTGCGTCCAAGAACATAACAACGGCAAAAACTCCCGTAGCAGCAAACGAACCTATGCCATCTAAAAAAGACCCGACCCAGATCACTCTTCGCGAAGCAGCCGACGCTTACAATGCTCGTGGTGCGGGTAAGATTGCACGGTTCAGTGCAAAAGGAGCCTTGAAACAATACGGGAATATGCCCCTTGTTCAAGCATTCACGCCTGACGAAAACGGTGTTCGTCCCATCGATAAGATGTTAGAGGGAACAAAGAGTCAAGGTGCAGCAAACTCCCTACAGGATGATCTTCGTCTGATTTCCAAAGATGTAAACAGACAGATATTTAACGCAGACCCTAAGTCGCCTGCCTTGAACCTGCTTCCCGGTTTAGAGTCTAACGATCCACAGACATTCAACATCTTCGGTGAAAGAATATCTGCCCCGAAGCAAACTGAGGTTGCAATCATAGCCCAAAACAAGCAGGGCTGGGGCGAGTTTATGCAGCAGTTAAACGCCATTCGTGAAGGTGGTGGTAACGATGCTGTAATTGCCGATGCAATTTATGTAAACCTGCAGACGGGATATCGTAGTGGAGCAGTTGCAGGCTTAACGGGTGCGGAGTATAAAGTAGATCGCGGTACTATTGAGATTACACCGCAGACAAAAGCTACTCCCGACCTTGAGAAACGAACAGGTGCACAAAAAGTAGGTGGTGCTCGTAAGCAGGCTATACCACAAGACGTTCCCCTAAACGAACAATCACATGCTCGTCTTCAACAGCGTCTAGCTGCTAATCAGCAAGATGTTGGAATACGCTCTTTTATAGAAGATAAGATTAAGGCAGGTAAAGCTGCACCTGTATTTGTAATTAAAGGAAAGGGTGGAAAGTATCGTCAAGTAAAGACGGATGATATGACAGAAGTTCTTTCTCGCATTAAGACATCCACGCCTATCATCAAAGACAACATCACAAATAAAGACTTTAATACGTTAGTTCCTGATGATCCCTCATATTCAGGCGAAGATAAAAAAGGTAAGTTTGGCGCGGCTCTTCTTCGTAACGTATTTGCAAACGTTGCAGCCTTTGAAGTACAGATGCCTGATACAATGCTAGACTTCTTACAGGGACGTAGCCAAAAGTCTGGTGCGGAAACTAGATCGAAGACAGCCAAGTCAGGATACTTAATTCGTCCCCGTGGAACATTCTACCCTGCAGAACGAGACGCTGCACAATCAGTTGGTAACTGGTTTGATCAGGTTGAGGGTACAGATGTATCTCAGCGATTCGATCCTGAGACACAGACAGTTCGTGGCGCAACGTATGGTATTTCAGGCATGTTCGATCAACCAACTGCTGCTGCTATGCCAGAGCCAGTAACACCTGTAGTAAAGCCAGAACCTACAAGTTTAGGTGACTTGTCCCCCGAAACCAAAGACGCAATGACGAAAGCCGGATTCAAAATCGATTGGTCAAAGCTTTCAATAGGGGCTGGTTTAGGTACGGTGACTACTCTGGGTGTCTTGTCTGATCCTGCTCAAGCTGCAGTTGACGTAGGTTTAGAGGTTGGCGCACGAGCGTTAGGAGCCGCTGCCGGACCTGCTGCAGCCATACCGATGATCATGGCTCCCACAGAACTAGGGTCAGGCGAATTACAACCCGGTGATCGCCCAGCCACCCAAGAACAATTAGATACGGCACGTATACAAGCTGCTCAAGCCGTAAAAGAAAGAGATGCAGCAAGAGTACAAGAAAGTGCGATTCCCTCGCAATATCCAAGCACGGATAACTTTCTAAATATGCAACCTTAATAATTAGGAGAATAACCATGAATCTCAACATGGGCGAAGCTTACATCATGGGTGCTGACAAGGTATCTGTAGATGATCAAGAAAGCTGTAGCAAGCTATATCGCGAAGGTCTAGAGTTTGATACTAAGGCAAAGACAGGTGTACTCACCGAAGACATGCCTAAGAAGATGACTAAGGCTGCTGTTGATCCTTCAGTAATGAAGATGGCAGAATCACGCGACTACTAAGGAGTCGATATGTCCGACGATTATCTCCAACCTGACGACGAAACAGCCGTACCGGTAATAGACCCTTCTGGGGAAATGCCCGGTCTAGCAGGTTACGTAAAGTCTCGCTTCGAAGACGCTGAAAACGGTCGTTACGCTTACGAGCAACGTTGGTTACAGGCGTACAAAAACTTCAGGGGCATTTACGACTCTACAACTAAATACCGTGACACAGAACGCTCTAAGGTATTCATCAAGATTACCAAAACAAAAGTTCTTGCAGCTTACGGTCAAATTGTAGATATCTTATTTGCCAATAAGAAGTTTCCGCTTGTTGTCGAGTCCACCCCGATGCCAGAAGGCATTGTGGAATTTGCTCACATGGGTACGCCCCTAGATCAGCAAAATCAGCAAGAAGATCCCTACGGATTCGAGGGCGACGGACGTGAGTTACGTCCCGGAGCACGTGAGGCTGAAGCTAACACCGGAGCTTACGGTGAGCAGTTTGGAGAAGCCCTAGTTCCCGGCAAAGCAAAGGTCGGTGAACCACAGGTTGAGCCAGCAAAAGAACAAGCTCGTCGGATGGAAAAGCACATCCACGACCAGTTGCTTGACACTAATGCTGTCAACGTATTCCGTAAGGCAATCTTTGAAGCTTGTCTTTTAGGTACGGGTGTAATCAAAGGACCGTTTAACTTCTACAAGCGTGTTCACAAGTGGGAAAAGGACGACGAAGGTAATCGTGAGTACAAACCCTACGAGAAGGTAGTGCCGCGCATCGAGTCGGTTTCAGTCTGGGACTTTTTCCCTGACCCAGCCGGTACTAACATGGAAGACTGTGAGTATGTCATCCAACGTCATCGTATGAATCGTCAGCAGATTCGTAGTTTAATTATGCGTCCGCACTTCGATGCTATTGCTATTGAAGAGACTCTTGCAAAAGGACCAAACTACGAGGACAAGTATTACGAAGACACTATTCGTGAAGACGAGACAGAAGCCTACTATCAAGAAAGCCGCTTTGAGGTCTTAGAATACTGGGGAACCCTAGATTCTTACATGGCTAAAGAAGCTGGTATGGAAGGCGCAGAAGAAATTGGAGAGTTCGATCAGGTTCAGGTTAACGTCTGGGTCTGCGGCACACAGATTCTTCGTTGCGTTATGAATCCGTTCACTCCTGCTCGTATTCCGTTTCAGGCGTTCCCGTTTGAAATCAACCCCTACCAGTTGTGGGGCGTTGGTGTCGCTGAGAACATGGAAGATGCACAGATGCTGATGAACGGTCACGTTCGGATGGCAATCGACAACCTTGCTCTCGCTGGCAACCTAGTATTTGACGTTGATGAAGCTAGCTTGGTTCCCGGACAGAATATGGACATCTTTCCCGGTAAAATCTTTCGTCGGCAGTCAGGTGTGTCGGGTACAGCTATCAATGGCCTCAAGTTTCCTAACACAGCACCTGAAAACATTCAAATGTACCAGATTAGTCGTCAGCTTGCTGATGAAGAGACGGGTATACCGTCCATTATGCACGGTCAGACGGGCGTAACAGGTACCGGACGTACTGCAGCAGGTTTATCGATGTTGATGGGGTCTGCTGGGCTTTCTATGAAGACTGTGATCAAGAATATTGATGATTATCTACTAAAAGTCTTAGGAGAAGCATATTTTCAGTGGAATATGCAGTTTAACGACAAGGTAGAAGATATCGAAGGTGACTTGGAGATCAAACCTCGCGGCGTTGCAGCCGTGATGCAAAAAGAGGTACGCAGTCAACGCTTAACTGCCCTTCTTCAAACCGTAGCCAACCCTATGCTTGCACCGTTTATTAAAATACCAAACCTGATAAAAGAACTGGCTATCTCACAAGACATCGACCCCGATAGCCTTGTCAACGACCAAAACGAAGCGCAAATTTACGCTCAGATGTTACAAGGGATGATGCAAAATGCTCAACAAGCCGCAAGCGCAGAAGCTGGCCCCGCTGCTCAACAGCAAGGAATGGCCCCTGCTGGAGGAGTACCTCAAGGAGTTCAGGGAACTGACGATTCGGGGCGTGGTAATGGCACAATCGGAGTCGGAACTGCGCCAAGTGCAGGGGAGACTGGCTTTACTGGAAACACTCCTCAAGCTGAAGGATAACTACCAAGAGGTAATAAAAAATGGCAACTAACCCCGTCTCATTGCCCACCATAAACATGGGAACACGAAAACCTTCGCGAAATCCTTTTTTCGAACCAACAGTTATTTCTACTGGAGAATACTTCAGTGGTCCCGTCGATTTCTACAGTCAGACGTTAGGTACAGGCATTCAGTCGACTGTTGGAGATGAAGATGAATCAGAAGAGGATCAAACTGAAGATACCTCTCCTAATCTCTTTGAGCCTATTGGCGGAGACGGCGGTGATCAGTATCAAAGTGCGCTTCAACACACATTAGGTTCTGGATTGCAACCTACGTACGATGTGACATCGTATGGCGTTAACGATTTAAAAGTCGACCAGATGAGTTTTTCTCCGGACTTAACTAAAAGTGCTTTCGAAGACATTGTTACCAACACTTTTACAGGGTTAAAAAACACTACGGGATTTGGTAAGTTCACAGAGACACCTATGGCAATGGGTCCGTTAGGTAAGCCTCGTGCTGTAGGACTTCCGGGAGCAGTTAGTGCTGGATTGGCTTTAACACCAGCAGCCCCCTTTGCACCTATGGCTGCGTTTTTTGGCGCAATGAGCATGGCGCAGCAAGCACGGACTGCAGCAGAAATAAAGGCTTCTGGCGGAATAGCTGGCTCCTTTATGGATGTGAATGGGATGATGGTCAGCCGCTCACCGGGATCTCTAACGTATAACGGAAATCTGCAAGGATTAAGTTCTGAGCAGATGGCTAGCTTAGATGCTGTAAAAAGGGGATTTGTTCCGGGAACCCTAAAAGCAGAAGTTTTTGACAAAAAAACAAACTCATGGTTGCAGGCCACTGGCGTAAAGTCAATGATGAGTTCAGATGATATGATGAGTGTCGGAGGAACGTACGATCCAACAACAGGAAAATTTGTTGATAGCTTGGGTCAAACATCCGCAATGGGAACCAAGAAAGCTGCACAGACTCTAGCAAATACCTTTAATAATAAGCTGGGTAGCACTATGTCGTGGCAGGACGCTAACGCTATCAGATCAACGATTGAAACTGATATATTTGGAAATGTAAAATCGGGATCGAAGACTTTTGAACAAGCATATAAAGATGCGGCAATAGCTAGTGCGTCAGCTAATACAGGACTTTCAGCTTCTCAACTAGAGAATGTTTACGACGGCAGTGATTTTGTCGTTAGCGGTAGAGGACGAGGTGTAAATTCAAAGGGCTACTCTACCTTCTCTGATTTCCGGGGAAGCAGCGAAGAAGAAGATGATGCACCAGACACGGGTTCAAGCACACCGTCTGCAAACGCCACGTATGATGCAAGTGCCATTTCAGGTACACCATCTGCTCCCGATGAAGACCCGTTTGTTGGGTACGAGTACGGTGACAACAATAACGACGGAGGAGGTCAGAGTGATGGCAGTGCTGCTAGTTCTGATTCATCAGGTCAAGGGCAAGATTCCAGTGCAGCAGATGTTGGTGACGATGCCGCAATGGGTGGACGTATCGGATACGCTCCCGGCGGCGAAGCTGGTTTTGCCCAGCGTCCAGAGTTTGTTGGCGGTAACCAGACTCAGCCAGACGGTGTTAGCGTAGCAGACGATCAACCCCGCGACGTACAAGAGGGAACTTTCGTAATCAACGCTGCAGCAGCCGACTTTGCTGGTCGCGGCGACATCGAAAAGATGCTTCGAGATGCCTATAAAAAGGTAGGAGACACTGGTCAGTCGGGTGTTACCCAAGAGGTTGCTATCAACGTATCGAAGGGTGAAGTTATGATCCCGCCGCATATTGCTAAAGAAATCGGCTACGACAAGCTAAACAAGATTAACAATCGCGGCAAGAAAGAAATTGCCCGTCGCCAGAAAACAGCGCAAGCAGCTTCAGGCGGCTTTATAAGTAAATAAAGAATCCGCTGGCTACCCACGAGTTCGTGGCCCCAGCACAACCGGAGCGGCTACCCACAGCCATGTGGCCCCGCTAGTGAGGTAAATACAATGGCAAAAGCAAGAGGCCACCGTGCCAATAAAGCAAACGACTCGTTTGGAACCATCAACAATGACAGTCTTTACAAAGGTAAGTACCGCGAAGATGTCTACAAGGACGATGACGAAGACGAGGTAGAAGCCCAGAGTGATGCTGACCCCGCTGAAATGGAAGCGGCTACTCAGCAGGAAGATGCCGGAAACAGTTTCGCTAAACCTAAAAGCGAAGAGCCGGAAGAATCCCACGACTACAAGAAGCGTTACGACGACTTGAAACGTCACTACGACACTAAAGTCAACGAGTTTAAGCAGGAAATTGACGGCTTAAAGTCTGCAGTACAATCCAACGACGTAGATATGCCTAGAGGTATTCCTATGCCGAAAACAGCGGAAGAGTTGCAAACTTTCAAGGAACAATATCCTGAAGTATTCGAAGTCGTACAGACCGTATCTGCTATGCAAGCACAGTCTCAGCTTTCACAACTGCAAGAAGAGATTGGCGTAATTAAAGAACGGGAAAAGGAGATGGAAAAGCAAAAAGCATACGCTGAACTTCTCCAACTACACCCAGACTTTAATGATATAAAGGCAGATGAGGATTTCTTGAGTTGGTTGGATGATCAACCAGAATCACTCAGTGACGGTATCTATAAGAACAACACAAATGCTCGTTTAGCTGCACGTGTGATTGATCTCTACAAAGCTGATAAAGGTATCAGCAATAAATCGAAGCAGACCAGATCTAAGCGAGACGACGCAGCAGCCGCTGTTACCCGTCAAGCACCCAAAGAGTTATCAACAAAAAATAACAAGGGTCAGACTTGGAAAGCTTCACAAATCGCCAAGATGAAACCGCATGAGTTTGAAAAGTTAGAAAGCGAATTAGACTTAGCGAGATCTGAAGGGCGAATCGACTTCAACTCTTAATACTTAAACCTCAAAATGGAAGGAAAAGCAAATGGCTTTTAATTCGGCATCAGGTTACAATAACCTGCCTTCCGGTAACTTTACACCGGAAATCTTTAGCCAAAAAGTCCTCAAGTTTTTTCGTCGCGCTTCGGTTGCTGAAGACATCACGAATACTGATT
>Ga0099849_1001438_pt1 | contig 11161 bp, 16 predicted proteins | sample CB_VirMetaG_4_FD_78177 | JGI IMG/M metagenome (GOLD analysis project Ga0099849, IMG submission 78177) | Freshwater to marine saline gradient viral communities from Chesapeake Bay - CB_1508_1M Viral MetaG | ecosystem: Environmental > Aquatic > Marine > Coastal | place: USA: Chesapeake Bay... | reverse complement strand
CATTTTTCACGTTACTGCTCCATAAACCATTACTACTTCTATATTATAGCGTGCCAAACCAAGCTCGGGCTCGTCGACTCTTGAAGGACCAGTCTGAGAATAGAAACCATAAATTATTCCAGTCTCTCCACCATCGCTTGTATATTTAGCTGGTTTAGCGTCAAATGTTTCAGATACTATATTCTTAGCTAAGTTATAAGAGCCAGCATAATCCGGTTGTCCTTTTGAACCTCCACTTCCGTATTTGCCAGCGTAAGAATCCACCATAAAAGTAGCTTCATAAATTAACGCTTCATCAGCAGATGGTTGACCACCAAATTGTGTGATAACTAAAAAAGGTAGTGTTGCATTTTGTGGAAGTCTTGTTGCAACTCTAGTAGAAACAATATCTGTTATAGATGTTTTGTCTACTAAAAAACTTCTAAATAATATCTCGCCGTCCGGTAAATTCTGTGCCATTATATCTTCTTAACATTCTTGGCATCTCTAATAATCTCTTGCCAAGACTCTCTCCTTCTTACTTTTACACCCATACGTCTAATCTTTTCAATTTCTTTGTAAGCACCTCTTCTTAACATAGCTCCTTTACCAGTGTTAGGATTTACTGCTCTTCTATATTCTCCTGCTCTTAAATATTGAACTTCGGGACCTGCTGGCATAAGTTCTTTAACTGCAGCTGGGGTTCCTTGTTCAAAACCATCACCCGAACCATATTCAATCTTATGAGCATAATCAATACCTTCTCCACCCATTTCAACTTTAGTACCCTGCATATCTCCACCTTTAATTTTAATATCATTTCTACCCGGCCTAATAGAGCCACGAAGTTTACCTGTTTTTACTGGTGTATAGTCATATGCATTTCTTGCAGTTCCTTCAGCAACAGCTTCTAATAATTTTGTGATTTGTGGAGAATCGAATAAAGCTTGAGTATCTAAGTATCCTTTTGCAGAAGCAGTTGGTTTTGAACCCGGCTTTTTCTTTCCAAATAGTTTATTGGTTAAATCATTAAATTCTTTTTGCATATTTGCACCAACAATAGACCTAGTACCACGAGCAACAAAGTTTTGTCCCGGTATAGCCATAAGAACTTTACCGGTCATACGACCACCAAAACGTCTAAAGTAACGCTCTCCTAATCTTGTAGTGTCATTTGCTGCTCCACCTAAAACACTCTTGAAAGAGTTACTTATAGCTTTTGCATCACCTAAAACACGACCAGCCTTAAGGAAAGCTGCTCTAGAAGAGTTAGCAAATTTAAAGGTTCCAATACCCGGCAAAGCATTGAAGTCACCAACAAACAGTGAATACTCATAAAAGAATGTTCTTAAATCAGCTATAGATTTAATTTCACTTGGAGTTCTATATCTATTTTTACCAGCAAAGCCTTGCTTGATAGCACGGCCAGTTCTTTTAGATATTCTTAGTACTGCTTTTGCTGACATTAGTAACCCGAGTCTGCGTAAAGCTTTTTATAAAATACTTGACCAAAACGGTCTTTTACATTTACAACATTTCTTATATTGTAGTAGTTGCCGTCATAAGAAATTCTATCTTGTTCGTTAACAGTTACGTCTTTAGATACAAGAAAATGAAATTCTTTGTTTAGCTCTGTTCTTGAATCTACTTCGTCTTCTGAAAAGCCTTTATCTGACCTTACTACTTTGCATTGTACATTTGTTTGCGAATCTGCGTAGCTAGCTGAAGACAGTCCTCTGTCATCTACATCACTACCGGATAATGATTGTATTGTTAATGTTTCGTTTAATAACGCTGTTGAAAGTATTGGCATAACATAATTATACCAATAGAAAAGCTCCCCACGGATGAGGAGCTTTATCTAAATATGGAACACCCTTACTAAGTGTTAGTTATAGTGTATCCTTGCCCAAGATAATAGTCAAGCGTTTTTTGCTTAGCTACATCAAAAGCATTATCTTGCCCTTTTAGTTTCTGATACTCACTTTGAAACTTTTTACAGTAAGTTTGTAAACCAGTTTTGGATTTTATACTTCTACCAAATTCAGAAGCTGGTAATAAACCAATTTCCGGCACTGATGCACATACTTTTTCTGTTACTGTTGGCTCAGTAACTTCTTCTCTTTGGTCATAATAATTTTTAACCATAGATTTAACTGCTTCTTTAGAACGATTGCTGTAACCATCTATAGAGTTTTTATCTTTATAAAACTCTGATATAGGTAATAGCTTACCAGTAACAGAACATACTTTGTGAGTAGGGTTCTTTCTTTGGTAATCTGCAAATTCAATTGCTTCGTTAAGCTTAGCTTTTAATTCCGGGTGTTCTTTACACCAAGATAAAAATCTTCCCTTTCCTACGTTTGGAAATTTTGCATAAGTTCTTGCAGTCGATACAGTTCCTTTCCCACTGCGTATAAATTCTATAATTTCTTCTGCAATCTGCTCATCAAAACTTCCTCGTGGTGGAAGTCCTATTTGTTCCTTAAGTTGACGAACTCTTTCGTAGGATATTCCCCATTCTTTACCCCATTGACGTAATGTCTTGTTAGGATATTTCTTGAATAGCCACTCCATCTGTTCATAACTAGGACGATATGTTGTATCATTATCTGTTATCATATTCTAATTATTACACAGCTTTTTAAATTTGTCAATTGATTTTTCGATTTTTATTGTTATTTTGAATAATTTATGGTATAATTAAAGTAACAGAGGAGGTTGTATGGACACAACCAATGCAGAGTTAATAGCTGTTGACGGACAACAAAAGCTATTAAAAGTACAAGATAAGACAATATATCTTGCTTGGAACAAGTATGCATCTTGTTGGGAAGCTGAAATTTTCCATCAAGTACAAGATGAATATGGGAGATTTACTAGCCAGTTTCTTACTGGTGTTACTGGTAACTCCGAAAAGCAAGTCATAGAAGAAGCATTAAAAGTTAAAATATAGTTGACATAATTTATACTTCTGTTATAATAGAAGTATGAAGGAGAAAAACTAATGATAGCAGAATGTTTAATATTCCTAGCGACAGCTTTACCCCAAAATGGGTTAATAACTGAAAATTACATTAATGAATACCAATGGTGTGATTCAATTATATCTAGAGATGTAAGAGAGCACAGTGATGTATTATTGGAATTTTTTGATGACAATAAGCAACTAAGTACAGCAATTAAAGTAATTTGGTGCGAATCTAGAGGAAATACAAATGCAGTTAGAACTGCTGAAGGCAACAATGACTCGGGGCTATTTCAATTTGTGCCGTGGACTTGGAATTGGGTTGCAGAAAAATATGATTTACCTAAATGGAATACTTGGGTAGTTTTAAAAGATGATAGACCATATACAGAAAATAAAGTATCTAAAAGTAGTGTTGGTTTTGAAATGGTAAAAGTTCAACATAGTGAATATTACAACATTATGTTTGGCTATTTATTATCTCAAGATATTTACGGAAAATCACAGTGGAAAGACTGGAGTTCAAGTAAACATTGTTGGGATAAAGATTGGAAATATATAACTAAATTAAGGAGAGAGAATGCTTATTAAAAGAACACTAGTTAAATTATTTAGATATATAAATAAATTAACTGATGAAGCAATTGATAGATTAATGTATATCAGAGAACTTAGAGAATGGGAAAAAGAAAAACGCAAAGAGGGTTTTCCTAAAGAATGGTTTGAAGATGAATCAGCCTAGTATTTTTAGAATATACAAGACAAAAGAAAAGATGTGGTCTTGGTTTGATTGTGCAATGTGTGATGGAAAGTTTATGGAAGTCTTTTACAAAGAAGAAGATATGTGGGACATAGACACTTGTGCTAAGTGCAATCCGGAATATCAAGCATATGTTAAGAGTAAGGGGTACTAATGTTGTTTGGTTTTATTATGGCCATAATGATTGTAGGTGGTGGAGTATCATCTCCTATGCCTAATTATTATTGGGATAACTACGCAGAAATTTATTGTGAAGATTTAGACCCTATGACACCACCCGGAAATTGCCAACATAGAGAAGATTTTTCAGATGCTATATTTTGGTATGAAGGTGAAATAGTTAGTGAACACGACGACAGTATTATGCCGGAAGATTGTTCAGTAACTCAAATAGAACAAGGTAATTGTAAATATGGCTTTTTGCCTTAAAATTTTACTTTACGTTTAGATGCTGCCTTAGCTTTGTCTCTCATAGATTGAGAAACTTTGCTAGGGTCAGTATTCCAATTAATACCAACAGTTCCATAGAGATTAACCCTAGAGCTAATTTGTCTAAGAGATATTGCTTTACATTTTTCACATTTAACCTTTGGTTCTTCGTGTATTGAATGCTGTACTTCAAATACGTGTTCACATTTAGAACACTTATAATCGTACCTAGCCATTATTTAATTGGGTATTTTTTACACACTTTAAGATATTCGTTTAAGATAACATCCATATCGTCTACTAAATTTACTTTTTGTAGTCGAAGTGAATTCATTTGGTCCAAAACGGCTTCTTTAAATTTTGCATCATCGATTCCTCGAAGATACGCAATTCTTTGTGCTTTATTTGATTCTATATCCATATAAACAGTTTAGTCGAGTATGGATGCCGATGTGAAATATTGCCTTTTATATTTTGATAATACCTTCAAATCCATCTCGTTTATAATTCCTTTGTCCAACAATGCTGGAACACTTTCATATGTTGCAGAATAATCTCCAAGAGATTCCTGTCTTACTAAGTTAAAATTTGCATCAGTAGAAGTATCTGCATTGTGTGTTGCTACCTCTCCTGTTGGTTGTTGTGCTGATAAAGCTGCACCTATGATAAACATTTTTCCTGCTGCTTTTGCACTTATATATTTAATATCTTTAGGAATATCCTCTACACCTGCTTCTGTATCTGAATATCCTGCAGAATAAACTACTACAATATTTTGTAATCTAGTAGTTGACCATCTTTTGTTATTTGTTTTACGTATTCTACCTTCGTTTTTATAAACAACAAAATGTTCTTGATTACCTTCAGTTAATGCAACTTCGTCTTCTGTAACAGAAGTAACACTAATAATTGGTGCTACTTTTGTATAAAACTCTTCTTCACCGTTACCATCGTATGTTTCTGAAATAGAAGATGAATACTCTAATTCATATCCAATATAGTTTTTAATTGTTGCATCAACTGCCGGTATAAAAATGTTTGTTATAGCTGTTTCATCAGCTGAAGACATATCTACACCAATAACACTTTTTACGTCAGAAACTGTTGAAAGTGCCATAGGCTACCTCCTACTTGTCTTCTACGTCTTCGGGCTTAACAGCTTTATCTTCTATTGTTTTTTTGGAAGCTGATTTCTTTTTAGAAGATTTTTTAACTTCTTCTTTTTTACCCCAACCGTGAAATTCTAAATACTCTTTAGAATATTCTTTTCCAGCTTTGGCTACTGAAGATGGGTTACCTTTAGGAACATCATTGATATTACCTTCAAACAAAGTACCATCCTGCATCTTCCAAATGTCTTTTTCTACTTTAATATATTCCATAAAAATCCTTTTAATTTTTTAAATTGAAGGGGCAGAATAATCCACCCCTCCAAAGTAATCTTAAGAAACTTCTTAGAAAGAAGTAACTTTTGAGAATGCTGCTTGTCTATAAACAGCAAGACCAACTCTCATTGTTGCTCTAATAGCCAATTTTCCTTTAAGGAAGAAGTCGCTATGAGAATCTGAGATAGCAAGGTCGAGACCTTGTCTCATTACAACGTGAGCAGCTTCTCCACCACCGAATCTACCAACGAGAACTGTGTTCTCTGAGATAGCTGTTGATGGAACAACTGGAATACCCCATAATCTTGGTTGTGGAGCATCACCGAAACCACCAGCAACAACGAATAATGGTGAGTTAGCAGCATAACCTGCTGAACTTGTACCTTCGAAGTCACTAACTGTAGTTACTAATTGATACCAGTCGTTTGGATGCATAACAATTGCATCCGGCTCTACGAAAGCACCAGTTCTGATGTTTGTAATTGCTTGATAGATAGCACCGAATTGCTTTAATTCACCAGCGTATGATGAATAATCAACTTCGTCAACACCAGTTTTACCTGCATCAAGGATACCCTCGATGTTTGGTGCAGTTCCGTCGCCACTGAGAAGCTGAGAATCTAATCTCAATTTCATCATTGTAGCTAGTCTTGAGTTAACATAACCTTGAATTCCGGAAACATCTGCTAGAAGTTCTTCAGTTACAGGCAAGAAAACACCAATCTTTCTGATTGGAGCTGTTTGCTCTGTGAAATCTAGAGCTGCTTCAGCAGTAGTTGCTTCTTCAGCTTGCTCAGCTGCTGCATTTGTGAAAGTAGTTTCTTCCATATATGCAAAGGAATTTTGGTCTGTTTCAATTTGGTCAAAAAGACCAATAACAGCATCCGGGTCTCTAAGAGCTTTTTCTAGGATGCCGGGTTGTCTTAAAACTTCCGGAGCGTAAGAGTTTGTAAGGCCAGCACCTAAAGTAGCTTTATAACCCATTGGGCTAAATCCTACTGTAGAGTCAACACCTTTAACACCATCAGCTTTGTAGTTTTGATAAGCAGCAGACTTAACAAAAGCATCACCTAAAGTTTGAACTGGTTGTGATGGAGCTTCCGGTGCATATGCATCAGTTTCCATAGCCTTTTCATTCTTAGCTTTGCTTTTAGCTATGTTAGCGTTATCTACTAATTCAGCTAATTCTGTGTTAAGACCTTTGATAGCATTTTTTTGCTCAGCAGAGTACTTACCGTCTTCTGCTGGATTATCAAATACGTCTTTTAACTCAGCACGCTTTTTGGAAATTTGTTCTTTATAATCTGACATTATGAATTTCTCCAAAATTTATACTTATACTTATACTTATTCGTCTTCTTCGTCGTCTAATTCAAGGACAATAGCTTCTGAAATGGTTCCTTGTGCTTCTGCGAATAAAGCTTCAAATTCTTCATCTACCTCATCGATAGATACTTCTTCTTCAGCTTCTTCTTCAGAAACTTCATCTTCGGGTTCTAACTCAGAATCAGATTCGTCGATTTCTTCAACTTCGACATCTTCAGAAACAGCTTCTGCTACTTCTTCAGTAGATACCTCAGCTTCAGCGACTTCAGCGTCAACATCGACTTCTTCTTCTTCTTTTTCAGAGCCGATAATGCTATCTAACTCATTCCAAGCGTCATCTAAGTCCTCTTGTACAGCACGTAATGCTGATTCTGCCTTAGAAGACAATTCCCTTCCATCTTTTTCTCGTAAGATTGAAATTGCTTTCGCTCTAACAATGAGGCTCTCTAATGCAGCAAGCACATCTTTAACCTCGTCTGAAAAACGTTTTCCTTGCAAGCTGGAATCGTCATCAGAAATCTTTAAATCTTTTTCATTTTCTTTAGCACAGTTACCATCATCACCATATGAACAATGTTTTGCTTTAGATTGGCAACAATCACCTTGGCAACATTCTGAAGACTCTTCTCCGGATGATTTCTCATCGTCATCGTCATCGTCTTCATCTTCGCCCATAGCTGCTTCAAAATCTTCGTGAGTTTTACAAGGCATATAGACTGTTTGTCCATTTACTTCATACTCGTGAGAACCTTCGCAACCTATTTCTTTAGCTCTAGCTTCAGCTTCTTCTACAGTGCTGAATACTTCGGGAGCTACTTCTTCTTTTTCTTCTATGTTGGAGTTTTGATAAACTGCTTCTTCACCGGATTTAATGGCTAATGTGTAGGTTTCTCTATTTGCTCCTACTAAAACTGGTGAAACTTCATAAACTTCTAAATTTTTTAAATAACGAACATCTACAGGTTCTTCCATATCATCGCTTTTATATTCTGCAATTTCATAATCGTGAATTCTAAAACCGAATGACCATTCTTGTAAGTCACCCATTTCTTTTGCAAGATTATAAGCTTCTCTACCTGCTTCTGTATTCATAAAGAAATTTCCTTTGAATACTGCTTTGTCATCATCTGAGATAATTGTTCCTTTTCCTATAGGTTGGTCCCACTTGTGTGCGAATACCATAGGAACTTGGTTATCTTTAAAACCGGACTTTATTGCTCCGGGAACAACTACATCACCGTCTGTATCTAATTTGTTGTAAACAGAAAATACTGCTTCAACATTTCCTTTTGTATCATCAGTCGCTTTAAATTCGACTGACTTCGTGAATTTTTCACTAGCCATAATAAAAAATACTCCTTATTTACTCTCTTATTTTAACTTGTCAAATCGTCGTTGTGAGAGATAAGGTTATCTGCTTGTTTACGACGAGCATCTTCTTTCTTTTTTTGCTCGTTCACAATTTTTTTCATAGCACTTACACCGGACTTTGTAACTCCTCCCCACTTCATTACAGCGATGATTCCGTTTAGTCTAGTGTTTCCCGAGTGTCGGCTCATAAAACGTTCTCTTCTTTTTACCCAAGATAATACAGATGCACTTCTGCCACCAGTTCTGTATTTAGTCCAGTTTCTATATGCATCATTTCCAGTGAAGGAAGTTGGTGGGTTTCCACCGGTACCTGCTCTTCTCCATATTCCCGGATAATTTTCTTTTAAATTTTTAACATAAGCGTGGTCCGGAAATTGTTTAAAGTTTGAATTACTCAAACTTATTTTTTGGTTATCACCGGATGATGGAAAGTTTGTAATGTCATCTTTTGCTTTACTACTTTTAGAACTATTAGGATGACCAGCTGGAAGCAAGTCTTGGTCAAAAGGCTTTCTAGGGAATTTACCTTTTAATCCTTTTAGGAATGCGTTGACACGAGCTATTCCCCACTGGGTTGCTGAAGAAACATTACCTCGCACTGAAGCTGGGTTTGTTCTATAGGCACCAACACCTCGTCTGAACACAGTTGCCAAAGTTCCATAACTTGTTCTATGTTTTGGATTACTGTCATTATGGTCTTTTACTTTCTTTTGTAATACTTCTTTAACTTTAGCAGAAATAGCTGGAGCTTTATCTTCTGTAATAATAAAATCTTGTTCAGCATTTTTGAATTCCATTGTTAAATCTATAGTTACAGTTTTCTTTTTCTTAGGTCTTTTACCTATAACTCTTTTGCTTCTTCTAACTTCCGGTTGAAATCTAGAAGTGTTTAAAGTATCTTTGCCTTCTTCATCATCAGATTCTTCTTCAGTTTCAGATTCCTGTGATGGTTGTGCTGGGGCAGCCGGCTCCTCCATTGAGGTCATAACCCCGGTCTCACCCTCGGGCACAGCCACCATATTTAATGGTCTTAAGAAAATTTCGTGTGATTCATCGGCTTCTAACCCTAGTGTTTTACGTGCTTCTGCAATAGTAACAAAACCACCTTGAACTCCCGAGTTCATAGTAAGAACTTGGTCTTTCTTGTCTGATGCTAAAGCTCTTACTTCTTCTAAGTCGTAAGCTGCTACGTATTCATAATTATCTTCTTCGAAATCTTTATGTAGTAATTGATGAGTTAACTCAGCAGCTACTGCAGACCATAAAGGAATCATCTTCTGTTCTGTAAAGAATTCTCTAAGTTCCTTCGTGTTATTGTAGGTTGCTGCATCCAATCCAGCCCCGAGGCCGGCGAGTATAGCTGGGACGCCAAGAACAGAGGAAACACGTTCTTCCGGTAGTCTTCTTAACGCAGTAAGATTTAATTGCTCCGGTGTAAATGAAACAATGTCTACGTCCATAGCACCTGTCATAATCATAGGGGCACCTCTATTAGCACCCGAGAACTTAGATTTAAAAGCTTGTGCAATAGCATCAGCTTCTTCTCTACTTGGACCACCCATTGTGTCATCTTTTGGACTTAAGATAACTCCGGGTACAGCCATATTGTGTAACAATGCAACAGCAAATTGTCCTGCTGCTTCATCACCAGCTAATTCTCTCATCACTGAACGTAAAGGAGAAAAGCCTCTTCTATGGTCATCCGGGTCCATACCTTGTCGAATGTGGACAACATTCTCTCTTGGTAATTCTATGTAATCTTGTGAAAGTGAGTTTTTTTGTTTTACAGCGTGATATTCGTAATGTGTAATTAATTCTTTTTCATTTCCTCTAACTTTGACATATGTAGGCATTAAAGGAACTAACTGAACTACTTGGTTTTGTCTATTTCTTACTTTTAATAAGAATGCATCACCGTGAGCAGCTAAAGATGTCACAAGGTAATGTGCTAATACAGCACCCGAACTAAATTCGTTAGGCCTTTGCATTAAGATTTCCATTGGATGGTTTCTTATTACTTCTCTACCACCTTCAATTTTTTTATAAACCTTTAAAGATGGTTCAGCAAAAGAAGTTGTTAAAACATTGATACAAGCGACTACAGCTGAATTGCCTAATCCATCACCCATTTCATCAATAAGTTTTTGTGGGAAGTAACCGGATTGGGTATTAAAACCCCAGTTACTTGTTAGTACACTATCGTGTCTATCTAATAAACTTCTTTTTTGACCATCTACTAATCTCTGTGGTGGTTTCTGTAAATACTCTACAGTTCTTCTATAAAAACTTTTGTTCTCAGCCATTTAATATGCTTGCCATTTCCTCTTCTTTTGGCTAGTTAAGCAAGCGTAAGCTAAAGTATCCACGATATCATCGTGAGCACCTATTGGAAAAGTTAACAACTCTCGCTCAACTTCACTAACCCATTCTGCGTCTTTGGGAAAGTAAACCAATCCTCTTTCCATCTTAGCAGATAAAGGTAGTGCCCGTGAACGCTTGTCTTTGTCAGCCCTCAATTCTCTAATTCTGATGCCTTGTCTTCTAGCAAACTGTACAATAGCAAGCTGATATCCAGCTCTTTCTATACCCACCCATTCAAGATTATGGATACCAACCATTCTTTCAATTTGAGGAACAATATCGGGTGCTTCTACTCTTGCTCTAAACATATCGAGCATAAATAATTTATCATCATCTGCGTGATAACCAAATACAGATATCACTGTATAGTCAGCGTGTTCTTTAGTTGAGACTGCTAAGTCAACAGTTGCATATTTTTGAAGGTCTTCGTTTATTTTATATTTCTTTCCATCAGCCCAAAGCGTTCCGACACCTTCTTTATAATAATTAAACCAAGATGACCTAAATACCTGTGCACCTTCAGAAATAAATTCTGCAAGATACTCTTGAGCAAATACTAATTCTCCTAAGTCTTCTCTAGCT
>Ga0099849_1001437_pt1 | contig 11167 bp, 20 predicted proteins | sample CB_VirMetaG_4_FD_78177 | JGI IMG/M metagenome (GOLD analysis project Ga0099849, IMG submission 78177) | Freshwater to marine saline gradient viral communities from Chesapeake Bay - CB_1508_1M Viral MetaG | ecosystem: Environmental > Aquatic > Marine > Coastal | place: USA: Chesapeake Bay... | reverse complement strand
TGCTTTCATCTTATAACCTATCAATTAATTTCTGTGATTCTTCTGGATTTTCAGTTAGGTGTTGCCTTGCTGCATACAACCTTGACAAACGATTCTTAACCGACCTATCCTTGCCTCTTTTATTTTCCCAAAAGGTAATCTCTTGGTTTACCACGTCCAAGCCAAGAGACATGGCCTGGACATCACGTTCAACACTCCTCATTTTTGGAACCTCAATGTATATTGTCTACCGTTATGATTAAAAGTTACAGTGCTGTGAGAATATACCTCCTGGTATTCCTCATCATAACGAGTTTCCTTACGACACTGAGGTGCTTTGTTCTTTTCAGCATTCAACACACCACCAAGAAATGCACCAATTGCACCACCATTCTTTTCACCCGGAATGTTGTTACCAATGGCACCACCAATGATGGCACCCTCCAGGAAATTATTTAGATCTGATTTACCATTACCTTCGGTGCAAACCTCGACCGTGTATGGTTTTTTCACTATAACATGTTTATAGTGATCCTGAGTTGTTTCGGCAATGGCAGGAGAACATCCTGCTATCATTGCCGCTACTACCAGTAGTTTTTTCATTACGCTGCCTCCGCAAATTCGATAGCTGATTTTAATGCCTCACGTTTACGTGTTTGGTTATAACCGAACCAGCTGTTGGCCAGGCGATTCTCTTGGTTACGACCCTGCACGTGGTCAGTGATAAAGGTCACAGAGTTAAATGCCTGCCACCAGGAACCCTCGGCATATTCTGCACCAGGTTGTTGTTCCAGAGCATCATAACAAAGTTTTGCATTCCGTGACATCTGTTCAATTTTATCCATACCAGATTTGATACGCTTATCCGAAGTCCGTGGAAACACACTGTTTAGATACTCAATATATGTATCCTGTGTAAATCTCTTGGAACCAAGGAATGATGCAACCTCTTTATATTTCTGCATCGTATCGGTAGCAATACCGAGTGTTTCCTTTACAGATGATGCATCAAAGATGGTACGATGACCAACCTTGACCTGACGATCAGACATGCTGTCCAATGCAAATGTCAATGTGTTGTTACATACCACACGAATTGGTGTAAAGCGAACGTCAATTGACTTGCCATACTGGTGAGGATTAGAGAATAAAAGATATGAATCCACACGGTCGCCGTCAAACAACTCAAACGAGTCCTTTACCTTGGCCAGTGCCCATACAATTTGTCCATCCTTAAGTGAACCAGCAGTATGCATCTCCATATCGCCGACATTTACATATTCAGCAAAAAAGTCAAATGCCTCTGAATTTTGGACAGGGTTCCAATTCTCACCAACATTGGTAAGGATACGACCATCGGTTTCACGAACCAATGATTTCTGTCCGGTTGGCATACGTTTACCATCAAATTCAATAAACGATTCCACCTCACGAACATTCCAATCAACACCAGCTTTTTCCATCATCTGTGTTGGTGTTAAATCATTTGATACCGGAACACCCAAACCGTGCCACGGAACTTCACCGGCATATGCCATTGTTTCAACTTGATGTGCCATTATATAATCTCCTTCTTAACCCACTTTTCACCATTAATACCAGACCAACGATAACCTTGATCCATCATATAGACTTCATACGCCTGAAGAACTTTAACCGTTTCATCAAAACCATTGTCAAGCATTTCAACTAACTCATCAACAGTCTTACCATAAAATTCTGCACGTTTTTTTAGAATTGTCATTGCACCTTTTATTTTCATAATATAACTCCTTATGCCACCAATGAATAACCAAGAATAAAAGAAAAGAAAACAGTTGTTAAAACTGCGCAGATAATTTCAGTAGATTTATGCATTATACAATCTCCTCAACAGTAAAACGAACCAGGTCCTTTTCAGACAAAATTGACTGAACACAGGCTTCCATACCTTCCTTGGTATGACGAATTGTTTCAGCAATTACACCATCTGCATAATAGGACATAATTTTGAAATATTTGATAGTCATTTTTTAGCTCCTCAGTTAGTTACATAACTATTATATCATACTTCTAGAACAATGTAAAGTGTTTTTTTCAAAAAAATTAAAAAAAGTTTTCAAGACCAACCTTTTCTGTAGGCATCATAGACTTTAGTTGGGGTTTCTTACGGATGGTTCTCCAGTCCCTTACAGCACCTTTGACCCTTTCAGGGTATTTACCTAGATATGTACCAGCCTCCAGGTCTTCCTTTGTGACCAGATGTTTATGAAAATGGCTGATATCATCATAATTTTGTAGAATATACTTGGCCAACATATCAAACTCTACATCAGAGATCAACGGATCATCTTGTTCATAGTATGCATATGCACACATCAGGTATCTAGCAATCGGGTTCTTCATTCAACCTGGCCTCAACCGATTTGATATGTTTACACTTTGCAAAGGCAATGCAGTCGCAAGAGAAACCAGAGTCGGTCATCTCTACCTCGTACACATCACCCTTTGAACCAGTTACTGGCCACCTGACACCAACCAGATGGTGTCTATATGTATTGATGATTTCTGACTCGTGTGATCTCATTATGCCACAACCTCATCTGCAGTCCACTGTCTGCCGTTAGGAGATGACATAGGAAGGCGTTCAAAACCTACACCCTTTACAACATAACATTCATAGGTTTCGGTCATAATGACATCGCCAACAGAGATTGAATGCATTGGTGCAAAATCAAAGCGTCTGATCTTTTCATCTGGGCCGATGTTACCAATTTCGAACACTTCGTCAAGGCTGTCTGCCTCGATCTCACAAACTTCCTGGTATGAACTTAGAAAAAATACTGGATCAACATTGCCTTCAATCATTGCTTCGAAGGCACGTGGATCTGTTTTAACATCTTTTTTGATCTGTGATACGATATATTTCATAATTAGCTCCTTATATATACTTTATAGTACTATTCTATCATACTTCTAGTATAATGTAAAGTGTTTTTTTCAAAAAAATTAAAAAAAATTTAGGAAGATAGCGATGTCTAAAATAGGTTTATTGATTTCTGGTGGTATAGACAGCCGGGTTTTGAAACATATGAAACCCGATTATCCCAGAATTCATTTCACAAATGATGCCGATGTATATGAGGATGATAGTGCAATTTTTATTGATATATCATCTTATGAATCTAAGGCTGAAGGAATGATGGCTGAGGCTCAAAGATTAAAAGATGAACAAGGATTTACAAATTTTTGTTATGGATATCATAGAAAATACCCAGAATTAGATTCAGTTTGGGGCTGGACACCAGAAGAGGATAAACCTGCTGAACAACCATTCAGAGAGTGGTATAAACATGATATCATTAGATACGCATCTGAAAATGATATAGATCTAAGGGATTGTATTTCATGTCTATCTGTTCATGCCACTGTTTCCTCTGGTGATGCATGTGGTGAATGTTATCAATGCCGACAGATAGAAGTTGCAAAACAAAGATTGGATTCTGATGAGTTTGATTATTCGAACGTTATTTAAGATGAATTTATTTATTACACACATTGAATTAGATTATGATAAAGACAAGTTGCTCGAAGAATTTAACTCCGCGGAACTTATTCCTTATACACCTAGTCGACCTATCAAAGATGACAAGTCGTGGTTTTCATACCAACCAGATTGGATGACTCTCACGATAGATAACCTCACTCCTTATCCTGAGCTGTATAAGTTGTATAACTATATTTCCGAAGTGTATGGCTTTATCCCTACATGTAAGTTCTTCAAGCTGAATAAGGACGTAGAGATACCTGCTCATAGAGATATGGGACATAAGGCTTGTATCAACATTGTCCTAAGTGATGATCCAGCACCAGTCAAATATAAGGATTACGGAGAGGTAGTATATAAGAATGCGATCCTAAACGTTATGAAAAGACATAGTGTCAATCCTGGTCCTGAAAGGAAGATGATAAAATTTCAACTCAGTGATATATTTTATAAAGAGGCTGTTGAGATATGGAACACAAAGCACTCCATCATATAGAATTACCTGTAGATGAAAATTTGTTAATACAAGAGTCTAAATCATACAAAGATTATGAACCATATTATGACACAAAAAATGAATGCTATTTAGATGATTGGTTACAAAAGCATGTAAAGGCTGGCATTGCATATGATATCTGTGAAATGTATAAAATCAGATTAGGAATATCTGATATTAGACCAAGATATTATATACAAAAAAATACCTTCACATTACCGTGGCATAAAGACAGAGGTACACAATGTAGTTTAAATTTTGTGTTGGGAGGCTCAGCACCAATTAGTTTTAGAGATGGGAACTATCATTACAAATATGCAATATTAAACACACAAGAAGAACATGCTGTTTTTCATAACAAAGAGAGTGAGAATAGAATTTTACTTAAATTAAGTGTTTTTGATTGTTCATTTGAAGAAACTGTAAAAAGATATGAATCTACCAAGTAGGGTCAGGCCAACTTAACTCTTTCTCATATATATCTGGTATATTATCAGGCAGTCTTTTGGAATTTATTAATTCGCTAATTGCCTCCTTATAAATCGGCTTATAGTCCATTTTCATATCACTCATGACACCATTTAGAAAATCATTCCAACGATAGGCAATTGAAGGTTCATAAGTGTATCTATAGTATTTTATCAATGTTTCAAATTTTATTAGTCTTTTCACTCTATCAAAGAGAGTACTATTTTCATTGACCCACGTATAGTCCTTATGTTTTAATAATTCAACATTATCCATCAACTCTGGCTGTTCATTAAAAATTGGAGTATTAGGTATCACAGACATAATGGTTGGCGACATTTTTATTCGTGAATTATATTTGCTACACTTTTCCAAAAAATCTAAAGTTTTTTCAAAATCATCCTCTGTTTCATCAGGATATCCAATAACTAGCATAAGAACCAGGTTTACATTTTCATCCACATTCATAAATCCATCTATGCATTTATACATGGCATCATCATTAAATTTTTTGGCCATAACATTTCGAAGTCTTTCAGATCCTGATTCTATGCCAATTTTCAATATCTTACACCCGGAATCTGACACTATCTTAAAATGATCTGGTGCTACCTTTCTGGATATGTATTGTGCTTCCCACGTGATTTTATTGTCAGGAAATTTTTTATTATGGTCAGCTAGTGTTATACATAACTTTCTAAATTCTTTTTCAGAGCCGTTTATTAAGGAATCAGAAAACATCACGTGGTTTGTATGAGGATTTTTTGATAATACGGCAATTGCATTTTTAGCCAAAATCTCACCGTCGACATACCTGTATTTTTGCCACATTAATGGCACATTACAAAATTTACACTTACGAACACATCCGCGTGAACCAGTTAAGGCAACCATTTTTGCTTTGATATCACCATAATCAGGAGGAGGTAAGTCGTTTAAATTTTCTATTTGTATTGGTGCGCTATTGATTCCAGGATAATCCATATTTCCATTCAAAAATTCTAATAAAGCATATTCACCTTCACCATAGATAACATGACGACATTTATCTTTTACGTATTCATCATTATTGTTTAGTCTATCTTGGATCTCTGATGTTCCTGGTCCACCCCATATAATTCTTTCAGGATCAATACTAAGTTCCTCTACCATTTCTAATGCCTTATCCAAAAGCTTGAATGTTAGCATAGAGATTCCAATCCATCTATGTCTTTGTAATTGTGTCTCTATTTCAAGTAGAAGTCTATCTCTAGAATTACCTTGTATGTGCTCAATATGATTGCCTTCTATACAAGTTGCAGTTTTACCATGCATTTCAATAAATGATTTTAAATGAAATATTGCAGGTAATGGTTGTATAAGACCTGGACCTAAAGGAACTGCTATTAGTAATATGTCTTTAATTTTTCCCATTAACACATCCTACTATGTGTATTCGTGTTATTGAAGATCCATTAAAGGCAGTATGCAATCTTGTAGTGTCAATATAATGTGCTTTTCCAACATTTAGAAATTTTGATTCAGATATAGAGTTCAAATTCCAATCTTTTTCCGCAAGGACAAATTGACAGTTTTGGTGGGTAATAATCGGTATGTGTATTCTTTGAGTTTTATCCCTGTGCCAACTATAACATGTACGAGGTTTCATCTTCATTAACCTTGTTCGGAACATTTTTAATTCATTCATGATTTTATTAATATATGGCATGTCAAAAAGTGGTTCAACAAATTCGTCCTCGTCCCATTCAAAATCTTCTGTACGACCTATACCAAAAAAAGGATCCTTCTGGCCTGGAACCCCTTGCAGCATGATTTGGCTATCATATTCAGGAATTTGTCTTAACTCAGCATTTATCTTATCCATGTCAAGATCTATCATTTTAAATAACCGTCCTTATATAGTTTTGGATCTGATTCCCATAATGAGACTTGATCTAACTGAGTTTTAACCTGTAATGCCATACGAATACCAGTTATTCCACTAACACTGTGCGGAGTTTCAATGTCCAATTCATACCACGTAAAAGGATCAAATATTACACGTTCAATAATATTATTATCTTCGTCATACCATTCGGTAGTAACATCATCACCACCTAATTCATAGTTGTATATTATCTTTGTACCTTTTAATCCATAGTCAGAATGTTTTTGAAGATCACCTAATATGGCCTGAACACCAACCATTACCTTATCCTCAAAAAATGAATTTACATAATTATTAATATCATCCGGAGCATCTGCACACATGAACTTTTGATTGCTTGGTGTTACAAACAAGCCGTCCAAATCCTTAAGTTCTTCGAACGTAGGAAGTATATCATAAGGTATAATAGGGAGATCTAGTTTTTTATAGAACTTTCCGGAGTGTTCTGTCATTGAATAAATCCTGATGCTGTTCTAGAACGTTTATATTTTGCCAACATCGTCTATCTTCGGTTTCATTCGAAGGACAGGTAAAATATTTATCTTTCATCATGATATATTTATTTTCAGAGTTTTGATTATGTAACCTGGCCGAACGACTTAATGCATTTGGATGTCCCAACATACTATAAAAAGGTATGCCACCTTGATCAAGTACAATTTGTGTCTGCATTGGTATTAAATGTTCACTGAGTATCGTTCTATTTTTCTTACCTTGTGGATAGGCCAATGATGTTTCTCGTATGATTGGAAAGTAGAAGCTACGATCTGCAACCCTATATAGATCTTTAAACCATTTGTCATATCTGTATATTCCACTTATGGCGGCTAATTCACCCTCTATCGTGACGACAAAAAAGTCAAGATATGAAAAAATTCTTTTCTCGAAATTTTCAAAATTTATAGGGTGATACTTTGCAGCAAGTTTTCCAATCTTTATCATTCTTACAGGATTATCAACTATGCTTTCAATAATCATTTAATAGTTCTATCTCCTTGTTGATAATTTTTCTTCTCGATAACATCAATAATGAGATGCCATGAGTGATCATCTGGATTCTCTGAATCATTTCCAGCCCAATGAGGAGCTCCAACATTAAACCCCCAGATTTCACCAACATTTGGTGCTACAATATAATCATCCTCAGGTGTGTTTCCTGTAACTATATAATTCTTTGGATTGCTTTGTAATACTGCGTGATATCGATAATAGTTATTGTTATCATCATGATCACAGTGCCTATTCAATAAACAACCTGGACCTTTAAACGATAACGCGCATTCTACTTTATACTTTTCATCAACAATATCTTTATCTTCTACGGGTATGACTTCAAATTTTATTCGATCTATAAGTTCAGAGATTGCAGGACCAATTTCCTTTTCCTTATGTAGATACATCCACGTACCTGTTGCCGGATGAAGCATTGTTGTCAAACCGTGATTACCAAACATATCATTATCATAATTCATAATGGAAACATATCTAGGAGGAGCAACATTTTTTACCCTATGATTATCTCCACTGGGATATACAATTATAAACCGATCAGTTTTTTGGTAATATGTTTTTCTAAATCCTAAAATTGTTTCTCTGTGTTCCCATAATTCATCCCAAACTTCTTGGTGTATGTCATGAAAATTTTGTTTTAGTCTATATAAATCTTTTGTTTTAGGGTAATCTGGATCAAGCAAATCCACTGGTATAATTGTATCCATGGTTTTAACTGCTTGTTCCTTTGGATTAGAAAATATATCAACCCATTCTGGTTCTTTACTTAGATAACCATTCCCCATCACTTGATATTCATATTGTTTTGTCTCAGGCATTCAGGTCCTCCTGGCCATTGCAGGCCACAATTAATCTAATATCATCAGTTGTTCCAGCATTCCAGGCTGAATGTAGGTTACCTGGATTTACAAACCAAACACCACCATCAGCAGGTAGATGTTTTATTTCTGGTTTATTTTGATTTTTTGATTTGACTGCAGTATACGACCATTCATTTGTTTTTAATGGAATATAATATCTTACACTGTATGTTGTGTCATAATCAATATGAGGTTTAATCATTGCACCAGGTTCCTTTACAACCAATCGTGCCCTTGTAAAAGGGGATTTAAACATTCTTAACACTTCCTCAACATAAGTATCCTTAAATTGTGGGTATATTTCACCCCAACATCTTTCATCTTCCTTTCCATTCTTATATAGAATTTTTTCTTTTGCGTATGTAATTGGTGTTTGTTTATAGTGTTTGTTTAGATAAGGACTTCCGCACTCCTCACTTATTGTATCAGGCATATGCTCCCAAGACTCAAAACACTTTAAAAGTTTTTCGCAATCAACGGTTATATCTACCTTTAAAAAGTTTGGAAGCTCATTTCTTCTTTTTAACATGATGATCCTTATGATTACCTTCAAATGGTGCTATAAAATTTAGAAAAATATTATTTATAGGACCTTTTTTTGAATGCCCAAAATAATTTAAAAAACCGAAACCTATGTAACTCATTATTGTTAAAAACAACACCGGAATAATACCTGTAATAATTAAAGATGATACATATATTATCCTTCTATGCTTATGAAAAAACATTACTCTAGGATTATTTATTAAATCTTTTACAAATTTTCTAGGTATCCTTTTTACCTTCCACCTAGAAAATATGATATCATACCAAGGGTGATGCCTTGGGGAATGTGGGTCTTTTATTGTATCCGAGTATGCATGATGCATTCTGTGTACACCAACCCATGTCAGTGCAGATCTACCCCCGCACAATAACCCACAGTATAGCATAACACACTCTGTTACTGGGTTGGCTTTAAATTCGTTATGCGAAAAATATCTATGATAACCAAAAGTAATCCCTATTGACACAATTATCAAATAAAATAAATATAATGCTAACATAACATTTCCTTTAAAATATTATATGAACTTATCTGTAATGCAAAGAAAAAAGTGTAAACATAATCATCAGTAGAGTATGCATGATGGTACTTCGATGTATCAGCAAGATATAATCTACCTTTTTCTACATTTTTTTCTGCCACATATTTAGACCCATCCCAAAAACAAAAATGATTATTTTCAGGGTCATTTGTTCCCCATATTCTTAAATTTGGAGCAGGTAGTTTTACATCTATATGTGGTTTGAAATGTGCCCCGGTATTCCATTTTAATATACAACATCTAGCTAGATGGTTATAAAAAATTTTCATAGGGTCTAGACTTTTTAAGGACCTCATTATATTGTTTGCATTTTTAAAGTCTGTGTCAAGTAGTGATTGGTCTGGATGTTGCACAATCCATGTATCCATAGGCCAGTTAACAGGTGATGGAGTTGAATCTATTGGTATATCCAAATCAGTAAGGCCTATTGAATATCTTTGTAGTTCCGTGTGTGTATTACCGAATTGTTCAAAGTCGTTATCATATAAAAATATCTCATTCTCAAATAAATCACAATCAATTACAATAGGCAGTGGTACTAAATTTTTTGTATGAATGTTTCTATATTTTTTATTTTCAAGCCTGGGTCTATTAAGTGCCCTTTTTCTATGCTCCTCATATTCTGGATCATAAGTTAATTTATAATAATTGCTTCCAATTGGTGGGACATCAATTGATGGTGGTGGTGGATAATCAAACATAATCACTCCAAAGTAAGTTGCCGGATTCTGTTCCAAGGCTCCGGCGGGCCCGATGACTATGCTGCGATAGCCATAGGTGCAAAGTTATCGTTTGCGTTTACTCAATTGATCTATTACGCGATCAACCGTTGTTCTCCACATCTCTATTCAATACCTGTCGATCCTAGTTCGCCCCCATAATAAAAACATCCAGTAGATGTGTTTATGGTGGAGGCGGCGGGTACTGCCCCCGCGTCCAGTCTACCTTTCGATCAGTTTCATCGAACAATTTTATTTATATTATAACACATATCGGTACTAATGTAAACACGAACTTGTATAAATAATTACGAATAATAAATCAAAACACAGGGAGAGGGGTGTTATGGTTACGAAATCTTTTATTATGCCTACAGTGCTTCTCGCACTCAGCATGTTCACTAATTTGGCGATGGCGGCGGATCCGATTGTAACTGAATCTACGGCAAGTAGTACAGTAACAACAAATGGTAGTATGGAAACTACAGTTAAGTCCCCGCCGCCATCCGCAATTTCACCACAACTTGGATCTAATAGTAACAGTGATCTTTGTACGATTGGTGTAGCTGGAGCAGTGCAGACACAGATCTTAGGCATTTCAGCTGGCATGACTTATACAGAAGAGAATTGTATTCGATTGAAGAATGCAAAGACTTTATATGATATGGGCATGAAAGTTGCAGCAGTATCTACTATGTGTCAAGACGAAAAAGTCTTTGATGCAATGATGATGGCAGGAACACCATGTCCTTATGAAGGTAAGATTGGTGCAGCGGCTAAAATAGGTTGGGATTCACACGAAGAATCCAAGCGTGAAAAGATAACTGCTAAGGAGAAAATGGATGTTAAACAGACTGCTACCACTGGTGGCCTTAGTCTTTTGGCCTTGCTACTCCTACTCTGAGAGCATTACACCATATTTTGATATCACCGGTAATGCGGCCGCAGGTGGACATACTTGGAACATGGATAACGTGTTTCCAGAACCACCCGGCCTTGAGGTCAACGGTGTTTTCTACAGTTATACACCAGACAAGTTAACAGAGGATGCATTCAAGGTTACAGTTGGTAATGAAAATGTTTGGAGTGATAC
>Ga0099849_1001433_pt1 | contig 11176 bp, 25 predicted proteins | sample CB_VirMetaG_4_FD_78177 | JGI IMG/M metagenome (GOLD analysis project Ga0099849, IMG submission 78177) | Freshwater to marine saline gradient viral communities from Chesapeake Bay - CB_1508_1M Viral MetaG | ecosystem: Environmental > Aquatic > Marine > Coastal | place: USA: Chesapeake Bay... | reverse complement strand
TCGCCCTTCATTTCTTGCCTTTTTTCCCAGGCATGGGCTTTTTCTTCTTACCGTACATAGTAGGCTCCTAAAAATTTAGGGTAAAGTTTCCCACCCCCAAGTCTAGTCTAATTTTAACGATTTGGCAACCAGTTCGTGCGCTTTTTTAAGCTCTGCCTTGTACCTGTCTGTGGAGATTTTAAGACGCTGCGCAATAGAGTGTTCAAGATGGTAGGGATATTGGACGTAGGCTGCTTTGAGAACGATCCTAGAAAAACTAGGCAAGTTTCTGACAATTTCCTCCACCCTCTCGCCCGAAAGCTGATCTGGCTCGTACTTAGGTTCGTGTCCATCCCATATTTCGTCTGAGACATAGTTTCCTTCCGCAGAGGCAGCTTTATCTTGGACGGGAGGCCCGACATACCCTGCCAGCCACCAGGCCCAGTTCCTCAGCTGCTCTTGAACCACAGTTCCGCGAGTTCTGGTCTGTTCGCTTGTATCCAAGGCTTCGCATCCTCTACGCACTTATGGAAGTCTGGCCCGCAGGTCTGAGACCCTACATGGTGGACATAAGCCCTAGAAATGTAGTGCTTGCCGCCTGTCTGCTGGAGGTCGTAGCATTGGATGTCGTCTGAGTACCAGTTGATCGGCGGGAAGTTTATCCAAGCATCCATTGTGATGTACGCAAAGATTGGGGCTATAACGTCCACCTCTATAATGCTGTTCTCTGAGGCGTGGCGCAGACCGTCTCTATCGCCCTCGTGCTTGAACCTGATGTTCTGTATGCCTCTCGCATAATCAGACCGCGCAGCTACCCAACAGCGGTTTTTCTCGGGGATGATCTGAAGGTCTTCAGCCATAGTAGGCCAGGTATAAGGCGTTAGAACTACGTCATCGTTACAGACGAGGATGTCCTTATGTCCGTCATCAAACGCCTGTAAGACGACCGCATTGTAAGCATCCCCAAAATTGTCGGCAGTATTATCACTTGTAATAGTCCTGTGTTTGGGCAGGATCATGCCTGAACCCGAGATGTAGACTGTAAAGAAGTCTGGCAGGTACATACTAATACTTGCCGCCAAGACTGGTAGGCAATTGCCGTTCTTGGTTGCGATTACGATTGCTGACATAGGTAGAAGAACTCTTGTTTAGGCCCACGAACCTGTGACGGTCTGTCACGCTTTTCCCTAGTGACCAGACCCCTCTTAAAACAGTACAGTAAAGTAATCTTTACTAGCGTCTTGTCTAATTCAAGCAGACTTGCAATCTCGCCCGCGTTTCTAGCCTGGTCTCTGCAACAGTTTAGTATCTGGTCTTTCTTGCTCATCTCATCCCCAAAAAAAAGCCCGCGCGTGGCGGGCTAACCCTGTGACCAGGGGGAGGAGAATGCCTCGGAGGTTGAGGCACACCTAGAATAGCACACCACGAATCTAAACAGTATACCTAAGAACAATCCACCAATTTATGTACCCAACGGTTGTTTTTCTTCTTCCATCCTACAACCCATACGTTCCAATTTGCTTTTCGGACTGGGCCTATAGTTTCACTTTCCGCAATCTTCCGTACACGGCTGGAGATGTTGTCCCAACTCGTACATTGCACCGCAACAGTTTCCTCGTCTCGGATAGCAACAATGTCGCACCAGCCCCAGAGGTCTTTACGGATGTTTGCCCCTGGAATCCATTTCTCTACCACCTCCGCTAGATAGCCCTCCTTTTTTAACCAGGCCAGAGATAATTGTGTCGGGGAGGTAGCCATGTATTTCCTTATGACAAGAGTTGCAGAGTTTGCGTCCTACTACTTTGCGGATTCTGCCCGCACATCTTTTGCACATTGTCCATTTATGTTTTAGCTCGTACATCTATCAGTCCCCTCTCAAATAGCTCGTATATTGTTTTACGCCACGCCCGCAGCCACATCTCCTCCCTTTGCCACTTAGCCAAGTCTTTGCCTTGGTCTAGGATGTAATGGCACTCAGGGCAGAGAGCCGCAACATAGCAATCGTGGGCCTTTATCCCCATACCCTTGCCAGACCAACTCCAGTTGGCATGAGCCGCTTGTGTGCCTTCTCGCCCGCACTCTTGGCAGGGCAAAGAGGCAACGGCTTTTAGGAGTTTAGCGTTGCGGTAAATTCTTGCTCTCCTCGTGTTCTATTAGCTTGTCTATGAAGTGCTTGGCTTTATAAAGATCTTGTATACCGCCCTTGTCCTTCCACCTGGATAAATACTTTATTGCAGAGCCTTCGCAGTAACCTATTCCGTTAGACAGAACATAGTCCCAAGGCTGGATGACTAGCCGCTTATAGTGACTACCCCCTATTTGCTTGTCGTTCACAGCGTCTTTCACAGCCACAATTGTTGGTTTTCCAGTCTCCATCAGGCTCCCCGTATCTGTCGAAAATTGAGTCCTTTATCTGCTGCCGCAGCACCTTGCATGGTTCCGAACTTAGAATTCTTAGTCTGCATCGCCCGCAGTTTAGATTGAATACGCCTCGACTTTCGCAGTCCAGACAAGTTGAAGGGGTCTGCACAGAAGTATTCATCTCTTCCGTTGGCAATGGGCTGGTCAGAATACCCAGTTGGGCAGTAGCGGAGACCTTTTTTCTTGATCTTGTTTTCACGAATTAGTCTATCCAGTATTGAGTAGAGACTACCCTTGTTATGGCCTGTGAGATCCATAATCTCCGCAGCAGACATACTTCTAGTGATGACTGCTTCTACCTCCGTATCACGCTTCATTTAACACCTCCCATGCCGTTGCCGCCACAATTGAAACTTGGCCATTGCCTGTGGCTTTAAGTCTGTCCACCCTATTGGCCACCCCATCAGGTACTCTTGTGCCTCTGGCGTCACCTTCCCAAACACCGTGACCCAGTTTCGGCATCCAGCGTGTTTCTGCATTGACGGGGCGCAAAAATTCGCCATTGTTGTCGGTGTATGCAAGTAACCAAAATCGCTCCCGTATGTGGTCACCACCCAGGTCTTTCGCTGATAAGGGAATTGCTTTGGTTTTGTAACCCATCGATTCGCAGTCGTTTGCAGCTTGGTCAATTGCAATTCTGCTGACATTTTCGGCAAATATGTACCTGGGAGCGACATCTGCCACCACTCTCCGCATCTCAGGCCAAAGGTCGTCTGCCGTATTTTTTCCAGCCGCTGCGGTGGAATATGCTTGGCAGGGAAAGCCGCCAGATACGACATCAACAATGCCTCGCCAAGGTCGTCCGTCAAAGGTTTGTATGTCATCCCAAATCGGGAAAGGCGGGAGAAAACCGTCATTTTGTCGGGCGCACAGTACGCTAGCTGGGTAGGGTTCCCACTCGACTGCACAGACTGTTCTCCATCCGAGGAGATGTCCCCCAAGTATTCCTCCACCAGCACCTGCGAAAAGAGCCAGCTCATTCATGCGTCCTCCATCACTTTGCGGAAAGCCGCAAGTTTTTCAGGGGAAGGCATTGGTCTGTAGGTAAGCTGCGGAGAATCAAAGTAGGTTGGAGCCTTCTTACACAGGTCTTTGAACTGTATAAGGTTGGGTGGGCGTTCTCCAAGCATAGATAGTCCATACTTGATCTGCTCTACAGAATAGCCGCGAAGCTCATCTGCCCACGCACCCTTTACTTCATCCAAAGGCATACCGTCAAACTTCCGAGTCCACTCCTGACCGTACACAACCAGCATCTTGTTCCACAAAGCATCTATCGCGGATAGGTTCATAGGATCATCAACCTTTCTACAGGTTGCCCAGGTTCAGGCCACTTTCTCCCTGTCATCTCTTCCCATTTCTTTCGTTTGGCAAGCTCATCTCTTTCCGCAAATGTTAACAGTTTCTCTTGCGGCTTGTCTTCCACCCACTTAGCCTTAAATCCCCGCCAGCCACGAGCCACCATCTCGGAAAGAGCGTTCTCTAAAGACCAGCCCGCAAGGTCAGCTTCCTTCTGGATTGTCTTTATAACGGTCTCAGTTACTACTGCCCGCGCCTTTTGTCTTTGCTGAAGAAAAGAGTCCCATACCTCTAAAGACACGCCTTCAGGCGCAGGTAGTTTTTTTATTGGTTTATGGTTATTGGTTATTGGTTTATGGTTATTGGTTGGTTGAACGGTCGTTGAACGGTCGTTGAGCCTTCGTTCAGCAGACGCTTTACCAGCCCTAGAAGCCGCCTCAGACTTAGATCGAAAATGTGCGATTTCTTTTTCTGCCCGTTTGTTTGTCCACCCGCAGTCTTGCAAGACAAAAAAAGTCTGCAAAACAAACTCAACCGCGTCTTTATGCTCTGCCATTCCTATCTGGCGTGCAACGGTCGCTGAACAGGCGTTGAACGGACGTTCGTGAAGATAGTATTCGTCTAGTAACCTGCGGTAGGCTAGATCTTCAAATAGTCCAAGATTTCGGGTATGACTAGCGTAGTCACCGATATTAAATTGATAGTAGTGCATCACCAATTCCCTTGAGGTCGGCCCGCACGGGGTGAGAATCCAGCGGGAGGCCTACATTGCGTATAAAACTGGCAGCGGGCCGATCTGAAAGGAACTGGCTACTGCCTCCACTTTGTGCTTCTCACGGCACAGTTAATAAGATACCACAAATCCAACAAAGTTCAATCGAAGAATCGAAGAACCCAAACCCAGATATATTGGGATCTTCGCCTGTATTTTGGGATCTTCGCCTGAAAAGGGGGGTTTAGTCCCGCGTATTCTCTCCTTTTTTAAGGAAAAAATTGACAACCTATTTTTTCACCGTTTAGCGAACCCGTGAAATTAGGCTATTTTGCAAGACCTGAAAAATGCCTCACCGTCTATGACCTCTACCAGCTCTGGGGGCAGCAGTACCCCGTTCCTAAATGTAAGCACCGCAAAGCCAGAAGCCCACATTACGGGGTTGTGTTCTAGGTAGGCAAACTGCCGCCCGTCTACATCTGCAAGCGTTCCTGTGTCTACTCCGTAAAACCTTTGGTGTCCGTAACCAGCTACCGCAGTAATCTGCAAGCGATGTAAGTGACCAGTTACAACGTGCGCTCCCATAGCCCGCAAAGCATTGTTATAGGTGGCGTGGATACCGTTGTGCCATCTGTGTTTGATAAGGGTATTGCCGTTTATGTCCACCGCATAAGTCTGCTTCCAGCGTCCAAAGTAGTCAAACAGGTCTGTGTTTGCCATACCAGAGACCTCTGGGGCGTTTACTCGGATGTACCGCCATAACCTCTGGTCGTGGTTGCCTACGTTCCAAATGAGTGTTGAGTTCTTACTAGCGTCCTCTATCTCTGTCATGCGTGTCACGCAAGCCTCTACCTCTTCCTTGGCTGAGGGTGTTTCGTGCTTGTAGATGGGGTCGTGTCTCGATACTCTGGCTCCGTCAAAAACGTCTCCGTTAGCGATTACGATTGCTGGTTTCAAGTTGCTTACGACCGCAAGCAACGCCTGGTGCGCGATTGTGGGAGGCCCAGGCCAGTAGTGAGCGTCTGAGAAGACCACAACAATCCCGTCCTTAAGCTCGGTATAAATTTTCTGCTCATGCGTTACGTTTGTGATCCGCGAATGTTTAGAGAACGAAAGAAGTTCTATCCCGTGTTTCTGGGTTAGACGATTCCTTCTCGCAAAGACGTTGCGGACAGAAATGCCTAATGTCTCAGCAATTTCTTGGGGAGAGCCTATCTCTCTAAATAGTTTAATAAACTCTTCGTCACTACAAGCTGCTGATGCCATTCAAAGCTCCTTCGGGTCGAAACCCAATGTGTGTGAGACCTTTGCCGCGCAATCCAAGAAGGTCTTGGTGTGCTTATCCCAGTCTGGGTCTTTGCGGATGTAAAGGTGGAGGTGGATCATTTCGTGCGCCATCGTCCTGATACAAGTATCTAAGTGAGCGTGTTTAGCAGAGGAAATGGTTATCTTGTGCGGCTCTGGCTCGTACAGGCCATACACATCTGGGAGATGCCTGACAGAGAAGATCAGGTCTTGAGAGGGAGGTAGTCTCCACGCTTTTATAGGGGGCAACTGGATAAGCAGCTCGTAAACTGCGATGCAAGTAGATCTTGTCACCAGTTTCATGCCAAGCACCTTATCATAAATTGTTTACAAAACAAAGACTTGAACAATAAAGTTAAACTGTTGCATATAAGCAACTAAGGGTTTTTCCTAATATAAATTTCGCGCACAAACGCAGAAGATGTGCTTGTGGTTACTTTTAAGGAGAACGAGATGGAGGACACAATAACCATCACAGCAAAAAGCTACAAAGACGTAATGATGTTATTGCTTATTGCTTTAGGTCGGGTTGCCGACTATGCGGAGTCAGATGAGGAGAAAGAAGATTCTGACAAACTTATGGACAGAGCAACACAGGCTTTGAATGAAGTTTTTGATCAAGTGGGGATTAAAGATGGAGGACTATGACGATGGCCTTGGGCAAGCTCACCAAGAAGACCTGCTTAGGCAGCAGGAGGCTGAAGAGGATGCTGGTTTGTTTTCGCCTATATATGTTTTACAGGGCCAGCAACTTACCGCTGAAATACTCTATTTCAAAAGCATGGAGGCTATCTAAATGGACATGACAATTCACCACACAAACGAACTACGGCTAATTCGCCACAATCAACTTGATGGTCGCACCATTCTGACCACACTAGTTATTAAGCACCGCGATGGCGAGTTTCAGGTTGATATGTTTAGCGACCAACCCATTACTTTTATGATCGGAGAAGCAGATGAGTAACACAGGCAAAGTCAACATCCGAGGCAAAGAGTACCTCACAGTCGCTTACAGAATTAAGCAGTTCCGCGTAGATCATCCAGACTGGCAGATCCATACGGACATTGTTCACATGGATGACGACCGCGTAGTAGTCCGCGCAGAGATCTGTGATTCTGCAAGCGTCACCATCGCTACAGGCCACGCAGAAGAGAAGCGTTCCTCTAGCCAGATCAACCAGACTTCCGCACTAGAGAACTGCGAGTCTTCAGCAGTAGGACGAGCTTTGGCTTTTGCAGGATACGGAGGCTCTGAGATTGCTAGTGCAGACGAAGTACAGAACGCCATCTACCAGCAAGAAAATAAACCCGATCCCCGTGTTGAGAAGATGACCAAGGCGGTAAACGCTTGTGGTTCATTGGAAGATCTTAAGGTCGTCTGGGGGGCCATGAATGAATCAGACCGCAAAGTTATGCAACCAATCTTTAGCAAACGAAAGGAGCAAGTATGTCAAACCACGGCGCAAACGTAGTACGGATCACCGCCTTGTGTGCGGATCTCAGAGATTTAACAGCAGCATCCCTACTTGAAACAAGACAACTTGAGGAGGTAATTACGCGATGTATAGAAATTCAAAAAGAGGCGTTCCACTTACAGGAGTGGGCGATGTCTGCTTTAGATATGGAGTATGCCAAAGCCTTAGACGCAAGGAAGCACAGGCTGCAACGCTTGACGGACTTGGAACAGTAGCCGTTCTGATGCTTTTGTTTGTCGGGTTGATGTTCCTATGAACTGGCTCTTGGGGTTCACTATGGGCCTTCTGTCCTGTCTTATTTATCACAGGGTAGAAGAGCCTGTCCACCAGTCCGCAGAGGTCGCAGATGTCATCCAAGCCTATAAGCAGGGAAGTAAAGACTTGTTGCGACTGAATCCGATAGACGCTCGCTTGGAATCAACCTGCATCCAAATATGGGGCATGAAACAGAATGATTGAAATCAAATTAAAATGTGAAAATCCAGCAGAAGCCGCGATGTATATGGAAGCACCAAGATTGCGGGGGGCGATGGATGATTATGCGTACTGGCTCCGAAACAAGATAAAACACGGAGACCACACGGAAGAAGAACACGCCTTGCTGGAAGTGGTCAGCAAGGAATTCTATGACCGACTAGGAGAAATGCTGTGAGAGAAGAGAATAAATTACAAGGTAACGGTGCGTGGTTTAACGCCCGCACAGGCAAATTGACCGCCAGTCGCATGAAGAACGCCATGAAGTATTTGAAGGGTGGCGCGGACTCTGCGGATCGTAAGAATCTCAAAATAGAGATACTTTGCGAGAGGCTTACTGGGGACATCGTAGACAAGTTCGTAAATGCCGCGATGCAATGGGGAATAGAGAAGGAACCCGAGGCCAAGGAGCAGTACGAGCAGCGCACAGGCCGTCTTATAAAAGATGTAGGTTTTGTAGACCACCCCAAGATTGAGTTCTGCGGGGCTAGTCCTGATGGCCTGGTGGACGATGGTCTGATAGAGATTAAGTGTCCGACCACCGCGACCTACCTAAGCTGGATTCTTGCGGGTGTCGTCCCTGAAGATCACAAGCCACAGATGGCCCTACAAGCCGCCTGTACGGGTCGCCCCTGGGTTGACTTTGTAGCCTACGACCCAAGGATGCCAGAGGCACAGAGGCTGTTTGTGAGGCGGTATACGCCTACTGCAGAAGAGATTGCGGAAGTAGAAGCAGAGGCAGTTAAGTTTTTGCAGGAAGTCGAGGAGATGTTTGACCAACTTACGAAAGTGGAGATGCTATGAGCTACGACAATACCAATTCGGGAATGTTGTCCCGCAACGATAGGAAAGAAAAAGACACCCATCCTGATTTTAAGGGGGCGATAAATGTAGATGGGGTGGATTATTGGCTGAGTGCCTGGGTGAAAGAAGGCAAGCCAGGGGGCAAGATGGAGGGTAGAAAGTATTTCTCCCTATCCGTTAGCCCGAAAGAACAGAATTTTGCGCCTAAAAGTGTAGGTTCTGTACAGAAAGCTGCGTCTTTCGACCAGCTCGATGATGATATTCCAGCGTGGTAGTTGTATTTTTACCACAAACAGTTTAGACTGTAAGTACACCGCAGGTCACCGCAGCGCAGCACAGCGGCAAGCGAGCGACTGGCATCCAGGAAACTGGTGAATACTCTGTGACGACAGAGGACTACTGCGGGCTAATAACTCCACACGGTAGGGCGTAAATTGCCTTCTAGCGTGTCGAAGTGTAGGAAACGACCTGTACCCTTCTGCTGGACTCCTATACCTGTAAAACCCGCTTCTAGGGCCATTCTGAGTAGCCTGTGCGCCTCTGCACCCTGTATGCCTATGTCTGCCGCCTGACCGCTTGCGTGTGCGCCAGGGCGGGCTTTCTTGGCCTCTATGGGGTGTTGGGGGCAACGGTAGCCAGAAGTCACCTTCATAGGTGCGTTATAAACTGTACGCAACTGCTGCAACTTAGCCATGAACTCAGGCTTCATCTCGTTCTGCCCGCAATGAGAACAGTTAAATTCTTGTGCGGAAAAGTTAGGATAGTCTGACCAGTTCACTTTATTCCTCTGGCTTTCTCAAACGTCCGTAATCCACCAAGCCCCAACATACCCATAAGAACGGTCATCAGACTCGCCATATCAAACTCTGGCAAATCGGGAATAGGATGTCCTAGATAGGTCATCACAAAAATTAAGAGGGGTTGTAGCACAAAGTGGTAGGCAAACGCAGTACCGCAAGTCCAGCCGATAAAAGGTCTCCAGCCGCCACGGAAGATGTCTTGCTTGGCTTCTTCTTTGTTGACATCTATCTGGGCAAGGGCAATTTCGTGACCATGCCTTTCTGCCATCGTAGCTATCTCTGCTGCTAACCTTTGTTTCTCGGTAGCGTCAGGGATGAACTTATCCAGCAAAGAAGCAACTGGGCCTATAAGAGCTTGGATCATCTGGTCTCCAAAAATAGATAAAGGGCAAGCCCCGCAATACCGAGTATTGTGACCACTAGGACGATCATCCACAGGGTCAGCATAATGTTTTCTAGGAGTTTCTTTCTGCGGGCTTTCTCTGCGAATTGTTTCCGCAGCACCTCGCGTTCCTCTGCCTCTCTCTGCTGGCGGGCTTTTACCCTAAACGCTTGGAAGTCATCCCACATCCCAGGGCGACCCTGGTAGATGAGAAGCTCTTTTAGTTCTTGTTCTTGCTGTCGGAGTTGCTCAAGGGCGAGAAACTCCTCCAGGTCGGAGCGTTTTCTCTCTGGCGTTTTTTTGACTTCTTCTTCGATCTTACTTGTCGCAGAGAAGTAATCGACAATCGCCTTACCAGCAGACGCAATCTCCCCAGAGTTCTTTATTGCTGTCTTTATGACTTGGAAAGCCGCGTTTGCCGCAGCTATTTCGGCAATCACTTGCCACCTGTAATAAATCCCCAGATCGCTATGAGAACAGCCCAGAAGCAAGAAACGGTAATTGCAATGCCAGCACCCAAGCCCTTCCATTTAGTAAGAGCCGTTTTGACCTCGTGCATATCATCACGAATCTCTTTCATGTCTTCCCGGGTCTCTTGCAGAAGGCGCATAACCTCTTGATGCTGCGCCTCCAATCTAGCTATACGCTCAACGTCTTCCATTATTCACCCATCGGAACGTAATCAGGATCGTGTGGTAGCTCAACATTGGGCCACCCCTCAGAGTTTGGCAAATCTCGCAACGATTGTCTATAGTCTTGCCACTCCTGAGACATAGCAACCCCTGTCTCTGCAGCACGAATCACACGCCAGTCGCTAGCCTCTAAAGCCCTGTCCCTGTTTGCCCGCATCTGTGCAGATTTGCTTGCAACATCTGCCGCAATCTCTTCTGCGGTTTTGTTCTCGACCGCAACCACATAAGCAAAGCCGTTCTCGATGACTGGCTCACACGGTACTAGCTTCTGCGTAGCCCTGTCGTGATCTCTGAACAATGAAACCTTATACGCCCCGTTAGCCGCTAGGAAAGCATCACTAGGCCCAGAGGCAGGGAAGCTGACATTTGGAAATATTTTTTTGTAGTGGGCTACTTGCCCGTCTTTGTAGATTTGCATGGTTTAGTCCTTTAAAGATCTGGGAAAGCCGCAGTAGGTGGTGTAAACGCCGCTGTGTATCGTGCAACGCCTTTGGTAATGCGGAGGTCGTCTATGTAGCCGTTGAATGTTCTTGTTGATGGCGCAAAAGTTGAATTTAAGATCGCAACATAAAACCCGTTAGTAACATTAAAATTGCTTGTATTACCAGTAACTGTTGCGCCTTGTTGAACGCCATCTAAAAAAACCCTAAGAGAACCAGATGCCCTAGTAACCGCAATGTGATACCAAGTTCCAGTTGATAGCACTACTGCCCTTTCAATAATTGCGCTGCTTCCTAAAGCAAACTCAATTTCTCCCGCATAATATTGCAAATACCATCCATTTGAAGCGTCAGCATACCCGCTACAAATACAAGGATCACCAGCGGTAG
>Ga0099849_1001432_pt1 | contig 11181 bp, 5 predicted proteins | sample CB_VirMetaG_4_FD_78177 | JGI IMG/M metagenome (GOLD analysis project Ga0099849, IMG submission 78177) | Freshwater to marine saline gradient viral communities from Chesapeake Bay - CB_1508_1M Viral MetaG | ecosystem: Environmental > Aquatic > Marine > Coastal | place: USA: Chesapeake Bay... | reverse complement strand
ATATGACAGAAGATAGCGCACAAACTCTTGTTGATATAATAGGAGAAATGGGTTCAGAAACAGGACCTATTGATGAAACTGCCGATTCAATACAGCATTTGGGAGATACAATGGCAGAATTCAACAATAATCGTGAAGCCATGTTCTTTGGACTTTCACAATCAGGCGCAACAGGAGACTTTGTTAAACAAGTGCAACAAAAAGGCGTTGAAAATTTAGTGGCGAATACCGAATTGATAATAACCAATAACTTTAATGGTATGTTGCTACATGAAATGGTTACTGAAGTTACTGAAGGAGTGATAGAAAATCTGGTGAATGCCGGAGTAGTGCAAGCAGGAGCAGTGGGTTGATAATGGCGAAAACAATACCAAGAAAGTACTCAGGATTTGTAGCAGGTTATTATGATGACTTTAATGCAAGCCGAGCAATAGCAGACGATAACAATACAACAAATATTACAGGTATTACTGTTCATACAGTTAGCCACTTTGGTAATTCACTAAATGGTGAAGCACGATTAAATCCAAGATACGCAAAGGCATACAAAGAACGAGTTGATGGAGATGAAACTCACAACTTGGGTGCTCATGAATTTTTAACAACTGATACTACACGCCATAATCCAAGTAAGTTTGAAGGAAAGGCTCAACCCTCATATCCCGATGGTATTACACAAGGCAACCGATACCAATTTGGCGCAGACGCAACACTTGAAAACTATCAATTGCTAACTAACGGCTACAATACTGCTGGGTCTTATAGCGTTGAATTAGGCAACAACGACCCATCACAAGGTAAAAGTGCGTCTATTACTATACCTGACAAGGTAGATGGTTCAAATCTATACATTGGGGGTAGTGCGGAAGCAACGAATAGTGGTGGTGTTGGTGCAACAAATTTATTTCAATATGCTAACATTTGCAGCGTTCATGTAGGTGAAGTTGGTCCTGACTGTAATATTCAAGGCACATCTGGTAAAGCCAGCGAACCCTTTTCAAAGGCCATCTTAGAACCGATTGAATCTCTTGATTCAGGAAAACCTTTCCTTGCAATAAATACCCACATCAGAGAAAGTATATCACTCAAAAGATTGATTTCATATAACGCAAATTTAGGAGCTGCAACTGATGGAGATATCTTTGGAGTAAGAATGGCTTGGCGTAATTGGTCTGGATATGATAACGGACAATCTTCAGGTCATTCATACACATTAAGAATGGGATTTAGAAAAAGTGATTATACAGACAATAACGGGTTTGGTACAGCAACACCCGCAGCATCATTCACCTTTACCACATCTTCAAGAAAGCAAGACCCAAACAACAGCGGAAATAATTTAACTGTTGAAGCAACGGGGTTAAAAGCAGGTTATCAAGATAGAAACCCCTGGTTTAAAAAATCAGCACTAACAGGTTCAATTACAGCATCTCTTCTAATGTCAGGTGGTGCAGTAGATGGAGGGTACAATGTATTTCAACAAGGGACTACTCCAGAAAGCACTTCGTTTCCTTCTTCTAATGTTTTGATTGATAAAGCAGACCAACTAAAGCGTTGGGAAATGGAACAAATTTGGAATGACATTGAATTTAAGTTTGATTGGACTGCAGGTACTTTTGATATATTACACGATGGAGTTATTGTATCAACCGGAGTAGCAATAGGCACTAACCCAGATACAAGCAACCCATACAAAGCAAATGAAGTATTTGGTTGGGAATTGGTATTAAACAGTAGTGGAGATGTTGATGGATTTCAAAATTCAGGCACAAACAGAGAATATACACAAATTACAACTCTTATTGATAGAGCATATCTATGGCGTGAATTAGCAGATGCTACAGGTAAAGGCGGAGATACAATAACTCTTAGCAATATGAAAATAACTTATACAGCAAATGGTATATCTCAATGCGGTTTGACACTACAAGACGACTATGATAATCTAAATTTGTTCAAAGTATTTGAAGAAGAAACAAATCAAATGCAAGAATTGATGATATTTAGAGATAATATTCATCGCTGCGTTTGGAGAGGACATATAGAAAAATACAATACTAAACAAACAAAGAAAGGAGAAAAACAAATAAGTCTAAGTGCAAGAGATTATTTTGCTGCCTTAGATAGAAGCATACCTGTATGGGAAGTAGGGCAAAGTGCTCAAATAGATGAAACCGAGCCTGTTGGTTGGCGACCATACGAATCTGCAAATATGATTGAAAAGTTGCACTTTGGAGCAACTTCTCTACAAAGAGGGACAAACACATTAAGTTTTGAAAAACCAAATTATACATTAGATACTTCTTCAAGAATGAGATTAGGTTCAGCACACCCAATACAACTATACAATGAAGAAGGGGGCGCACCTGATAGGGTTTATGATTATCATGCAAAATTAATCCTAAAAGGATTTCAAAAAACAGATGAAAACTACGCTAATCCACAATCCTTAGCAAACCCACTAAGAGTATATGCTGACAATCATGGGTATATTCAAGGAGAATCAATAACTATTACAGGCACTTCAAACTATAACGGAACATTTACAGTTCATGACCCAGAAACAAATTTCTTTTACATAGATACAGAATATGTCCCAACAGGTAAAATTCAAGCAATACACAATCATGATGGTTATGAACAAAATAAGCATGTAGATGTTTTAAGAAACTTTTGGTCTGTGCAATTTGCTGAACCATATCCAAACCCAAGACATAATGGAGGCACAACTTACATTCAAAACGGACAAACAATAAATCATATTATTGATTGGGGCAACGAAACAATAACAATATCAGATACAAAATTGTTAAGAGGTAATGGAGTAGCAGGTCAAAGAAATAAAAGGACATCAGCGTTGCCGTCAGATTCATCAGCAACAATAAACGGAGTTACTGTTTTCCCAAGAACAAATGCAATAGGGGATTTTGAAACACCAATACAACTAAAACATTCAAGTCGTTGTCAGCATTTCCCTCAAGGACATAATAGTTTTAACTTAAATCACGGTATTGTTTATCAGCAAGCAGACATACCAGACCCTGTAAATTCAGTTTTGACAGCAAAGAATTTAGAATGTGGATATATGTATGCACTTATTGATGACAAAGTTAGTAGCAACCCGAAAGTAGGTAGAGTAACTCAAACATTAGGTCAAGGAGTATCACCAACATTTACAAAACTTCCCTACGACAGTTTCTTTAGAACATATAGCAACAATCTATTAAGAGGACCTCCAACTGCTGCTAATTGTAATTCTGATAGCGAAGGAGGTGCTATATTCCTTCCTACATATCGAGGACCTGCAGGAGGTTCATCACAACAGGATTTTAATGATTATTGCGCTTGGTTTAAAATTAATTGTTTTAACGATAACGCTTGGTCTCAATGGAGTATACCTGGCAGTCCAGATTATGCTCATGGCGGAAGTGAAACTTTAACAGACACTATAACAAAATTATACTTTGAAAACGGCAGCGCAATAAATGTTTATGACTTGTATGTAGGACAAAGAATTGTTTTGCGATATGGTGGTATGGATTCAAATGGAGCTCCTATGTCTATATTACAAAACGGAACAGGAAACCCTCCTTCAGGTTCTTGGGCTGGTCATGCTGTATTAGTTTTTGAAATTACTGGTTTTAATAATATGCCTACTCCTGGTCAAACTTGGAACTCAAGTACTCACTATCTTGATGTAAGCCAAATAACAAACGGTGGGTATGCTGCAACTTATGCTGATTTAGCAAACTTTTATCCTAATCACAACGATGTAAGCGGAAATGGAGCTGGAACTCAAGGTAGAGCAAGTTGGTATATTTACGATTCGCACGACTTAGAATACTGTAATGAAGTGGGACAAGCAGAAATATCTAATGCAAATGCAACACTCATACAAAATTCAAGTAGAGCAATACATTCAAGATGGATTCAAGATTTGCCTAAGTCATTATGGTTTCAAATGCAATTTGGTAATATCAAAAAAGACAAATTAAGTTATGGTAAAAGTGGGGCAAGTTCTAATACAAATAATGACATATTATTAGCAGCAGATACCAACCCTACAACATATATATTAGGTCAAACTTTAACTTGTAATTCAAGTGCAAAAATAGCAACCACTAATCCTGATGGGACAAGTATTCAAGAAATTTTAAGTATGGCAGTTCAAGGAGGCACAGGAGAAATAGTAAATCCAGATGGAACAGTAGATGCTTTTACTTTTACTGGTTTAGGCGGATTTGATGCTTCTGATAATACATTTGACAGATTCACAGGTGTAAAGTTTTTATCACAATTTCATGCTGCTGGCAGTAAAATTAGAATTAGAGAAGTCGAAAGGGACTTTAAGCACATTTGGGTTCTTTGGGCTGATATGCGAAATGATGGAACAGCAGATGCTGACGGTGCATTAAGAAAAGAAAAGTTTGGTTTGCAGATGCCTATGGCTAATAATTATTCTGTTAGTATAGAATATGTTGATTCGGAAAATCCAGATGGAACTCCTGTAAAGTTTGCTGATTTGGCTATTGGTTCTGACCTTGATATGTGGGAATTAGATGCTACTCTTGAACCTCATACACAACAGCCTTGGTCTGCTTTAGGTTCTAATGCTCTTGGTGGTATTTATGCTAATTGGGAAAATAAAGCAGGTGCATTTGTAGTTATAGATACATCTAAATTTTGGAATCTAAACACAGGTGCAAACTTAGGAAAGACCGGAAGAATAGGCGGTGGAAGAACTGACCTACAAGATTATTACGCAGTAGGTACTGGTTTTCCTATTATGATGGATAACTATTGGGTTGAAGCAATGCCTTCATACAAAACAGTCCAATATCCCTACGACCCACACCCACAACAATTAGATTTTATACACGATGCAAGCCTTGTTGTTCAAAGTATGCCCCAACTATTCGGAGGTATTAACAGGTTATTTATTGACGATGTTACTGAATGGAATGATAGTGGAGTTGGTAGAATTGTCGGTGTGTCTGGAACAGGCACAGGCAGACAAACCTTTAATTGGTTTTACAGTTGGTCTGGTAAAAATGCTACTGATAATTATTTGGATAATGTTATTATTCAAGCAGTTCAACCAAGTCAAATACAAACTCAACAACAAAGAAAGGCTTTGGCTCAAACCATGCAAATGAATAATAATACTGCAACTCCAATAACAATAGATTTAGATGATTATGACAGTTTAACTGCATACAACACAATAGCATCTCTTAACGGAATGAGGTTTATGATGCGTGTTTCTGGTAAGGTTCAAAATGAAAATAGCGGAACATGGTTTGAAAGCTCAAAGATTAGATTTTTGAATATGCTATCACAAACAAAAAATTGGTTGGGTAAATCTCACTTGACAGGAATTTCATCTATGAAGAATGTCCCTATGACAAAGATAATGAATATTAATGGTTCTCAAGTGTTTGGAAATCCTAATTGGACTCACAATAATACAAACTTTGACACATTTGGTAGCGTTGTAGAAGCAAAAGGCACTACAACCTTTGGTGCTATCAACAAAATACAAAAAGCAACAGGCACAGGTATTAAAGGAAACGGCCAAACATTTACTTATCAAATTGGTCCTGATGGCAGGCTTGATTTAAGACCTGGATATAATGCTTTCTTTAACTTTGATAGAAGTGTTTTGAATATATCTAATATGAACACATCTATACAACAAAAAGTAACTCATGTAAGAGTTTACTTTAATGATTCTAAGTCGTATTGTGATTATCCAACAGTAGACAATACTACTGAAAATATAAGATGGAAAATTCTTGATATGCCTCAAGTAGGGACTTTAGACGAAGCAAAATATGTTGCTAAACAAGAATACTTAAAATCAAAGAAAGCACCACTTTCTCTAAACGCTAAAATAGTGCGAGGAACGCAATCAAATGATGTTATGCTTGATGGTGCAAGGTATGGGTATATTGCTGACCCACAAAGGACAGTATACGGACAGTGGCCGCATTTTATGATGGGAAGAATGAACAACAACTTTTTCCCTGGTTCGGTAAATGCTTTAGACGGCCAACTAAACAATACAGGAACTGCTCTTGTTGGTTCATCAGGAAGAGATGCTTCAGTTGTAAATGCTTCAGATGAAATTACTTGGGCTGGAAACAATTATTGGTATGGTGCAAACAGCCTTGCTAATGCTATTGAAGTAGTGCATATACCTCAAAACCTACCAAAATACAGCATGACAACAGGCAACCAATTAAGATTTTTTATTACAGTAGACGGTCAAATGCAAGGCACTTCTACTGCAACCACATTAGAAGAAGCAGCACAATATGCAAAGTTTAAGTTAGTTGTTATTGACCCAATATTTGTTGATGATGCTACAAGAAATGCTGGTTTTGTTCTTTCAAATGGTGTTGACTCCAACGGAGACCCTAACTTAATTGGTGAAGCAGAATTATTTGGTTTAGCACAAAGGGGTGGGGTAGAATATGCAGCAGCAATAAGTGCTGCTGGTCAAGGTCATAGTTCTAATGATGTATATGCAGACACAACCTTTGGTTCATTACAAAATGGTTTTGTTGAAGTGAATTTACCACCTACATACGCATTCGGGTCAAACATTGTAAATAAAATAATAGTGTCAATAAACAGAGATTACCTGGAATCACTGATTAGAAAAAGATGTGGTGATTCAGTAGCAGATGTTCTTAAGCCTGCTCATACTTCTATACCTTCAGAGGGCGTTGGAAGTTTCTATTTCTTAGGTTCTTCAATAAATTCTAAGTCTATTTTCCCTCTTGGTGCAAGATACTACAATGAATTTGGAGAAGGTACTGTCGCCAGAACAATGTGGTATGCCCCACGATTAATAATAACTGATGACATAAACTTTAGAACAAGTACTGCTTTAACATACAGTGATGAAGCGTATGGTTTTGTCAATAAACCTATGATTATCAATTCCGTAAATTGGGAAGTAAATGCTCTTGGATATGAACAAGTTATGCTTGGTTTAACTACAGACGAATCTCACTTCTTAAGCAACTTAGGTTCAATGTTTTTAACACCTCCTATTATCAAAGACCCACCTCAAGCACCTTACAGTTCTGGAGGTAATACTTCTGGTCGTGGTGGTGAAACAGGCGAAGAAGGAGAACCTGTCCCACCATCAGGAAACCCAATTGGACCTGTCCCGCTACCAGATGGAGGTTCATTCCAACCTTCATTCCCAGTTGGCGTTTTAGGGAATCAAGCGAATTCTATTAACGGAAATATAGTAAATAATATAGGAATTAATAACTTTTCACAAGGCGCACTTGATAGAATTAGAGGTAAAATGGACTTCCCTGTTGGTACAGGTGAATGGGGATTATTAGGCCAAGAAAGACCACCACCAGCACTCATAGGAAGTCAGTTTTTGATTTCTAATGATGGTGCTTTTACTCCTTCGGCTGGCAGCGCTTCTTTAAGCGAAACCGGAATAGTCTTGCCTGGCAGAACTTTTTCTGGTAGCGAATCAGCACAATCAGAATATTCAGAGGTTTCTGGAATACAAGTAATACCAAACAATATTACTTCTGCTAATGTTGTTGTTGAAGCCATGATTGATACAGCAATGCACTCCGAACCTACTACAAGCCAAGTAAATCCAGATGAAAGAATTAAGCCAGCTGCAGAAAACTATCATCATCAAGATACAGGAAGATTTGCTGTGGTTTTTTGTACTGTAAACTGTCTTGAAACTGGTTCATCGGTTGAACAAACAACTGTAATACCCGTTAGTGAAAATGGAGTAAAATATACGCTATTTAGCAACAAAGTTGCAGGTGGCGATATACCTGGAAATCACTTAGAAGTATTAATTAGAAGAGTAGCAGGTGATGGTCAAGATTCTGCTGACTTACAATCTCTAAAGTTAAAATCAATATCGGTTAGCATGAATGTTCAAAATGACGCTACTGAAGGAGCATCATCATTTTTCAATTCTAATGTAGCCCCCCGTTGAAATAAATAAATAATAAAAAAATATAACGCTGTACTGCGTTTATTTATTTTTATATATGCAAAATTAAATAGAATTTCTTAGATTTAATATTGCTTTAGCCTTAGCCCTGCCTATACCCTTTACAGACATAAGTTGCTTTTGTGTGGTGCGACTACGCAGTATTTTTGGTAGCGAGCCAAACTTGTTCAGCAAATCTTGAGCATTTTTTATGCTTACACCCCTAACGGCAGAAAGTGCTGCAACCCTATTATCAATTGCTGGTTTTGAATTGCTGCGTAGAGTAGGTTTAGATATTCCTTTTACAGTTGCTTGATAATGAGTACCTGCTAAAAAGTCCACCATCTCATCCATGCTGTCTAACTCCATATACTTAATACGGGGAAAATTGCTGTAAAATTCACGCTTAAATTTTTTGATGACGGCAACCATACGGGCTATTTCTCTGACGGCTTCAGCACCACCCAGATGTCGCCCCTTTTTCATCGGTTTTAGTTTTTTGTTATAGACAACCAACATAGGATTTTCAAAGGTTTCCTGTAATTCTACCAATTGTGCTACTATTGTGCGAGTTCTGCCATGACCCATAATTGAGTGGTATAAATCGTTGATTTCTTTAGCCTCAATACCTGTTTTTCCGATGACATAATCACCGGATTTCATGCGACACACTTTTGCGAAGCCTGTTTTTTCTAATTCTGAGTCGCCACACTTAGCGAGGATTTTTTGGATTATAACGGGGTTTTCCCTGTCATCAACCATTAGCATATATTGTCGTTGAGTATAAACTCATATAAAGGCTTCATAGATATTCGGGCTTAAGATACCACAGGCATACTGCTTGGCCGCTTTTTCCTACCTTACCTTCCCATCTCACTTCAGTCCAAATGAATCTATTATCCCACCTTAAGACTTGACCAGCAGCAATAGAATTAGGAACTCCGCTTGTTCCGCTTCTGCCGTTTCTTTTCAAGTGTGAAATATACCTGTCAATCAATGTATCTACTATGAATTCTTCTCCTGTATTTCTAATTAACTTGGCTGAAAAATCCCTAAACCTCTTAAACTTCTTTGCTTTCATTTTCACACTTCCATAGTCCCATCGTCTCTCCAACAACTGCCTTTACACCAGCCTCTGCGTTGTATTACCCTACAACTTGGAGGGTTCTTAAGTCTTATCAAAGACCTTACTGCCTTGCGAGTTATTGAAGCGTTATAGTCAATCCAATTCAGAGTTTCAATGTAAGAACAGATTGAATCTTCTATTTCTTGCTGTTGTTCATCGGATATAGTGTCTGGGTCTGCAAACCAACGCATATTGTGAGCCATCTCAGTGACCAGAAATATTCTTGCCTGATGTTCAGGGTTTGGTTGCTTGATTGTGCTGTTGATACAGGGCGGTAAAGGTACTTCGCCTGCAAGTCCAACGGAAAATGCCCCACAAATGCGTTGTACGGACTTTGTTTGCTTTGGGTGGGTATTGACCCAATCAACTAAATTAAACGCCATAGAAGCCACAGGAATGCCTAAAAACGGGCAATAATCTTTAGGGGCTTCCGAAGGGTGGGAAGGAATAGAATAATCATGCGGATTTTGCATAAATTCATGGGTGTCAATCATAACAGCCCATCGCTTACGAGATGGATTGTATGTATTAGGAATACGGGTCAATTTTTCAGCATAACCAATACCGTCAAGCGACCTCAACCCTTCAGCCATCTTTGCTTCATAGCGTTGTAATTCCGCAGACCAATGCACACCACTAACAGTTTGTGAGAACATTTGGTGAACATGAAACCCACGACCTGTCGCAACTACTCTTACATCAGAATCAGGGTAGTCCTCGTAAATCCTTCGTATTAGCAAGGCAACATCATCTTTGACTTCAGGCATCTGAACACCGTTCTTTCCCAAGTCAAAATCCCACCATGCTCTATCTATCAAAGCAGTTGAATAGTCCGGCCTATTATCGGGATTGAGTTTAGTGAAGGCGTATAGGGAAGTGTAGCACGAGGATTTACTACCCAAAACAGACAAATATTTGTCAAATTCCCTTTGACTATAACACATTGACCTCTTGAGACCTATTTGTCTGGGAAATTGCATCTGCATAGTAATCATTCCATCGGGTTATATTCACCGCACACACCACATACTATTAATGGTTTCACATTTTCCCTTCCTAATAAGATTGTCTTAGCAGTAGCCACTTCTATTTCAGCATCACAAGCCTTACAAATCATTCTAACATCTCCTGTTCACAACCCAAATGATATTCGCACCATTCAGGACAATAATATTCAGACCAATTCATAGGCCATTGCTCATTATTGATACCATGAACGGCCTCGCCAAATTTGCGTATAGTGGTGTTGTATGAGCGACCATTCGGCTTTTCAAGATAAGCGATACCTGATGTGTCGCCCCATATTACAGTCTTTCGCTTACTTGACTCTAATTTTAGGGCTACATCAACATTCGTAGCGTCTGGCGCAATGACAAGATACCTGCAATCTTCAACATCATATCCTGCTTCTTCAAGCATAAACTTATAGAAATTCAGTTCCCTTCGTGTCCTTTGGACTTTACTGCTACCGAGTTCTCCCGTCTTGAGTTCAACTATAATCAGTCTACCGTCTTTATCCTTGAAAACTCCGTCAATCTTGCCTACAAGCAAAACATCGTATGAGTGAGTTTGTTCCTCATCGTCTGTAAATTCAACGGTATAGGGTATTGTGTGCTTGACTTCTGCTTCAACCAATTCCCAATCAGGAAACTTCTTTGTTAGAGCAACCATGATTTCGTTCATAGCGTCAATGCCTAAATCTGGCTTAATTTCTAAAGTCTTGACAACATCAGGTATAGGCTTTTCTTCTGTGAGTGCTACCTCCAAAACATTGTGTATTAGCGTTCCCCGAACCATAGCATCGTTAGGAGGTGGCGATAATCGCTGAATGTAATTCCAATAGTAAAGACGAGGACATTTGTTGTATGTCCCGAAGGAAGATTTGCTTATCCTTAATACGCCTTCTTCAGCAGGATTGTATGATGAAACGATTTCACTCACTTTCACTCACCTTATCTAATGCTTCTGTTTGGGGTTGTCCCGTATTGAAATCGTGATTGAGTAATTCTTCCCATGCTTCAGAATGATGTGTTTGTAGCCAAAGACAAATTTGAGTATTAGAATT
>Ga0099849_1001430_pt1 | contig 11188 bp, 18 predicted proteins | sample CB_VirMetaG_4_FD_78177 | JGI IMG/M metagenome (GOLD analysis project Ga0099849, IMG submission 78177) | Freshwater to marine saline gradient viral communities from Chesapeake Bay - CB_1508_1M Viral MetaG | ecosystem: Environmental > Aquatic > Marine > Coastal | place: USA: Chesapeake Bay... | reverse complement strand
GAAGTAGAAAATATAAGATCAATAAATTAAGAAAATATTACTTAGAATACAGAATGAAGGCAGTGATCATATTACTCACGCCATAGAGATAAAGCAAATTTTAAACCATAATGGTTATGAAGTTTTTTGCGCGATGTCTGGAAAAAAAAGAAAAGGATTTAGCAATTATTTTTTAAATAGTTTTAATATAAAAACTCATGATGGATTTGATTTTGTTTTTGATAAAAATGGCTCCATGAATATTTTCCGTACCGTATTTAAGAACGTATTAAAGTTTCCTAAGTTAGTTATGAGTTTTATTAATATTTGTTTATTTATAAAACGAGAAAAGCCTAATGTAATATTTAATTATTATGAGCCGATGATTGGATTGTCTGCCATATTTTTTCCCAGTATCAAATATATTAGTTTTGGACATCAATATGCTATGACATCTCATTTTTATCCTCGAGTAAGGGGATATTATTTTCAAAAGTTATTTTTAAGAATTTTAAATTATATTACTAGTATTCGTGCTAAAAAAGTAGCTATGAGTTATTATGAATTTTCAGATGAAAATATAGATATACTTCCCCCAATATTGAGAAAAGAAAGTTATGATTTAGATGGTAATAAAAATGAAGGTTTTATATTAGTTTATCTGATCAATCAAGAACTTATACCTCAACTTATAAGTGAATGTAAGAAACATCCAAATTTAAAAGTTGAATGTTTTGTCAAGTTAAAAAACAATTTTAAAAATTTACCTGAGAATTTAAAAATAAATGATTTATGCGGCGAATCATTTCAGAAAAAAATGAAAATTTGTAAAGCTGTAGTTTGTAGTGGGGGATTTGAAACTACATCCGAAGCAATATATCAAAATAAGCCTGTTTTAATGATACCAATAAAAAATCATTTTGAACAAAATTCTAATAGTCTAGACGCGTATGTACATAATTTTGCAGTATATAGTAACATTATTGATTTATCTAAAATTCCTAATTATCAGTCTGGCAATAAAATTTGGTTTGATACCTACAAAGAAAAATTAAAAAATATATTTGAGCTTTATAATATCTATATTTAAGTATGAAAAAAATATTCTTGATTTTATTAACAGCCTTTTTTACATCTTGCGGTCCTCAAGTAAAATTAAATTACGAAGAACTTGAAGTTAGATTTAATAATTTAACACCATATTGGGAATATGTGATTGAGAATAACATTAATACTGATAAAGCTGTTAGATTTTCTGCTTTATATAAAGAATCTCAATCTTTGATTCTTGAGTTTAAAAATCCAGCTAGAGGAATCGGTCCAGGCGGAACTGTTAACGGAGAAGATAGAAACGATACTGTTATTTTATGGGAGTTGAATAGTAGATTAAATTGGGCAGAGGCAAGAACGAACGATATTAGTATAAAGTAGGATTTAAATCCATTCTATATTTTCTTTTTTAACGTGGGCGATTGGGTCGTTATATTTGTTGTAAATTATTTTACATTTTTTACAAAAATAATAATCTAATTTACGTACATTTTCTTGGTCAGTATTGGTTAAAAACTCTCCAAATTTCAAGTTATTTCTGCAAAAATTACATTTTGGATATTTCATTTTTTAAATAATATATTAATGTTACATCTGAGTCAATCTTAATTTTTGATTAAAACAGTTATTTTATTAAAAATAAAGGGTATTTTTGGGTAAAAATTGTATAAAATATACATTTGACCTCCTTTTTTGTAGGTCTTTTTTTGTATTGACTGAAGAGATGAAGTTATGATAAATTAAATAAAGTGAAAATTTTAGATAAGATATTAAATTGGACTTTGTGTATACTTATAATTTTAGATTTGATATTTATAGTGGGATATTACGAGAAAGAAAAAAAAAGTAGAATATACAGGTTGTATATTAAAGAAATGCAACGGGTTAAAAAAATGGATAAGGTTAAAGTTATAAAATTTGAAAACAGTGAAAGCATATAAAACTGAAAATTCAAAGGTTGTACCTCCAAATAAAAGAGAACATTCTACATCAAACAGAGAACGTTGTTTAAGATCAACTAAAAAATCTTTGAGACGTTCTGTTAAAGAATATTTAAAAAATTACGATGAAGATTTGTAATTTTTAAGTGAAATTTACATATTTATAAAAATATGAACATGATATTTGAACAAAGTGGAAGAAATGTTTTTAAATTGAAAGAAGAAATTTCTGATAACGGAGTTACATTATCTGGATTTAGTGGAAATGGAACAACTATTACTTTTTACAGTGGTAATATTAGTGGTCTAGATGACGAAGAATCAAATAAATTAAAAATAGGTCATTTACAAACTCCTCTTAATTGGAATAATATGATGACTGCTATTGAAGATTATAGAAATGGAAACGTTTCTATTTCAATGTTTCGTACTGACGTGGGAGAACAAAAGTTAGCGACTTTATTTTCAAAATTATCAGATGAAGATTTTAATGCGTTTTTAAATAAACCCGATAAATTCGCGTATGTTACGAGTTTATCACCCTCTGAAGTTAAAAGAATTATTAATAGTTAATTTATTATAAGTTGACAATATTCTAATAAGAGATTAAAATTCTTAAAATGAATGTCGAAGAAAATATTATTTCTGAAAAAGAAAAATTGACTGATGAAGTTTCTGTTTCAAAGCCAAAACCTAAACGTTTAAAAAAAGAAAAAAAAGTAGAAGTTGTAGATCCGTATAAACCAAAGATAACTAGAAAGTTAAAAAAAGACATATCTATTACTGAAGATAAGATTTACACAATTGTACGTCATATAAAAAACGTACAAGATAATTGTTTACTAATGGGAGAAAAATTTATAGAAAGAGGATTAGTTGATTTTGGAAAAGAATTGATCGCTAGAGGATTTTGTCACGATAATAGTAAATTTTATGGTATAGAATGGGATAACATTACAAAAGCTGGTAATGAAATAGATAATAATGCTAATGCTAAATTAAAATTAAAATTATCAATATTTCATCATCAGTCCACGAACAAACATCATCCTGAATCTTGGGCTGGTGGAATAAAAGAAATGACAGACATTGATTTGTGTGAGATGATATGTGATTGGAAAAGTAGGAGTGAAGAGTTTGGCACGGATTTGAGAAAATGGATTGATGAAAGTGCAACAAAAAGATATAAATTTACAAATGAAGATTTAGTCTACAAAAAAATAATGTATTTCGTAGACATGATATGTGAAAAACCATTTGTTAATGTTTAAAGATTTTTTAAAAATAAAATGATTTTTTTCTAAAAAGTAATACTATATATTAGTGAAAATGATGTCCAATTATACAACAATTAATCAAGCTGAATGTCCATCAACCGATGCACATTTGGGTGGTTGATATTGTATATTAAATGAAAAAAGACAATATCAACCATCACTAAAAAAGTGATGGTTTTTTGTTTAATAGATATTGACAATTTGAAAAAACAGTGTAAGATGTAAGAACAATTTAAGAACGGGTTTGAAACTCCATCTGATGTACCCGAAAAAAAAACATCTGATTGGTCCGTGGGTGTTATGCTGAAATACAGAACCCATAGGGCGATAAACGGAATTGCTGAGGTAATTTCCGTGTATATGATAAGTAAGTAAAACTTTAATGCCTCTATGACCGGAATTGGTTAACGGCCTTGTTTTGTAAACAAGTATGGACTAATAATCCTTTGTCAGTTCGAATCTGACTAGAGGCTCCAATTTAAATTATATTTTTCAAGTCTTTGTCTGGCTCCATAATATTTATTGGTATATGAACACTATTAAATTAAACTGTGTAAACTGTAATAAAGAATTTGAAAAATATAAAGCTGAGTATAATAGGCAAATAAAAGATGGAAGAACAAATTTCTTTTGTTGTTTGAGTTGTAGCGTTTCATTTCAGATGAAACAAAAATCGTTAAAGATGAAACAATTATATGATTCAAATCCAATTATTTGTAAGAACTGTAATTCTCCAATATCTTATGAAGACAGACATATTAATAAATTTTGCAATCAATCTTGTTCCGCTACATTTAATAATAAATTAAGAACAAAAAAAACATCTATTAAAAGACAATGTAATTTTTGTAACACTAAATTTGAAATAAAAAGATTATCATCTCCAAAAAAATATTGTAGTGTTTCGTGTAAAAGTAAAGAGATACACGAACAAATATTAGCAGATATTGAAGCTGGAGTATATACGATAAAAAGCAATACTCAATATAAATCCTATCTCATTTCAAAAAAAGGACATCAATGTGAAATGTGTAAATTTACAGAATGGGGTGGTAAACCTATACTTCTAATATTAGACCACATTGATGGAAACAGTGAAAATTTTGAATTAGATAATTTAAGAATTATTTGTAGCAATTGTGATACATTAACCCCTACATATAAAGGTAGAAATAAGGGTAAAGGACGATTTGTTAGAAAACAAAGGTATCACGCCGGTAAAAGTTTTTAATGGTGGTATTTTGATGTTAGCCATACTTTTTATCGTTTCGTATGGTTAATAGTTAACGAAGGAGAACGAATTGACAGACTAACTAGCATTATTTTAATTTAAGGGGGGCTTGTAGCTCAGTTGATAGAGCGTCTGATTTGCATTCAGAAGGTCGCTGGTTTGAATCCAGTCAGGTCCACCAATTTTAAATTTCAGTAAATGGGCCTGTAGCTCAGTTGGTTAGAGCATACGCTTGATAAGCGTAGGGTCACTGGTTCAAGTCCAGTCAGGCCCACCAGTTTTTTCGCGGGTATGATGTAATGGTAGCTTGGAACCTTGCCAAGGTTTACGCGAGAGTTCGATTCTCTCTACCCGCTCCATTTATTTAACGAGGTGTAGCGTAGCTTGGCTAGCGCGTCTGCTTTGGGAGCAGAAGGTCGTCAGTTCGAATCTGACCACCTCGACCATTTTTTGGTAGAACGGCAAAGTTGGAGAGTTGCGGCAGACTGTAAATTTGCTCCTTCGGGTGAGTAGGTTCGAATCCTATTTCTACCACCATTTTTGGTAGTGGTCCGGTTGGTCGAGGAAACTGTCTTGAAAACAGCTGGGGTCAAAAGCCCTCACAGGTTCGAGTCCTGTCACTACCGCCAATTTCTTGGTGTAACATAATTGTGAAATATGTAACACTGATGAAACATAGTTGTAACACTGTTTTTTTAATTATGTTTATTAAAATGAATATATTATTAAAAACAACAACATTGTTAATATTGTCTATGAACAATATTTTTGCTCAAGGATTTGTCTTGGAACAAGATCAAAGAATAAAAGACGGGGATTTTTATTATGAGCATACAGATTTAACTTACTTAATATCCAAGTATAGTTTACTAAAAAAAGATAAATTTGATTTGAATGTGACTCCATTTGTGGGATACAGATTAATATATGAAGAAAAGGGAGAAGAGTTTAAAACATATAGTAGATTTTTGGCTGGAGCGCATATTGGTGTAGCTAATAAAGATTGGGGTAAAGTAGTATTTAGAAACAGATATGAGTTTACACCAGGAGAATGGATGGGTAATTTAAATACAGAAAATGATAACAGATTCAGAGAAAGAATAAAATATTACTTTCCAATTTCATTCACAAAATATAAAATAACACCTAACATTACAGAAGAGTTTTTCTTTGACATTGATAATGGATTTGAATATGATAGAAATAGATTAGGTGGTGGAATTGGAGCCAAAATTGGAAATTTTTCACCAGAAATATACTATTTTGCTGAATTTAAGAAAAGTTCAAACTGGAATAAAAAAGATGTATTCGGATTTTTAATCAAATATAACTTTTAAAAAAATAAACATTTTAATGCTCTGTGGTGTAACGGTCTAGCACAATTCACTTTGACTGAATTAGATTAGGTTCGAATCCTAACAGAGCATCCACTTAAATAAAATGGTAGGACAAACTTTTATTACATTCTGTCTTACCATTTTACTATTTATTGTATATGGCAAGTATAATTTACAAAATAGATACAAAGACATTTTCGGAGTATGTAAAAACATCAAAAACTTTTACAGAAATTCTTAAAAAATGTAATTTAATAAATAAAGGATGTAATATAAACACCGTAAAAAGAAGAATTGAAAAAGAAAAAATAGATTCATCACATATTGTACGGGGAAAGGGACATAATGCTGGAAAAGTATTTTGGGATAAAAGAATTTCTAAAGAAGATGCGTTGGATAATTATTTTGTTTCAAATGCTACAATTAGAAGAGAAACCATAAAAATTCTGATAAAAAGGTATTCTTTTAAAGAATATAAATGTGAAAAATGTGGATTGGGAAATGTTTGGAATAATAAACCTATATCTTTACAATTAGACCATATAAATGGAATTAGTAATGATAATAGATTGGAAAATTTAAGATTTTTATGTCCAAATTGTCATAGTCAAACAGATAACTTTGCGGGGAAAATACATAAAAAAATATACTTTTGTAAACAATGTAATACTGAAACTAAAGGTTATGGTGATAAATGTTATAAGTGTATGGGTTTAGAAAATCGTAAAGTGGATAGACCGTCAAAAGAAATTTTAGAAAAAGAAATAAAAGAGAATTCATTTGTTGGACTTGGAAAGAAGTATGGAGTATCTGATACTGCTGTTAGAAAATGGTGTAAATCGTACAAAATAATTTGACAAATTAAACGAAGTGTTATAGTATTTAAGTATATTAGTTAGATCTTTGAAAATGTATTGCAGAGTGTGAGAAGTTCGGTTATCTCAGGAGGCTCATAACCTCCCGCCATTAGGCCTCATGGGTTCAAATCCCATCTCTGCTACCAATTTAATGTCGCATTGGTGTAACTGGTTAACACATCTCCCTTTCACGGAGAAGAGTAGGGGTTCGAGCCCCCTATGCGATACCAACTTCTTATCTATGCAATATAGATAATGGGATGATTAGTACTCCTCAGCTAGTTATCCCCTTCTTTTCGAATAATTGCAAAAAGCAAAAGATGTGGTCGTAGCTCAATGGTAGAGCCTCTGGTTGTGAACCAGACCGTTGTGGATTCAAATTCCATCGACCACCCCATTTAGATAGTGTCAGCGAGACTATTACGCTGAATTTGGAGAGTAGGTGTGTTTGAGCATTCTGTAATTCGTTCTGGTTAAACGGTCACGTAAACCAACACTATCTAATATTTTTTAGCGGATTACCCAACAGGTGAAGGGACTTGTCTGCAAAACGAGTATGGTGGGTTCGATACCCACATCCGCTTCCATTTTAAAATTATGAAATATACTTAAAATTATGAAATATACAAACGAACAAAAGTTATTGATTAAAGAGTCAAAACAAAAAATTAAAGAATTGAGTAGACAACAAGATGAAATTTATGATAACCTTTTAAATGAATTGAATTTTAAAGATAAAAATGATTCACTTAATTTGTTTGATTATTTGTTTAATGATTTTGATTTACATAAAGATTTTTTAGATTAATTTAGTTCACCCCTAGCTCAATGGTAGAGCTCTCGGCTAGACTTAATGGCCCTTCACACAGAAATGTGTGTCGAATAACTCCGTAAATTCGGGGAAGCCTGAAATGGTAATCCCGAGCCAAGCCCGAAAGGGAAGGTGTAGAGACTAGACACGGAGCATCCGAAAGGATGATGGGATAGTCCAGACCACAAACAAAGATGGTAGCGAAAGCTATAGTGGTAATCGGTTAACCGAATGGTTCTTGGTTCGAATCCAAGGGGGTGAGCCACTTTTAAATAACGGTGATGTAGATCAATTGGTTTAGATCGTCTGACTGTCTATCAGAAGGTTGCGGGTTCGAGTCCCGTCATTACCGCCATTTTATAATTCTATGAAACATGCATTTGTAAAAGTAGGTAACTATGATATTCCTTTGATAGGAATTGCTGAAGATGAGACAAAAGAGATGTGTGATAAATGTAAAAAAAATTGACTTCTGACTGAAATCTGACATAATAATTAAAAACTATGAATGATGATATATGAGAAACCGTTTACAACTATTAAATCATATAAGGAAAGGTAAAAATGGTTAAGATATACACATGTAAATCGTGTGAAGGAGGACATCACGAAAATTGTGAAAAAACAAAAACTGGTCCAGAAGGAACTTATGGTGGAAGTATATGTAGATGTCCGTGTAATGTGAATTCCAAAAGTGATGAAGAAGAATTGTTTTGTGAAAACTGTGGATTACCAATTCATCCAAATGTCCCTTGTGAAGAATTAATGCGAGATGGTAAAAATTATTCTCAGCGTATGAAAAAAGTAAATCATATTCCAAATGAGATTTTTAACTGGGAAAATTATATTGAACCAAGAGATGAAGAAATTACAGGAAGCGACTAATTTATGAAAAGTATTCCGACATTTACTGCTCAAATTTATGTGGGTCTTCAAGAGGGTTACGGTTACGATGGAAAAACTCACAATCAGTGTGAAGTGGAATGTATTTGTCAAGAGTTTGTTGATGAAGTTGGATGGTGTGTATCAATTACACGAACTAGGTTTGTATATACCGATGGAAAAGAATCAGGTGTAATTGTTGGAATAATAAATTATCCGAGATTTCCATCTACAATAGAAGAATTAAAAAATAAAACGATAAAATTAGCAACAATATTAAAGGAAAAATTAAATCAAATAAGAGTTTCAATTGTATTTTCTGATGAAACCGTTATGTTGGAGTAAAAAAGAAAAAGCCGATCAAAAAGATCGGCTTTTTTTGTATAGATTTAGTCAACTAACTTTTATTATTGAACGTAAGAGTATAGGCTCTATAAAAAGCGTAATTTTCTGGTGCTGTAGGATCTTGTAGAAAGAAATATCCTATATCATCACTGATTGCATTACCGATATAAGTCCATTCATAAAAATCGCTAGTTCTTTCAATGTTATATAATTGATCATCTATTCCCCAACCAGATATAGTTTGTGTTAAAGGATTAAACGCTATATTTCTTAACTGTCCTGGTGGCAATGGTAGACCAGGAACACTTATTATTAATTCATTACTAAACTCACTTTCTAATCCGTTTATGTCTTGTGCAGTTGCAGCTATGTAATATACTGATCCCCTTACAATTAACGGGGAAGCTAGAGTAGCGCTTGTAGTATTTCCTACAGCAATTTTATTTGTGTAGTATCCTGTAGAATCTCCATAATATATCCAGTAATTTGTTATATTTTCAGATGGTGAAGCGTTCCAATATATATCAATTGTAGCTGGGGGATTGTTAGGAGTTAATTGAGCATTAACTGAAATTAATCCACTTATTATTAATAATGCTGACATAACACATTTTTTTGTGAAGTTTGAATTCATGTTATTTGTTCTCCTTATTATATAAATATCCTACCTTTTTATAAAAATATATTAAATGGACTTTATATTTATAAGTTATGAATAGTAAGACTCAAATATTTCAATTTTCTATTTTTTTTGTAATATGTTTAGTTTGTATATTTTTTACATCGTGTGATCGTAGATCTAAAGATAACACATTAAAGATGGAAGAAGTTGAACAGACGAATATTTCTTGGATTTTAAGAAGAGAAAACAGCATAGAATCTAATTTTATTTACGGAGATGAAAAATATGTAGTTGTTAGTGAAAACTGGTTTATTAGTGAAATTCTACCTGGCTTTAAAGAATTTTTGGTTAAAAATGGAATAAGTGGATATACGAAATTAAAAAATGATTGTGATGATTTTGCTAGAGCATTTACATTTTATTGCAGAGTTAAGTTTCGTTCATTAGGATATACGGATTTTAGTCCGGCTGTAGGAGATTTTTATTATAAATGGTCTACTGGAGATAATAGAAATACTTTATTAGATGGAGCACATGCTATATGTGTAGGAGTATTTCTTGATGAAAGTGGAAATAAAGTAGTTAGGTTTATTGAACCCCAAGAAGCTGATAAGTTATATTCGGTTGAAAGTATAGATGAGGAAGTTAGAAAATATTATGTAGAACACGTAGGAATGTAAAATATTTCTTGATGTTTAGATTATAAATGTTATAATTAAAAAATAGTTATGAATATATTCAAACGTTTATTTTTTGGAACCCGTAGTAAAAGAAGTATCAATGTAATTTATGTTGATATGGATGGAGTTATTGCAGACTTTAATAAAGGATTTAAATCTATAAAAGGAAGTGAAGGATTAAATGCGTATGAATATGAAAATAAACATGGTAAAAATTCTATATGGAAAATAATAGATAATTACAGCAAAACGAAATTTTTTGAAAATTTGCCGTGGACAGAAGATGGAAAAGAACTTTGGAAATTTGTAAATAAAATAAGTAATAATGTTAAAATACTTACTGCATTAGGTAAAACAGACGGTCACAGTTCAATTGGTAAAAAAAATTGGTTAAATAAAAATTTACCAGATTTACATGACGATGATATTGTGATGGTTCCAAACAAACATGCTAAAAAACATTGGGCTACACCACACTCAATTATAATAGATGATACAGATGTAGTTATTTCAGAATGGAAGAAAAAGGGAGGAATTGCAATTCATCATAAAAGTACAAAAGAAACTATAAAAAGATTAGAGGAGGTTATTTATGAATAATTTATCTAGGTTAGAAATGGCAAATTTAATTTTGAACACGGATAAAAAAGATCAATTAAAAAACTTATTATGTAAAACATACGGAGTTAAAGATGTATCTTTTAAGGATCTGTCTTATGGAATAGGAATAGACATTTCAGGAGTGGATAGTTTTTTGTTTATAAAAAACGCTATTGTAAAAACATTGGATGTATCAGATGATACTATAGCAGTTCTTTCGGAATCAAATAGAAAAAAGTTTGCGTCGTATGTTTATCTACCTGAGAAGGATAGAAAATTACATAAACGACTGAAGAAATAAATAAATTTTTTTCTTTATATCAATATATTTATATAAGAATTTAAGAAAATAAAATGATGAGATTTTTAAGAAAAATTTTAAGGTTTTTTAGTTTTGGGAAGACTCCTAGAGTTATAAAACTTCCTGAAAACGTTAATGGTATAAACGATAATCAATCGTCTTATTATCCACAACGTTCTTATTAAATAAAAACAAAGGAAAAAATATGAGTAATGTTATCAAATCAGTTGTGTGCGCTTTATGCGTTTTTAGTTTAAATGGTGCTGCTTTTGCAG
>Ga0099849_1001429_pt1 | contig 11191 bp, 3 predicted proteins | sample CB_VirMetaG_4_FD_78177 | JGI IMG/M metagenome (GOLD analysis project Ga0099849, IMG submission 78177) | Freshwater to marine saline gradient viral communities from Chesapeake Bay - CB_1508_1M Viral MetaG | ecosystem: Environmental > Aquatic > Marine > Coastal | place: USA: Chesapeake Bay... | reverse complement strand
GATAAGAGAGAAGACTGATATACCAGATAGACGAGGCTTTATGTGTGGTATTAGTCCTAACTTCGTTCATAGCTCTGATGCAGCTCATATGGCTCTTGTAGTAGCCGATTGGGATGGTGAGTTCGGTGCAGTACACGACTCATTTAGTGCTCATGCTAGTAGGGTTGAAGACCTTATGGTAGAAGCACGAGATAAGTTCGTTAAGATATACGATAAAGAAAACTTCTATGACTCAATTCCATTTGGAAGAGGCTATGAAGGTGAGCAACCGACCATCGGTGCTTTAAATATAAATGAAGTAGTCCAATCGGATTACTTCTTCTGTTAATAGGAGAATATAATGGAAGATAAAAATTGGTTAGCCCAAACAGGTAAAGATTTTACTGATGCAGAATTTGCAGAGGAATTAGGACTATCTAAAGAACTAGTACAGAAAGAAGGATTTAATAGAGCCATGTTAGATTTAGTTCATTCTCAAAACATAGCTGGATATATTGATTCTGGTATGGACGAGAAGAAAGCTAAATATATGGCGGATAAAAAGAGAAGTGAGGCTATGAAGGCAGCCAAAGCCAATGGACTCAGTATGTAAAAATAAAATACCCCACAAGGTTTCCATGAGGATTCCCTGTGGGGTATGTTTATTTAAGAGTATTGTCTACTTGGTAGACTATTTTCTTTTATATACTCTTCAATTTTTTGTTTAGCTGCTTGAGTCTTAAGAATCATCTTCTGTAAATCATTTTTAATATCCAATGCTTCAATAGCAGTATTAAAAATATTCTCAAAAGTATCTGCATCAATAAACAAATGAGCAGGTGGATTCTTCTTATTAAATCCACTTATTCTTAAGTCAAAATCAAGACCCTGAACTGCCTTAGTTGCCTTAGCAATATCATCAGGATGAACTTCATTCCTAATTATAGTACCGTAGTTGATTAAAAAATCAGCTATAGATCTATGAGTTCCGTTTATACCAATATCATAAGTCTGATTTGAGTTTTTCTTTTCTTGTATTTCTTTTTTCATATCTGAAAGTAAATTAAGAAAAGCTTTTTGCTCTGCAATTATCATATTATAATTTTTATTTACATTAAGAAACTCTTCATTAGCTACTTCTTTAAGCTGAGAATAAGTATTAACATCACCCATAAAGGCATCATATACTTGCATAACAAGCCCCTCTGGGTTAGCCTTTGCTACTCGACTTACAGTATTTTGTGCTACAGTCGCATCAATGTTCTGAGTACCATTAACAGCAAGCTGATTACGTAACTTACTACCTATCTTTGGTACGTTCTTACGACCACTCTCAATTCGTTTAGCAGCCGCTTCAACTTGGGCAGAGGCTTCTCTACGAAAAGTAGTTATTGTAGTTGATTGTCTACGAGTACCTCTAGGATCATTCAAAGAGAGGTTAGCTAATCCAGGACCAAATTTTATATTGACCTTAGATGATTCTAAATACTCAAAACCACCTGCCTGAACCATATAGCCATTAGCACCTTCTATTTCTACTATTTTATTAGCAAAGTTAAAGGCTCTTCCCATCTTTTTCATCATGCGAGAATGTTCAATAGCACCACCTAAGCCTACATTTAAAGAATCTTTAATGTAATCTGTTAGTATCCTAGCTGCTCCGTCAATACTTTCTTCTTTAGCAATAAGATTTTTAAAGATATCTTGATTTTTCATTATGAATCTTTTAGCATGAGGAAAATGAAATTCAGAATCCTTACCGTAAATAGTTGTCATAATAGGTTCTTTCAATAAATCTTTTATTCCTTTAGGCTTAGCTCTTATTTTTTCAAGTATGTCTGTTAATTGCATATCTTTACTAGTCTTATCTAATCTCTCCATGACTTCAAAGACTTGGTATCGTATATCTTCAACTAGTTGTTCGCCATCTTCTGTAGTTATTTCTCCAGGCTTCTTATATAAAATACCACCTCGTTCTAAGATCTTTGCAATTCCCATTTGCATACCTTGAATGACAGCACCGTTAGCATTACCATCCATTTCTGCTTTAAGTCTTGTAGCAAATTGTTGACCAGGAGGTGTAGCCTCATACTCATTTAATTCATGCAAGGCATCCATTGCAAAATAAAATTCATCCTTACCTAAGTCAGCTAAATAACTCTCTAATTCAGGAGAGATTACTAATCCTTGATCTCTCTTTTCAAATTCAGCTTTTGATTCAGGAGTAGAGTTTCTTATTCTTTCTTTAAGCTTAGTATAATCAGTTAACTGTTTACCAAATTGAATAAATTTATTTTTATCTTGATTAAATGCTGCTAATAATTCCCCTTCAGTCTTCATTTTATCAGCATCTTTAACTAAACTTCTAGCTACAACTAAATAAAAAGCTTTTTCTTTAGCACTTCCTTTTCTAAATATAACAGGGTTTGCACCATCAACTAAAAATCTTGCAACCTTATCTGATTGATAATTTAATTCAGTATTAGTTATCATTAAACGAGAGGAGTTGTTAATCACAGTATAACCGTAATAAAAAGCTTTTCCTTGTCTATAAATAGCATCTTCTAACTGTTCTTTTCTTTGAGCAAGATGAGATTGTTGTATTCTTAGTGCTTCACCTTTAGCTGCCTGTTTAAAATCAGCATAGTTAGGACCAACATCGGATGGAAAAAAGTTTTGTTCTTTAGCTTTGGTTACATAACCTTCATATAACTCTTCAGCTTTATCTCTTAAATACTTAGAGTCTTGTTTAGCTACTTTAGCAAACCAACCTTCCATATTTACTTCAGCATTTTTAAGCATACCCTCCATAAGATCGTTCTTATGTTGGCTAGTGGTATGTGCTACCTTACTTAATTCTTGTATTGCATCTCTGATTTGATCAGTCTTTTTATTTTTCTTTAATTGAGTTGTAATTTCTTTTTGAGAATAAACTGCTTCTCCCTTTAATCGACCCTCTAATAGCGGAACAAGTGATACAGGTCTCTCATGACCCTGCATACCTAACTCCTGCATAATAGCTCTTCGTATTAAAGGAAGTTGAAGATCACCAGATCTTGTACTAACAAAAGTCATTTTTTCTTTTCCGTCTTTAGATTTAATTAATCTTGACTGAAAGAAATCTACAAAAGGAGAATCAGCAAATCCTTGAACTATCATTTGACCGAGGATTGACTGCTCATCATCTGTTAACCTAGACTTGTATCCAAAATCTTTAGTATTACCATCAAATAATTCTTGAGGGTCTTCTGAGAGTGAAGGATATAACAATCTTTCTATACGTCTGGCAATTGCTTTACCTATATTAACTCTGTCTAACGCATCATCAAATCTCCTATCATTTTCTATCTTATCTGATTCTGCATCTTGTAATTGTATTCGATTACCTAGCTCAAGTATTGTTCCTAACATAGCGGCTCTACCAAATTCACCACGTATACCTGAATTAGCATCATTAGGATTATTAAGCATATTTAATTTATCTTTAGCCATAATAGAGCCTAAGAATTTACCTGCATACTTTTTAATAAACCCTTGTGCATCTGCGTTAACATCGGACTGTGTTTCTTCAGGAGTGCTTTCAGGATCTATGTTTATAGTAGCACCAAAGATATCCATCTCATCACCTTTGGCTTTAAAACCCTCTGCACCAACATTTAATAATGCACCTAGCTCTAGCCTTGGACTACCATCAGCATCAATCATTTGTCTTCGGTAATTATCTGCTAATATTCTATTAACATTCTGTCCAAAGTCTATTGCATTTTGATCTGAAGTAAAAGGTGATCTTGATACTGCACCTTCAAGAAGTGTTTGTTCTAGTTGTTCTGCAACACCAACATCGGTTAATTGTCCCTGAACAGGTTGATCACCTTCAATCTGACCAGCAATAGTCTCTTCACTAGGTATCCTTTTTAGTTCTTGAATACTTCTTACTTCTTCAAGAGTAGGTGTTGCTTGCATACCCTCTTGTAATTGAGCTGGACCTTCAGTGACTACTGCACCCTCTCTAGTAGCCACTGGAGTTCCTTGATCTGGTACGGTTGTAACTTCTTCCTGTGTAGGTGAGACCATACTTTGGCTAAGGATATTAACAGGAGTATCTATTATAGTATCAGCTATTGATATTGCCTGTTCAGCTTCAGGTGTTTGCTGTGCAGCATCAACTGCTCTTTGCGTTTCTCTAAAAGCTCTTGCTTGAGCTCCGCCTTGTCTATTAAGCTTTGCTTGAAGAGCTGCTCTTACTTTACTCATTATTATTCTCCTTAACTAATGGATAAGGGTCTATAGGCTTTCCATGTATAAATTGATTGATTACATTTCTGATAGGTGTAATTGGTCCTATTCCAGGTATTAATTTTGTAGCTTGACCAACTGCTCTTTCAGTTTGACCTTGACCTAAAGCACCAATAGCTTTACCTCCTGTTATTATATTACGAACCATAGGTGATCCACCTACTGTTTCTCCAAATAATCTATCGACAATCCCTTCATCACGACTTCTATATAAAGGTAATGCAGCCTGTAAGACTCTCTCACCTGTACCTAGTAACCCTGAAGATTGTAAAGCTCTTTGAAGTAATTGTTCATCACTAAGATAAGGTGTACTACCTCCAAACTTAATATAATCTTTAAGCCATTGAGAAGCACCTGCCACCGCCATCATTGTAACGACAAGAGCAAAAGTGTTATACTTCATTTGAGGTGTACCTTTTCTAAGGTAATCATTCCATAATCTTGGTACAACATTTGCTGTAAACGTAGATATAAAACCATTAAACTGTACAAATAACTGATAATGAGGATCTTGAAAAAATAAAGGTCTATTAAATGCTTGTGGATTTTGTATCCTATCGTTAACAAAATACCAAGTAGCATTACTCATTTGATCTTGAATGAATTGATAATCAGCTTGTACTTGAGGATTTTGACTGATAGTATCTGCATCTGCAAATTCTTCAAACATTTGTTTATTTCTTGTATCATTATATTTTTCGAATACTTCTATAGTACCATCAACATCAATACTTAGATTCTTTAATTGTAAGTAGATATCTAATTGATCTTGTGTTAAAGAATTCACATCAATCTTTCTTCCTTGCCCAGGCTTTTTAGGTATAGCAGATAGTATCCTTATTCTATCACTTACAAATCCAGATACAGCTGCTGCTGCCATTGCTCTTTGTAATTGAGTAACTCCAGCTATAGCAGACCATTTATAAAATTGTTTCTGCCACCATGCCATCATCACATCTGTCTCACCCATTCCAAGACGAGTTGATACTGAAGCATCGTCATTAAGTTGACCTGACTTCATCAATCTACGTTCTGCTTGTGTATCTACATTAGCTCTAGGTATATTACGAAGAGACTTATATATCTCCATAGGTCCAACCTTTTTAAAAATATTCTTAAGCTCATTCATACCAGACTTAATTCCATTCTTAATGTCTCTCATACCAGAGTTCTGATAAAATAGCATAACAAATTCTGGGAATGAACTAATAGCGGATAATGGTAATCCTACCATAGCAGAATAGAAAGCACCTTGTCTTTGCAAACCAGCTATTTTTCTATTTTGAATTCGCTTATAGTTACCTGTACCTGCATCAATAATATTTTTAGTATGATAAGCTATTTCATTTACTTCTTCTTTGCTTACCCCTTCCTTTTCCATTTGATCTAAAAGATAATCAATATGTTTACCTCCTCCGCCAAAGTATCTAGTGTAAGCAAAGTATTTAGCTGTTTGGTTAGCATTATTAATTGCATTTTGAATTATATCTGTGTTAGCAAATTGATCAAACCCAGGCTTTGTAGATAACTTACTTGGATCATTCTTAGCAGTTCCAGGTACATACTCTGTACCCTCAACTACAGAAAACTCAGTAGCATCTTCATTGTTAGCTATCTTATCATACAATGTTTGAAGCTCTTTATTATTATAACCTGAGCCTTCCATAAACTTAAACCAAGCGTCTCTATTTTCTCTGACTTTTTTCCAATCAAATGTTTTATTGTCAATCCAATTTTGTAGATCAAGATTTTTATTTGCTCGGTCTGACCTTTGGGCTTTCCAAATACTATTCCTATAAAAATATTCTCTATTAGAAAAATTATCTAGGTCTTCAACAGTCTTCATAATAGCCTGTAGGTTATTCATTACCTCAGTGTCTTGTCTTAAAGCAGTCATATTACCTTTAGCATCCATATATCTTCTAATCATATTGGATATCTTCATTGAATTACTTGGCTTATCACTTAACCCAAATCTTTTAAATATAGTAATAGGGTTTATTAAACTAACTAGTTCAGTTCTTACTTGAGCTTGTGAACCCTCCACATCTACTCCTGAATAAAGTTTACCTCCAGCTTGCCCTAGTAAAGCATAAAGCTTTCTAGCTGCAGCAGACTTTCTTAATAGCTCAGGTCTAAATGCAGTATTAACAGATGCTCTATAAAGCTCTGGAAGATATTTAGGAAGGTTTTTTAATCGATTAAAGAAACTTCCCCTTTGTTTTTCGCCAGCTAAAGAAGCTCCTATTAAATTACTTTGTTCCATTTTCATTGGATCATCTTTAGTTGCTATTTGAGCTTCAGCTATAATATCATTCACATCCCCTTGAGCACCAAGGTCTTTAGTCAATTTGTCATACTCATTTAATCGAGAAGATGTACCAAGCATAACTCCTCGTTGCATAGCATATCGATCACCAACATCTAAGACCTGACCAGCAGTTCCAAAGCCAGCACCTAATGTAGCACCAGCAATACCTGAAGCGGTTAACAAATGCATGAATTCATTTGGATTAAAGTTTCTACCTAAACCACCTTCCGACATAGCAGCTGAAGAAGTAAATCCAACTCCTTCCTGTAGCATTTCGGTTATGCCTTCAGATAGTCCGCCTCTGCCTGCTCCTGTAATTATTCTTTTAAGTATTTTACCATTCTGTATATTATCAGTAGCAAAGTTACCCATTCCCTTTATAGTTTCTTTAATAACACCTTTACTTTCTTTATTAATAGTGTCTAAAGCTTCTCGTCTACTTACTCCAGGGTTTTGTTTACGATAGGCATTTGCAACTTTTAACCTTCCCTCTTTAGTTAATAAGGCAGATGGCTTTAATCCCATTCCAGCAAGACCAAGACGATCTAATACTGCCATTGCAGTTCCTGCTAATATAGAACCAGCAGCATGTGATTTATTTTTTGGACCTTTAATTTCATTCCATACTTGACCAGCATAGCTACCGCCTATTGAGCCATATGCTACTCCAGCACTTAAACCACCTGTAATTGGAGCTGCAAGTGTTCCTGCAGTTAATGTTATAAGATAAGGAGCTGACATCGCTACGTTATTGGTTAAGTAACCCCAAGCATCCCATACATTATCTATATTTCTATAGTCAAGATTCTTTAACGCAGGAATATCATTAAGATCATCTTTAGCTTGCCATACCTTTTCTGCTCCCCAGTCTTTTATAGTATCACTACCTAATCCTACACCTAGGAGTTCAGCAAAGCCAGCTAATCCTGTTGCCATTCCCTGCCAGCCTGTATTCCAAGCTGTTCCAAATTGATTATAGGCTACATTTTCTTTTGTTCTATCCGATTGTCTAAAATCGATACCACTAAATGGTAGACTTCTCGCATCATAACTTCCTGATTGAGCAATTTTTAATGCCTTCATATAGTCTTCTTCTTTATTAAGATCAAGACCCTGCTGATAAGCTACTGTAGATATTACTGCATTAAGATATTCTTTTTCATTTGCAGCACTTTCTTTAAAAGTTACTGGAGCTTCTTTAATCGCCCCTAATTGATCAGTAACTAATTGATCGTATTCTTTTTTAACCCCAACTTCTCTAAGTAGTCTTCCTCGTTCTGCAGCTAATACACCTGATTCATCAGTAAATTTAGTTGCATCGATAGCACCAGATTCATATAGAGTATTAGTTAAGTCACCTCCAAATTTATTTTTTAATCGAACTCGTTTTCTACCATAAGTATCTGTTTTACCTAGATCTTCAATAATATTATAACCACCAGACTGTACTATATTCTCAACTACATTCTGAGTTTCTTTAGCACCTTGTTGTCCAGCTTTAAACCTTACAACATCATCTGGTTCTGTTTTATCGGTTATAATACCTTCATACCAAGGAGCATCTCGCTTTTCTTTTCTTATTTTATCTGTTTCAGGTGCATTAAATCCATCAACACGATAACGTTGTGTACCGTCTGTAAATGTATCTGCATCTATCCAACGATAGCTTACACCATCTGCACCTTTAAATTCATTAGCCATAAAGACCTCCTTAGTAAAATAAAGTATCCCTAGGGATTCTCCCCTATAAGGGTGTGTTAAGAATTCCTAGGGATTTTTTTAGTCTGTTTTTATTGATTCTGCTTTTTCTTCTGGTGAAGTACGAGAAGCCCATAAAGAAAATCCAGACCAACCTTTTCCTTTATCAACTGCTCTTTTCTCCCATACAGCTCTTGTTTTGTCATCTAAACCCTTCCAACTTTGTTCATATAAATCCCAAGTTTCTTCATATTCATTTTGGAATTTAGGATTACGAGTATCTTTTATTTCCATTTCAGAACGAACAAGGTCATCTAAGTTATTAAGATTTTGAGTAGATGTTTTACCAAATAAAGAAACATCTAGACCTGTTAATGGTATTCTAACTTGTTCAGTTATATAAGCATCAAGAGTTTGTGGTTGAGTTCCTTTGCTTCCTGCTGCTTTAAATGCTGCTAAGTCATTCATATAATTGTCAATAGCAGTGCTTATACTTGCTTGCATAGCAAGGGTATCATTAACTGATAGAGAGTTCCTTCTAATTATTTCTCGATACGCTCTATTAGCTTCTTGACCTATACGCTTAACATTTGCTTTAGCTCTAGTATCATATGTTGTTTTGTTCTTAGTACCTGCACCAAGACCAAACTTATCGTTACTAACTTTTAAAGCTTCTTCTGCATAACTACTAAATTTAGTTTCAATAGCTTTATTACCCTGAACACTTTCATCCCAAGGTTCTAAGTAAGCAGATACAGACGTAACAGGTAAGTATTGTTGTTTTGAGTTACCATCCTTATCTCTGATAGTAACACTAACATATTCAACTCCATTAGCATCTTTATATTTTTGAACCTTACCTACTCCTCTAAGATAAGCACTTCCTGAAGTCTGAGTCATGGCTGTTCCACCTGACTTCTTTACTAACACATCTATATCGCCTGTCTTAGCATATTCTTTGAGTGATTCCATAGTAAAATCATCACGAGCTTTTTCTGTAAGAGCAAACTTTTTAGCCTCTGCAAGATTAGCATCAACACGTTTCATATAATTCTTCATAGAATAATTTAAAGATCCGCCATGGCTATAGCCTAATGCACGAGATCCAGCATATATCATAGCCATTCGAGCTAGCTCTTCACCATTAAACATGCTTGAGAAAGCATTTTTAAAATACTCTATAGACTTATCTAGTATAGGACCACCGTATTCTTGAGCTTTATTAATAAGGTATTGACCAAAGTCACCTTCATATTCTCCTGTAAGGTTTTTCTTAGCCCATTTATCGTCTAACTCATCTAGATTAGGCTTGCCTTCTCCATAATCTGCAGTGTTAGTTTCTTCTATAATATTTTTAACTGTTTCTATTTTTTTATCGTCTTCAGGTTTAGTAGTAACAATTTCTTTATTTAACTTTTCTTTCTTTTTAATTAATACTTGAACAAGAGTATCGTCTTCATTCTTTTTAGCTTCCTCTATCTGAGCATCAATATCTTTTATCTGAGAAACTATCTTAGAATTACTTTCTAAATCAATTCCTAACTTTTTATCTGCTAAAAACTTTTTATGAGCTTCATCTTGTTTAAGAGCTTGTTTATATTCAGATAATTGTTTATCATATAACTCCTTGTTACCTGTGTTAGCAAACTGTTCTGCTAATTTAGTTGGTATATCTTCAGATATTCTATTAGGATTAACAGGCTGAACACTTCCATCTGAGTCTATTATAATATCATCATCAACACCTAATTCAAACCTTTGTATTTCTCTTTTATTCATTCCAGAATACATATCTTGATCAACTGGCTCTGGAATCTCATTATCACCAGTGCTAGCTTGAGCCGACATAAATCCGCTTTCCATAGGTGTATCATCAAATACTACTGGTCTAGGTTCAGGCATAGGTACTTCACTCATAGCTGTCTCTACCTTCGGCACTTCACCCATTGCCGTATTCACCTTACCAGCATACTCTTGACCACGAGGACCAAGTTCTTCTTGACCCATCTTAGCCCTACGAACATTACCAACACCTGAATGATAAGCTGTTATCACTTCATCTTTAGTGAAGTCAGGATTAGCTCTCATAATACCTTCAAGATATTGTTTAGCAAATGCTCTAGACTTATTAGGATCAAAGCGATCTTCAAGTGATATAGGAGTTACTCCATATCCAGGCTGTTGTGCTGTTGCAGGCATAATCTGATATTGACCACCAGCTCCTACACCTGATAATGCGTTAGGATCACCACCAGACTCTACTTGTTTGATAGCATCGAGCATAGTGTCATCGATAACAAAGCCACCTTCTTGTAGATAAGAAGCATCATCTCTAAAGTTCATTAGGTTTTGACTGTTAAGTCTTGCATAATAATCGGCTTCAGTAGGTGTTTTAAACCTCATATCTGGTTGCGGTATTTGACCTTGGTATAGCATCTGTTCTACCTGTTGTGGTTCATATTGAATACCTTCATATATACTAGGTACATGACCATAGCCATGTGTGTTATCACCAACAGTAATTCTTTGTTCAGATACTTTGTAGCCATCAGGTGTTTCATAAACTTTTTTATCAGTTACTGTTCTCATTCCAGTATCTTTACCCGCTGGTTTACCTTCTACCTTAGTGCCTTTTGCGTTATAGCTAGGTATCGGTCCACCTTGTTTCTTTTGAATAGCACGACCCATATCATTAAGTTCATCTAACATAGGTTGTACTCCAGGAAGCCTTGAAGCCTCTGCATTCACTACGTTCTCTCCAGGAGTGAGCATAGCTGGTACTGTGTCAGTTCCTTTTGGTACGAATATAGATGGGTCTGGTTGAGGAACTTCTTGCATAGAAGGCACATCAAATTCGTAGAAAAACATATTTCCATACCTATCTTTTTCTACGAATATGATGTGCCT
>Ga0099849_1001428_pt1 | contig 11200 bp, 11 predicted proteins | sample CB_VirMetaG_4_FD_78177 | JGI IMG/M metagenome (GOLD analysis project Ga0099849, IMG submission 78177) | Freshwater to marine saline gradient viral communities from Chesapeake Bay - CB_1508_1M Viral MetaG | ecosystem: Environmental > Aquatic > Marine > Coastal | place: USA: Chesapeake Bay... | reverse complement strand
GTGTAATTCCTAACAAGTAGTTGACGAGTGAACCACCACCAGAACCACGAGCAGCACCAAAGAGTGTATGATCAGCTGCTTTATGGAATACTTCATTCATTACTAAGAAGTAGTTTTCGAATCCGAGGAATTTGATGTCATCGAGTTCGTGTTTAGCTCTTTCGACATATTCTGTTTTTGTATGCAGCTTTTCTTTGATAAGTGCTGTTTTGACCTTTTTTGCCAACTGTTGAAAAGCAGTTTCATTAGGCTGGTTGAAATCGGGAAGCTTAACAGAAGTATCAATCCAACAGTCTTCGCACTTTTCCCATGCAATATCGTGCGTAATTTCAATCGATCTTTTAATCTTTTCTTCATAACCTTTATACGTGTCTTCATACTCGTCATAATGTCTAGTGAATTCATCCCACATTTGCTGCGCATTTTTAGGATAAAGCTCACATTTTAAGTCTTCAAACTCGGGAAGCGGACTAGGGTCGTTACCCATCCACCCTAATTTCTTATATAGTTCTCTAGCCTCCCATTTATCCGGCGAATAATAGTGAGAGTCAGGCGTCGCAATTAATTGCAAACCAGTAGCATCAGCATGACGAAGAAGATGATGATTAACTAGATGTTGTTGCTTAAGTCGATTAAATTGTAATTCAAGATAAAAATTATCTTCACCAACAGCATCAACAAAGCGATCAGACAGGTATGTAAGCTGTTGCTGGATAAGTTCATCATCGTAATTAAGAGCATTGCCGCGCATAATACGATTTGAATAGATACCACCTAAGCATGCAGTGGAAACGTTAAGACCTTTACCATATCGTTTAAGCAAGTCAAAGTCAATGCGTGGGTATCTATAAAAGCCGTCAGTATAGGCACGTTTAATTAAAGTAAATAAATTGCCTAAACCTTCACGGTTTTGTGCAGTGATTACCAGATGATAACGTCGTTTCCATTCATCTTTACCTAATTCAAACGTTTTTGTTTCTTCTTCGTTTTCAATAATATGACCGCCTTCTTCATCGTCTTTGATTGCTTTTAACTTAGCAGCAGCACGATCGATTTTTGCTTGTTCATATTCACTTTTCCAGTCTTTAAGCGAAGGTACAAAATAAAACTCACAGCCATAGATTTGACGAAACTTTACGCCTTTCTTTTGCAGTTTGGTTGCATGCTTGTGTGCGTGTGCCAATCCGGAACCGTTACCGTGATCAGTTAGTGCCCAAGCGTCCATACCATTTTCTAGGACAAAGTCAATGTGATCAGATGGATAGCCTAGACCGTCAAAAACAGAAAAGCCAGTATGTCCATGAAAGCCGACAAACTTTGTAGGTGGTGGTATTAATAAACTCATGTTTCTCCTTGATTAAATAAATTCTACTCATTTATTATAATAGGAGTTTTTAAATTTTACACGAATTTGAATTAGTATTGTATCACTACCTTAGTTATTGTCTATCGTGATTTTATGTCTATCGTCTAAAGTTGAAAAGTCGCTATCATAAAAATAATATCCATCTTCGTCGAACTCACCTATACCTAAGTCTTCAAACTCATTTATAGAAATAAAAGTCTTTTTGGATGCACCAATTATTTTCTTTGTTAGATTCAAGTATATGTCAAATGGGTTTCCGCCAGTCCTGTTAAATATTTGACTTAACATGCGGTGGAATTCAGACGGTGATATTATTTCAGTTCCGTCTTTTTCTAAGTAAAAATATCCTCCATCGGTAATAGCCAAAGCCATGCGGAGAGTTTTCCCTGCTGCATTTGCCAGAACTTTTATTTGATCTTTGCTTAAATAATTGGCAATTTCTCCATAGTATTGCCTAACATTGTATTCAGATATTCCGCTTAACATTAAATCTTGACCTGCAAAGAAGTCTGACTCTTCATCTGTTGTTATATCAGGCTCTGTTGATCCTAGCGACTGAAAGATTTGCCTCTCTACATTTGGCTCACTGTTACTCAAGCTTTGTAAATTAGCTCTTTGTTGTGCTGATAAATTTGAAAGATCTGCATCTTGTCTACCTTTTTGTCTCATTGCGTCAATTTCACCTTGGGTGACAGGATCGAATAGAGGTACTTTTTGTTTAAAAGCTTCGGATATTAATTCTCTTAATTGTCTTCTTGTTATTTTCATATACCACCATAATTTTAAAAGAAATTGATTTATTTACGATATTTGCCTGCTCGACTAAATGACTGTGCTCTCGCCTCTTCTTCGTTCCACCCATAATGTTTGGCGGCGTCACCCATATAACGATGTCCTTCTTTTTTGCTGATAAAGCCATGAAAAAGTGATTCACGTGCTAATTCTTTCATAAGCCTTCTCAGTACAGCTAACATTCTACTTTTTCCGGAATTAAGTTCTGTTGATATTTTATTCCACAATTGATTTAATGCTTGCCTTGGCGACAAGTGTTGGTTTTTAAGATTTGTTAAAAATATATCGATGTCGTCGTATGCATCTCCAATAATGTTACTTCTGTCTCCTCCCCGAGTGTAGTAAGCTTCTTTTTTGTTTCGAACGCTGCGTAATTCCTCAAATATTATACTACGTACAAATTCGTGTACATCTTCGCTAGGATCTTTCGATGCCATTCTTACGTTATGCTCAAATTCGTCTTCAATATAACTTCCAAATTCTGATTCATATCCTAAAGTATCTGCCAAATCATCACCCGTAACTCTATTTTCTTTGTTAGGTGATTTTAGAAGCGTTTTAAGCTTTTCTGCATTTTTATCACCTGCTGCTCTTTTTAATTCCATTCCCGGGTGCTCATATGGAACCTGACCAACCGGCCCGGACTTTATATTAGTAATTGATTCTATTATTAATCTTCTTAATTGTTTTCTTGTTATTTTCATTTTTCTACCTTTGATAGCTATTAAAATGGAGGTGTAGATTTAAATTGCCTCAGCAGTTCTTCTCCCATCATCAACGCATCTTCTCCTCTCTTAAATGTTGGATTAAGCTTTATACTAGTGAAATTATCGCTTAAAGTTAGATGTGTGTTATGATTATTTCGAATATATGCCAATGCGCCTTCCTTGATTCTAGTATACTCAAATCTGAGATCAGGAAGGGCATAGTTCTTTGTTGTACTATCACCTAACTTTTCAGCATCTTTTATTTCTTGATAGTAGTACACTAACGTGGCAAGTCGATGTGCATCTGGAGTTTTTGGGTTGGCAGCAGCTTCGATACTGTCTTCGTATTCTACAAACGGTATTTCTACAACCATGCCATCCTCGAGCTCAACAGTCATTGTGTAGGCGTCAGCTTGCCGGCCATCTAAATATCTAGCTTGCCACCTGGCAGTTCTTTTGCTTAGAGGCTCTTCTGCTTTGCGATCATCCGCGGGTAACTGCGCTGCGATCTTTTCATGATCTGTAAACATGTCTGGATTGACTGTCATACCCAGTTCAATAGCTTGCACTGGATCATCGCTCATGATCTGATCTCCAATTGGAGGTTTACCTACACTAGCACGGTACTTATCAATTGATTTAGGGGCTTTGTATTGTACATTTTTATATGCTCTTTCTCCGGTCTGGACATTGTAAGGATCACTTACATCATCACCTGCGATAAATGCTTCTATTAGTCTTCTCAATTGTTTTTTAGATATTTTCATTATTCGTAGTCGTCCACAATAAATGCTTCTCTTATTAGTTTCATATTATCCTCTATTTAAAACGCCTTTTTCGGCCAGGGTCTATCGGGTTTTCATCTGCTGCTGCAGGATTTTTGTTGTAAAAATTTTTCATATAATCGTCAAAAGGATTTGAAGCTTCATTCCCAAGGTATTTTCGAGCAATATCTTCATCAACTATGTAGTTTAACCGCACAGCTTCGTCCGCGATATCTGTCATAAGTTGTCGAAACATGTGTAATACTGTAGTACCTGCGCCCGCTGATCGCAATTGATATATTTTATTAAATATTGCATCTAATAAAGATATTGGTGCTAAATTTTGAGTTAACAACTCATCTATAAAATCAGCAACTTGATTATGGGCATAGGCTAAATTTGTTACAGGGTTATTAGATTGATTATATACTTCCGCGGAATCTCTATGATCGTCTCTTTCAAATTCAAGCTCTTTTTTGAAAATTTGATATGATCTTTCGTCAGGATCCTGACCGGCCATTTTTGCTTTAAAATCAAACTCAAAGTCACCAAAATTATCACTTTCATGACCCAATGCTGAAGCTATTGAGTCTCTCGTAGCAGGATCTGCATCTTTTAAGGTGTTAAATTTTTGTAATTGGGAAGGACTAAGTGATGATCTAATTTCTGTGCCAGGATCTCTATATGGTATTTGTCCTAACGGGCCTTTGCTTATGTTAGTTATAGCTTCACTTATTAATTTTTTAAGTTGCTTTCTAGTTATTTTCATAAAAACTCCTCCGATATAAATATAACGAAGGAGACACATTTTTATAACGACTTTAAACTTTTTCAGCAACAGCTTTAAGCGGAAATCCTAAGCCTCTTGCAATCTTAATACACTTTTCCGATTTAGTTTCTGCAATTTCTCGACTATAAGGACCACCAGCGATACCTCGGCCTTTTTCATGAACATTCATCATGATTTGATATGACTTTTCAGTATTATGCCTAAAAACGTCTATTAAAATCATGACAACTAATTCCATCGGTGTAAAGTCATCATTATACAAAACTACTTGATATTTTGCGGGAGGCTTTACTTTTTGCTTTTCTTTTTGTTTGTCAATTAAATCGACACCTGTTCCACCTCCACCACTTTTTGATTTTTTCTTTTCGACATGTATTCTCCTAAAAGTATTCAGTTAAGTCAATGTTTCTTTCTTCATCTTCTTCTAAAAACTGCAGCGGGTTATAACCTTCTGATTTAAGAATACTTTCATATGACATCTTAATACCTTGTGCTAATGATATTCTTGGTGACCAGCCAGTATACTTTCTGACCTTTTCAGAACTTAAGATATGATTACCCATGTATTCAGTCTGAGGAAGCCATTCTACTGTATTAGAGAAATCCTGTCCGCATGTTATGTCCATTAATTCAATTATCTCACCTGTTACAATTGGCGTTTCTGCAGCAATATTAAAATCATTATTCCAGCATTTTTCTTCATTAATACAAGAGAAGACGCCGTCGCAATAATCATTAACGTGAAGATAATCTTTGATTTTTGTTGGGTCTAAAAACATTTTAATACTATCGATACCATTAAGCTTGGCGTATATCGTTTTAGCAATTAAAGAATTCATATCACCTTCGCCACCGTACGCAAATAGTGGACGAACAATCATCCATTTGTCACAGTGTGATTTAACAATTTCTTCACCTGCTAATTTTTGGCAACCGTAAAACGTGTGAGGACCTCGATCTGAATCTTCTAAAATTTGATGTTGCTGATATTTTTCTGTGGCGTAAATGACAGTTGTACCCATATAACAAACAGGAATGCCACATTTTTTAGCAGCACGACAAATATTGAAAGTACCTTGAACATTTGTTAGTGTCGACTCTTTTGAATTTAATGCAACGACATCAGTACCGACAACCGCGGCATTGTGTATGACAATATCAATATCGTTTACTTCAAAAAATGATTGCCAAGCTTCTTCGCTATTTCTATGAATGCAAGGTTCACCCTTGTCCGTTGTAAATTGCGAAACAAAAGCTGCTTCGTCATTTAGTTCGTGAATACCTGATACAAATTCATGACCGTGTAATTTTGCACGTTTTGCAAGATTTGTTCCAATAAATCCACGTTCACCTGTAATAAAAATACGCATAAAAAATCCTCCTAAGCTTTTTTATTTATTATAACTTAGGAGGCTAAAATTTTCAAAAAAATATTTTTAATAGCGACCGTAACGTTGTCTTATCATGTAGCCTCTAGAAAAATTTTCAGACACAGGTACCACTTTAAATTTTCCTTGTTTTACATCGTCATAAAATTTAACTGCTGATCTAATGCTTCCTTTGCCATAACCTAAAGACGGCGATGATTTAACCCAAGAAGATTTAGACATGTCGCCGTTACGTTTAGATAAAAATCCTTGATCGACAGCGTCATCAACAAACTTAGTCCATTTTTTTTGATTCCATGTGTTTCTTTTTTTACCAAAAATATCATCTTTGCTTACAGTTGTCAAAGCTCTTCTTTCATCTGGTTCTTGAACCGGTTCTTCTATTTCTTCATCAGGAAGTGAAATATTAGGTTCTTCAATTTCAATATCAGGAATTTCTACGCCGTATAGCTTTTTAACTATATCAATAACATCCTTGTATTTTTTTGATGCTTGACTTACGTACACTAGAGAATCATTACCACTTAACGAAATACATGCTTTACCGTAGCAAGGTAAATAATTTGTTGTTTGCAAATCTGGATAGATTGCTTTATAATTTTTAACCTTAGAATAGCCTACGTTATAAGACATAATTGCCATGTCTAATGCTGCATTACCTGTTCCTTTATAGTCAGTAACGCTTCGAGCTTCTTTCCAAGCTTCAAAATTATACTCACCAGATTTTGCTTCTTCTTTTGGAACGCCTGATGGTGTGCCTTTAGCACCTGGCACTGATGGTTCTGTATTAGAATATCCTACACTTTTGGCACGAACGTATGCTTTCCCTAAAGTACCTATAACTGCTAATGCAGCTTTTGCAATATCGTTTAAGTCTTCTTCGCCAGTAATTCCTACTTTTTCAGCAAACTGTTTCATTTCTGGATTTGCTTTAGATGATCTTACATTTAAACCATAATTGTACTGCGCTGGTCCTATAGAAGTAGTTCCTCCTTGTTTTAGTCCAAGTAAATGAGACATACCCCAAACAAAGCCTTTATCGTTATACCAATTTTCAAGTGTATTTGAAAAGCTATAATACCAACCATCACCGTAGTTAGATTCATTACCTATAACTGCAATTGTTGCAGCAATTAACTGCACCATTTCTAAATCAGACAAAGAACCTCTACTAACTTTTTCTATTGCTTGTTTTTGATCTTTACACGCAATTACAATTGGTGATATTTCGCCTTTATTTAATTTTTCTGTCGGTAAATCAGTTCCTTCGTTTAAAAAATTGTGCATTACAGACGATAGTTTATATTTGTTTTTTATCACTTTGTTCTCCTATCAGGTATTATAATATACATATAAATAGGAATTAGATATGTTAAATTCTTTCATTTTTTTAATTGCTTCAGGTGTTAGTGCAAAACAACCATAAGAATGACCAACATAATTATTGTCATCAAAAAGAGATCGATGAATTGTTATATTTCTTTTATATGCATTACTATTTTCTTTTTCAAGCCCAGAAACAGGAAAACTATATGGGGGTATTGAACGTACAACCCTTTCATGAATTTTAAATAGTCCTTTACTGCTATAATTTGAATTTGGGACATTAGAAAAAGAGTCAGCGTATTCATCACCTGTATTAAAAGCGTGAGAAACCATTGCAGTATATTTTACTTTTCCTTCTTTGTAAGAAAAGACATAGAGTCGTTTATCATAGATTGATTTTGTAAAGTCAACAATAACAACATCTTTTGTTTTGAGTGTATTACAACTAACTTTACTATTTGCCTCAAATTTATTAATAATGTCTGCCTGTACACCTAATTCATAAAGATCTTTATAAACATCTTTTGAAAATTTGCATTTGTTAGTATAATCACTTTCATTAAAAGAATTTTTTGCATTTGCTTCTTTTAAAGATGTACAGTTTAATAAAGTTAATGTTAGTAAAAAATTTTTCATTGTAGCCTCCAAGTATATGTTTTATATAATTTTATTATATAAGGTTTAACAAGGCGGTTACACGCGTTAAAAATTAACCTGTCGGGGGTTCTTCATAACCAGTTACTTTAAGATTTTGAGCGTTTTTATTAACCCAAATTATTTTACATCCAGTTTGCATTGACTCCATAGTGTCAAACAACTCAATATAAAGATTACCGCCTGCATTATGAGCGATAATTGGAAAATTATTAAGACTACCTACACACAACCCAATATGGGAATTAATCCCAGGTAACCCACGACTTCGATCGATAAATAATTTTTTATTTGTATAATCTTTTTTTCTACTAAAATAATTTCCTTCTTCATCTTTGAAAAAATTAATACTTGAAATTCTTGTTCCTGCGCCAGGTGACATGTCTTTACCAGTCGCTGCCAAACCTAGGCTAGATTCATAAAGTGCTTGCCCTAAGTAAGCAGAACCAGGCCATTTTAAACCTACAGTACACCCAGGATTTATTTCTATAGAACTAGGGAGCATCGCCATTCCATCTAAAACGCCTTCTAAAAGAGTTCCTACGCCACTGGCGAGCATGCTTTTTTCTTGAATAATTAAATTAAAAGCTTTTTCTACCTTATCATAGTCTTGATTACTTGGTGAACTAAGATTTGTTATGTAATTACCGGAATTTTTCGGATCATAACCCAACCAAGCTGCAGGTATACTTGAATAATTTTTAATTACTCTTCGCAAAAAGCTGTTAACCCATTCTGCACAGTTTTTAATTGTGTCCCCTTTAACAGTAGTTGCACCTGTTGTAAAATCACCTTGTAAAATTGATGCAAACATTTCAGCTGTGTCATTTGATGTTATAGCGTCACCAAATACTATTTTTACAATTTCATCACTTATTATTAGATCATCCGAAGTTGAACTAGCTGCGTCTGCAAAGGCTCTAGCAGCTGATGCACCTGCACGCGATCCAACAGTATCGTTTGATTGTCTACTAGCACTGTCACCACCGGTTTGTTCAACCGAGAGTGGTAATTTTAAAATTTCCTCAGCTGTTGCCTGGTCAATAATTCCAGTTTGTTGTATGTTTTTTGATTTTTGGAATGCCTTAATTCCTTTAACAGTACCCGAACCAACATTAGCAACAGAACTATCAACATTAGGTACAATTTTTAAAATTACTTGAACATACCTTACTGCCTGTCCTTGATTATCTGATTTGATATCTGCAGTTCCTGCGCCAATCGATGATACTTTTCCCTTAGCTAGATCTTCTAAATATTTTAAACCAAGTGGAAGTCTTTCAACTATTTCTTGATTTTCAAAAAGAAAGTTTTCTAATAAAATTTTAAGATTTCTTTTGCTTATTTTCATTGCTATATACACCTAATTAAAAAAAATTCGTCTGTTATAATTATAATACAACAGACGAAAGTTTTAAAATCACACAAACTTAATTATTAAGTTATTCTATTTCACCTTGATATCTTTCTATAATAAGACGGCTAGTAGCTTTACATTGTGCAAGATATACATCAAGTTCTTCTAGTGAGCGACAAACTTTAATACCACTTGCAGCAAGCATTAGATTAAACTGAGCACCTGGTGGCAAGCCATCACAGAAATATACAATTGGCTTTTCCAGACAATTCATATATCCGGCTTCAAAAATACTACCCATATCTTTGTTGCGTGTATTACAAAGCATCCAATCGCATTCATGAAGATGTTTAATGTTACCACTAAAAATCTGATCTTGCATAGATTCATTTGCGTCATTATCACAAAGATTTTCATCTTTTGGTGAAAAATAACTTACACCGTGTTTGTCAAAAACAGATTTAATATTTTCTACTTCTTCTAACCATTCAGGTGAAAACCACCCACTTGCTAAATAAACTTTTCCAAAACTCATATTATTTTCTCCCCATAAATTGTTCGTATGCTGCTGTTATTGTATTTATTTCTTCTAATGATTCGTTCCAAAGTTGTGTAAATACTGTATCACCACCTGGATTATTTGTTCCGTTAATATCTTCACGACGTGACTGATAAATTGAATCTTCTGGATGGTATTCAAAGATATCATTCTTAGGTTCTGGCCAATACAAATTTGTTCCTCTAGAAGTATGACCACCTTTACCATCAGGTACACGGAAAGTTTTAACATAATGCATATCTGGTTTGTTAAAGTTAATGCGTGTACTAGCTTCAGGTAGGACTTTTAAAACTTCTTTTGCCATATAAACAGCAAGTAAATTATCAGCTGCTGGTTGAATTTGCATATCTTGACGTTGGGCAATAAAACCTAGCAAGTCTTTGAGATTAAGACGCATCAAATAAAATGACGTCATTGCTTTTGGTAAAATCATTCTCGCATCCATCATAGATACTGCTTTAGAATCACACATATCAGCGTAGAGTTGCTTTGATTCACGAACCAATGTCATCCATCGTTCTAAGAATTCGGGTGAATTCTGAACAGCTTCTGGAATTACTGCAGGGTCATCACGCAAGTCTCTGTCGCCAGTACATTGTGCTGCAAAAGAACCTGCACGGTGACGAATAATATGTGTTACTTCTTGAAATGACAAACCACTTAGTTTAAATGTAAAGCCTAAACATTCCATCGGGGTTGGTAAAGCTCTAAAATTAAGAACATCTTCAAGGTTTGCTGATAGTTCTTGCAAAGAGGTTGTGCTAGGATTTGTATCATCATGATGATCTGCCCAAGTTGCTTTAACATATTGCCATGCAACATTAAGTGCTTGTGATCGAGTTGGTGCATCAACTAACTCAACTTTAAGATGTGATAGATTGTTAAAAAACGCTGTCTTAGGTTCTTGGCCGAACTTAAGCTCCATAGGTAAATGGACAGGTTTAAGATTTAAATTTTGTGGCATTTGTTCTCCTGATTTAATATTTACTTTTATATTATAATGTACTATTATTATTTTTACACGAGTTTAAACATGAAAATTTCAAAAAAGAATCTTAAAACAATTATTGAAACTTATTTAAATGAAGTAGATATAACTTCTTTACCTGTCGGACCCGAAGGTGGTGTTCCTGGAAGTCAATATCCTGATGATATAAAAACTGATATGCAAAAAAGAATGTACGATTTACATAAAGTTGCTGATGAAAGAAGACTTGAACACCCAGATAGTGAAGCAGGATTAAGATGGCCTCAAGACTTTGTTATATTTGAAGAAGAATTTGCACAGCATATTGCAGACTGGCGACTCTTTAAAAGGGAATATCCAAATTGGGCATTAGCTTTACAAATATTTGATTTATCTGGTGTATCAGGTTATTCAGACTTAGCTGATTCTATAGAAAATTACAATGTTAAACAGAATCCTACGTTTGGTGATGATTTACTGTGGTACTTAGACTTTATAGGATCACTACCTATTGGGTTGTTAGGCTCGCT
>Ga0099849_1001426_pt1 | contig 11206 bp, 18 predicted proteins | sample CB_VirMetaG_4_FD_78177 | JGI IMG/M metagenome (GOLD analysis project Ga0099849, IMG submission 78177) | Freshwater to marine saline gradient viral communities from Chesapeake Bay - CB_1508_1M Viral MetaG | ecosystem: Environmental > Aquatic > Marine > Coastal | place: USA: Chesapeake Bay... | reverse complement strand
CATGGAAGCCGTAATGGATGCAATCACCCCTGCCACAAGGACACTGGTAAGGCTGAATCCATCCTGGCCTAACCCATACCTTCCTTGTCCATAATTGCCTTTGCAACCGAACCTGATCGCGCTGGTGGCCTTTCCTGGCTGAGGTCGCCGAACAGAAGATAATGCAGCAGGGCGAATCCTTTGAGTGTTACGGACGGTGGAGCCCATCCGTTGTAGTTGCGCTGGCATCGTTCAATAATCCTCTCGTGATTGGTGGGCCTTGATAATTTCGAGCGTGTCCGAGAACGTTGGGATTCCTGCATCGTGAATGAGAAGATCAGGGTGGACTGGATCAGCCAGAATGAAGGAATAGGTGCCATCAGTTTTCTGCGAAATACGGCAGACTTGGCGTTTAGTTGTTAGCTGGGTGTTGCGAACATCGGGTGGAAGTGTTTTCATGGTTTCAGATAGACTCATGGCATGTAAATAACTGAAGGTGGCGAATGTTGGCATCCAGGTTGTGAATAACCCTGGCTAAGTTGGTACGTTCGTGATGCTCAGTAGCATTTAGTAGCAATTGCCAGTAGTAACGATGTTGGTCAAGGTAGTCATCAAGAATTGTTGTTGTGTGATTGTTTTGCATCAACCCCTGTATGTGGTGGGTAGTGATCGGAGTGCTTTGCTCCGATGAACTAACTATCGCTCCAAGCCATACACAAGTGAATTAATGCACACTGTATGTTCACTGAGAGAATCCTGAGTGGCCCGCTATGCTCTATCTGTATCGGGTGCAATCCATGGCCAGACCAAGCACAATCGCTGTAGGCCTGCGATTACCTGAAGACCTACTGGAAAGGGTTAATGCCAGGGCCGAGGAGATGGGCATGAATCGGTCTGCCCTGATCGTGCTTGCACTGAATAACTTGCTGGAGGGCACCCAGACGGCCCCCAGGCAGCCACAACCCACACCCAGTACATCAGCGGTGGATCAGCCAGCACGGGATGCCCTGACGGCACTACTGGAGAGGGTGGAAGCAATCGAGCAGGAGTTGCGGGCCATGGATGACACGCCAAACCAGACAACAGAGGAGTTGATGGACTTTGCCGATCGCTTCAAGCAATAAAAAAGAGCCCCCATGTGGAGGCTCGTGTTTGTGGTGATCAAGTTCAGCAGGTAGCAGAACAATCGACGCGGATGTCAGTAGCCGTACTGGAAAGACCCACGCGAAGGCCTTCAATGCCGAAACCACGATGGAAAGCCTGGATGCGGTACTCGCCAGCGACAAAGGGGTTAGCGCCAGGTTGAGAATCTTGAAAGGTGTATCTTAAATTCTTGGTTGCATCACCTTTTTGAATTTGGATAATCACCTCATCCGTATCTGCCGCGAAGTTGGCGACAATGTTGAACTGGAATGTTTTGGCTGAGGCTACCCCGACGGGGAGGGAGTAGGTGGTGGTCAGAAGGCCTGAATCATCATCAGTTGAGCTGTTGACGGGGAATAGACCTTGAGATCTTTTAGCCATGGTTATTGAAGGCAAAGTTACCCTCTAGGTTTCCTCGACATAAAAAAAAAGCCCCGAAGGGCTTGGCTCTCTTTTTACTTAGCTTTCCTTTCTTGCTGTCGGCTCTTAATTTCACAAAGTCCGCGATACTCAGGCATCAGCTCAAAATAATCTTGCCAGTGGCCATCACTAGCTAGGACCTCCATACGGCGCTGGACTTCACTGATCGCGGCGTCAATGTCGATACTCACAGAATCACCTCGATAATCCCAGCCAGGGAACAACTGATCACCAGGTACAGGCAGGTGGTGGTGAAGATGTTCATGCTGCCATCTTCTCTACAACTCCACTGACAGCAACTGAGAGTTCACGAGCGTTTTGTACCCTGGCCTCGAGTGCTGTCATTGCATCAGCACCGTTCAGCAGGCGACCAAATCCACGGCCATTTGATTCAATCAAACCAAGCTTAAGAAAGATCTTAAGGCCTTGCTTCCATACTTCGCGGGAAACTTTCATACGCTTGGCAAAACCAATTCCACGCTGATCAATCTCAACCCGCTCTTCAGGTGTAGAGAAATAATAATAACCCTGCAATCGAACCCAGAGATCCATAACTTCAAGGGTCACATTGTGAATACCACAAAGGGCCATTACCACGGCGCTGGTGTCTTCGTTTTGCATCACCTTGACGTTGCAGTCCATAGAATCATCCGTTAATAGCTACTTCATTATACCGTAAGGCACAATTTCCCAATATCATTTTATCAGGCACGATTAGGAACCCTTAGGAGAGTTTCGTATCACGTCATATCGCTGGTGTGTATTTGCTAAAGATCACCAATGACTGGTGCAAGATTGGCCGCTCTGATTCACTCGATCAGCGGCTGAAGTGGTGGAAGTCTCATGGCTTAGAAGTTATCTGGCGGCAGGAGACCAGCAGCTGCGAATCCCACTGGCTGGAGTATGCGGTCAACCGCTCATCATTGAAGCCGACGTTGAAACAGATCAAGGTATTTCAGAGAGAGAATCCACTGTTCCCCAACAACCGCCATTCCCTGCCATCAGGATGTACTGAGTGGATCTGTATGGGCGCTGAGCAGGCGATAGCAGTGGCCGAGGATCATTGGCTCACCGTGCAGCATTTATCGGCCCATGTGCCCCGCAGAGCAGGAGCTAAGTTCCACGGGATGTACTGGCTGAGATCCCAGATCCCGCCTGCTGACAGCATGGCCAACCCTCAGCCCGTTTACAAAGGCCCCGTCCCGCTGCTGATCACAGTCCCGCAGGGAACTTGATATCCCGCTTACCTTCCAGGACTCGATAGGCCTCGAGGAACTGAATAAACGGATCATGGATCTCATCATCACCCTGAGATCTACGATAAGCAGAAATCCATCCAATCTTTTTGCAAAAGTCGATGAGCGTACGTCTGTGTATATTGTCGTCCTGCATGTCCTTACAGATCATGTATTTTTCTGCCTGACGATTCATGCCGTAGAAGTTGATGGTATTCATGTGCGAATTAAATTCACGAACATGGACAAGGCCAGATTCGTCGGCTTTTAACATAAGATCATTTGCTTCACCAAACGTTTCTTCGCCTATAGACAGTCCCGCGTTGTAATTGTCGATCATTCCAGCAAGATAATCATCCCAGCCAATTCTGTTTGCCTGCAGGGCCACAGCACAGGCGGTCTTGTGGTTCTGAATGAACCGGGGGTTAAAGATATAGTCAGGCTTTTGTTTTGCTGACTTCCAGTAATCCACGAGACCAGCATTGGCCACGCATTCCCTCACCAGTACATCGGCATCCAGTAATAACTGCTCCGAGATGGTGTCGATGTTCTGAAGGACCTTAGGGGTGAAGTCTGCAGGGACCGCTTGAGCCATAAGCCCCGGCGTATTGGCCAGATTCCAGATCTCGGCAAAGTGCTCGCCATCAGTGTTGCTGGGAGTTGCGGCCGACGATGAATCCACCTTCACTGGCGGAGCTGGCTTCTGCCTGATGGCTGGCTGCTGTGGCTGTTCAGCCTTCTCCTCCTTTTCTTTTTTTGGCTGTTCCTCTTGGCTTTCGGTCTTGGTTTTCTTTGCTAGTGGTCGGCCAGGAACAACAACCTCGATTCCCTGCTCGTGTTCAACAATCAGGCCAAGTTCCACCAGTGACCCCCAGTGAAGTTTCAGGCTGTTGTATGCCATCCCCAACTGCTTGGCTAGCTTGGGTTTTCCTGGATTCTTGTCTGTTGGCCAGGCTGACCGATACCAGAGATATGCCCAGATCTTGAGGGCTGCTGGTTGAACCTTGGCCCATACCCCTTCACCCCTGAGTGCCTCTGCGGGGAGAGGGCAGAAGTCACGGTGGTTCTTAGACGTGCGGGCGGCAGTGGTAGAAATGAACACCTTGGTATCAGCTGTGTATACCACCAGTATATCAAGTGTATCAGGATCGAATAGTATCAAGGTGTCAGGATTGAATATCAGTGCAGTATTCAGTATTGATACCTTCCCCAGGCATATACTATATATATCTTACAAAGCCTCTTACAAATCTTTTTTTCAAAGCTCTTAGATAGCGGATCAATCCAACAGCCAAAAAAGAATTGAAAGGTGAAGAGAGAACAGCCAGCAATCGGGAATGGATTCACTCGATAGATTGAAATCAGCAGGGAATGACTCATGACCAATCAAGCCGATCGCGTTGATTACCCGAATGCCGATCCTCGGGTGCTAGGTGTCCTGGCATACATGGAAGCCACTGAACAGGAGCTCACCAGGAAGAGGAAGCAAGTAAAGAGAGAAAAGCCCTGATCGCATTTATTCCAATTGGTAAGTTAAATGCGTGGTGTTTGGCGGCACCACACTGCGCGTAAGTATCGCCCCCTGCCACATCTGCTGGTGGGGATTTTTTTTTGCATATCGCATGACTGGTCAATTGAAGTGTCGGGACGTGCAGGTCCTGGCAGCAACACCGCCAACAGAACATGACTGAACCGATTGATCCAAAAGTACAACTCACTTCACTGATTCGCACGTTCGGCAATGCCCAACAAAGTGGAGATCCCAACCTGATTGCATACGCTGCAGACCTGTTGAATCGTTTTATCGATGGTGTGAATATCACGCCCGATGAGCCAGGTGCAAAGGTAGAGGAGTCCTGATTGCCTCTGTATGGCCCCTGTATGCCCCTGTATCGCGTTGTATAGGGGTAACGGGTACAATCTAGCCTGAGTTTATTTTCTGCCCCTTCTAGGCGATTCTGAGACGAGTAATGAAATTATTTTTCTGATACCTGGATTTTATTTTCCTGATTGCAATTTTTTTCTTTGTTTGATTTTTTCTTGGTTTTTTCTTTGTCTTTTCTTACTGATCGCTGAGTATTTTTACTCGATTTATCTTCCTGATTGCTGATTCATTTTCCTCACTTTTTATCATGAAATTCAAGGTTGCACGCAAACGACCAACACATTGGCAAGGCGTTGATTCCCACGACTTTGGGCCTGATGGTTGCCCAATCAATTGGAACTTCATTGATGGCCTGATCGCTGCTACAGGTAAAAAAGGACCAGAGCTTTATATGTATATCGCTCAGCAGGCAATGGAAGCCATGGAGCACGGTGCCAGTAAGCGCCGCGTTTCCTGGCTGGCATGCCATGCATTGGCCGCCATGAATTACAACTGATTGCAGGCTATAACTTATCTGTTAACCCATCAAGTTTTGTTGATATGAGTACCCGATAGCTTCATGGGTGGGTGGTGGAACGGTAGCTAACTCATACTCATTCCGTGTTAGAAGATGGGTGTCAGGGCCGATTTACATTTTGTTACAATCAGATTACGCCATTCAGAAATCGTAACATCCCCCAGATCCCTTGCGCCGCAGTGGGTTACAAGTTTATTGTTATTAGCTAGCTAATCACTGATTAACATTTAGTGATCGCTAGTTATTACTAATTACTACTGATTGCTAATTGATTATTATCAACAACTGCTCAGCAATATAATTTTACATAAAAAAGCGCAGAAAGAATCTGCAGAAACTTCAAAAATGTCAAAAAAATTACAACTCAATTACTATGCACAACACGCATCAGCCAGGCCTGTGATGGCCTACAACCGATCGCAAATGTACCGTTTCATGTTTCATATATCCACCCGATTGCGCCTGCCTAAATGCCACTGGTAGCATGCTGACGGGCTACTGGGCAAGGGCATCAAAAAATTTTATAAATTCGCAGTGATAGTGGATATGATAGTGGCCTCCCTGCCCCTGAATTGGGTGAAAATTATCTGAAAACTTGGTGAGAGCGCTCTCAGCTGCCGTTCACCCACCCAGTATACAGGAAATTTCTTAGAATTGAATGAGAAGTACACACTTCTTCACTGTGTATCTCGACCCGGATTCTCCCCGATTGCTGAGCCGATACTCAGTTAACTCTCAGCCAACGGGGCCCTGGGCGTTGCTATACTGGAGGTGACGGATAGTGAACCTGAGAGAATGGTGAGGGCATACTCAGAAAACATTCAGTCAACATTCAGTAAATTCTCATTGACAGGGTACAGGGAGATATGGTATAATCACTATCCCACATTAAGATTTATTAAGCTTGAGTGATACTGGGTGCATACGGTGTATACTGAATGAGTACAGACGCATTACCTGTTATGGGCATGATCGCAGACCGACTACGGGCACAGCTCAACGAGATGAAGGCCAGGCATGCAGCCAGTGACGCTGAGACCGCTCGACTGAGGGCCGAGGTATCACGTGACCTGAAACGACTTGACGCTGCTCACAGGGCCATGGAGGAGGCACTGGGGTAGTCAACCGATTGCAATGACTCGCTACCTGCCCACGGGTGGGTATTTTTTTGTGCTCACTATCCGAGGCAAGTAATACTGTCAAGTGATAATGACAATTGTTCATAATTAATCAGTGAATGCAATCGGGCAAGAAAGTGACCCCTACCGTCAACAACAGTAAGGGTCAATCAGTGGATCAATTATCAACGGTTGATGACTTCCACCCCATGGCCAGGTGCAAATACTCAGCGAATTTATTTTCGTGGTCCGATGTCATCGTTCGACCAAGAATACGATGGGATGCAGTGATTGGTTTGGCGATTGCAGCCATTTGAGTATAGAAGTCTTGAGTGGAGTTGTAGGTGGTCATGGCGATCAGAATGAGTAGAATGAGCGGGAATGAGCTTCACTGGCGGCCTCTGAATAATGTTCGTTCAGCATTACCTCGAGCTGCCAAATTGGCGTTGAATTGAGTTCATCGGGACTTAGATTTAGCCACTGTTCGGCTTCATCCAGGATCTCATCTTGTGTCATTTCAAAGTAGGTAGGGGAATCAAGTAGTGTCATTTTTTTTACTCCTCAGCGACCGATTGCATAAATGTTTTCTGCAAACATCTCGCGAGTTTCACCGTTAGCTACCAGGAACCACTCAAAGTTCTTTTGATAAACACTTGCCTGGCCTGGAATTAACTCACTCAGAATTGCATTCAACCGAGACTTGGTGGTTGATGTTTGATAACCACAATCAGATATCAGGATAATCGAGTCACTGATCTCCATGATTGTGTGGCCATGGAGCATAACTGAGACAACTGTATATCCTTCGTTGTCAGTATTAGTTTCAACTTCCATATTGGCCTTGTGCCAGTACTCTTTCCGATCGCGGATTGCATTGATTGTTTCCTGTTCAATCTTTCTCATTAGTTAATTCCTCCGTTTAATTGGTGGTGGTGGTGGAGAGTGGCGTGTCCTGCCTTCCTCTCCATGCATTCAATATATACGGAATAGATACGCGGACGATGAATGGCAGGCCTGAGGAGCCTGAGTGTATGCTGAGAGTAGACGCTAAGTATACTGTCGTGCTATCTAATATAAACAATGGGACATTACTATGTATATCGCATTAAAAATAATGCTATACATAAAATATATCTAATTACTAATTGATATCAAATATATCTTGTTTGCTTTACTGACTATATATAATCATATACACAATCCAAACCAAACGCAAACCAATCACAATCTGATCCGATAGTGATCGAAACCAAAAAGAATTGAAATTATAAATTAAACTAAAATCTAATAAATTGACTTTAAATTCGTTTCACAAACATACGCACAATCCTCTAACTGATACGAATACTGATCACACTCATCCATGATCACTCTACTGATCGCAATCAGTCATGCAAACTCATTCTGATCATGACCACTAGGTGATACGGATGATTATCAACCCCCCACCCCCGATCATGATACGAATGGGGGTACAGACACTCACTTTTCACATACCCGCGGATCATCCGAAGCCATCGATTTTGTACCTAACAATTCCATCGATACCTTCCACGGGACGCCGCAGAGCATGGCTTCCACGGCCCCATACTGCCTCTGTAACGCCAGGCTGACCACCGCTACCACCCATCCAGCGAACATCACCAGGAGCGAAGCCAGACGCCAACCAGTGGGTGTTCACCCAATCGATCGCATAGTTTGCAGCGTCCGCGTAGTCGTCCCGATCTCGTTTCCGGTCGAGTGCAATGGATCGTTCCTGTTGGTGCAGGACTTCAATCATGGGGCAATCGGACCTGATGAGGATTTTCCCGCTAGCAGCTAGTCCAAGGATCTTGGCTTGCCGGTTGCGTTTACTTCTGCCTTCGTGGCTCAGTGGCACCACGTTGAAAGTTTTACCTGCGACATTGTTGTTCAGGCTCCGAAGCACATAATGGCCGCCTGCTGCCTTCTCCACTCCAAGCGTATGGCAGTTGTATCTGTCGGCGTAATCCAGGATCTGGGGGAGTGTATCTTCCACATGTCCCCGCAACTCATGGACACCAAGGATCACCGCCTTCTGGTCCTGGGCTCCTACGGCAACCAATGAACTGGTGTCACTTCCTTTCTCTCCTGACAAATTCATATCGATTGCAATAAAGGATCCACGGCACTTGATGTCCTCAGGGTCCACAGGAACGAGGTATGGGCGCCTCCAGGAGCAGTAACCCACATCCACTGAGCAATTCAGTTCATACATGGCCGCGAAGTCTGCTGGGGGCATCTGGGCTCTTAGAGAGTCGATGAAGTCAGCAGTGAATCGACTGGATACAGGCTCACCAGGGGTTCCGAACTTGGGGAATTTGATGTCCCATGACTGGGGATAATCAGACAGGATCCGTTGCTTTTCATCGGTGGTGGGGTTAATGGCGGGTGATGCGATCACGGTCCATGGCACAACCCGGTCGCCTGCTTTCTCTTTGCCCTTGTCACGGTCGATCATGCGTGCGGCCGGGTCTGAGGGTCCCAACCTTTGGGCAATGATGCATAGCCCAGCACCCTTGCCTGCACGGTCTTTTGTTAATCGAGTCATGACGGAGGTGCCGATGGTGTTCATGGCCAGCGACATAATTTCTTCGGAGTTGGTCTCTGTTACTGAGCCACAAATGTCGTCGATAATTGCCAGGTGAGCGGTGTACCCGAGCAGTGCACCACCACGGGATGCGGACAGCTGCACACGTCCACCTTCCCAGTCTGGTGACCATGCAAGTTTGGACTTTTGGTCTGATTTAATCTTGTAGCCATCAGGTACTGCGTATTCAAATAATTGGCGCATCAACTGGTTATTCAGTGCTGATAATCGCCCGTTAGCGGATACAAGAATATGACCACGGTCGGGATAACGTAGCAGTGAATAAACACAGGCAAGAATTGCACAGGTGGTCTTCGAATGACGGGGTGGAGGGTTAATCATTAACCTGCCGCCGGCTTTACCTTCAACCAGATTTTCAAGTTCTGTCAGCATCACATCCACGACAGCATCAACCTCAAAACCAGGAGAAATCACAGAACCGAATTGCAGGGCGAAACGGTGTAATCCCTTCTCGATTGGTGGTGGCGCGGCAATCGACATCTCGCCGCTACTCTTAACATTGTTGGCCCGCGATCGGGTGGGAGTGCCGTACATTTGTTCCCCGATGCTTTGGTTCTTACGTTGCAACTCAAGGTCCCGCCTTTTCTCCCATTGATACTGGCGGTTATACCTTTGAATTGAGACTAACTTTACCCCTAGTTCGTCAGCGATTACCTGAAAATCGGGGTAGCCAAGTTCCGCCCATCTCAGGAACTTCTCGTGTGCAGCTGAAGTCTCACCCTGCTGTCGGCGTTTTGGTGCCGTACTGTCTAGTTTGAACTTACCAACACTTCCATAACTCATTCAATTACCTCGGCGAATAATTCAAAGTCAGGTGAATGCATGCCAAACCACTCGACAGCGATCGGACCATTCATTTCGAACTCAATAAGCGTGCCAGCACCCATCTGGTGGCCGATATCAACAGTCTGGTATGGCTCTACCATGCTGGTCAGATTGCAGAAACCATGCTTGCCGACCTTCCCTGTTACAAGTAACCGTTCCCCTGTTTTGCCCGCAGTTCCGCCTCTCCTTAAATCATAGAAACCCTGTTTAATCACGATCGCCCGGGCACGGTCACCCAAGTACTCCGCCGCAAACAGCTGGCCATACCTATTCACTTCCCTTTTGTATTTGTATGACATCAGTCGATCGCATCAGTACCACGAACCTGAGCATCGAGTTTCCCCAGCTCATCGGGAACACTGCCGCCCATCTTTTGGATCGCGTCAGCTGCAGCCTTCAGCTCATTGCGTACTGATTCCTGTGTGGCATGTGCCTCCTGCTCTGCGGCATCGATCCGTGCCTTCTGCTCTGCCTTCATCAAGCGATAATGGTTAAACGCCTCAGGAGCGGTTTCAGACAGTGCTCGCTGTACTTCCTGAGCGCCGAACCGTTCACAAGCGCGATCGAACTCATCCAAGATCATGCTGGAATTGCGAAGAATCTCACGGGAGGCCATTTCAGCCAGCACATCAATTTCAGCAGCAAATACGTTGAAGGCTTGCTTCCGCTCGCTGGTGGTATATCCGTCGATCTTGTTCAGGTCTTTCTGGAGCTTGGATTCTTCTGCTGATGGCACTGCGAGTCCAGAATCCAGCACCCAATCGGGCAGATCCTGATAGGGAGTGTCCTGCAGTTCACCGAGTGCCCATTGCTCAGTGAATGAAAGTTTTCCTGCCTTCTGGTTGTTAATGCGCCAAGCACCTACGCCTTTGTTTGCCTTTGGTAATTCGCGGTCCTGCGGCATGCCGAAAGCTGTCAGGAATGCTTGTTCCCTTGCTGCAACTGAATACCTAACACCTTCGCTTCGTCCTTCTGGTTTATTATCGCCTCCGAATGCTTCAAGGAACAGATCACTGTTTGACATTCTGCATCACGCAATTGTTAAACTATTATTCCTATTCGTGTTACGGCTAACGGTAGACTATGACAACTATTCGCGGTCGATGAAGAAACAAATTGCGTCAGTACTAATTGACGGCCAATGGATGCAGATCCGCAATGCCAGATTCAGCACTGCCGAGTTACCCCTAACAACAGATGTATTGAGGGGAGAAAACTCTGCGGGCCTTGAGGTTGCATACCCAATCTCGGCAATTTCGGGCCTGAAATACTTACCCGAGATCAAGGAAACAAAGCTTGAATTTTATCCTTCATTCTGATGGCACGTCCTAGATTATTTACCGAAATCTTGATCGCCAAGTCGATCCGATTGGCCAACGATACCTGGGTGAAGATCGCCAAGGTTGCCCGTGAACAAGGAACCACTAGTGGCGCTTGGATCCGCAACACAATCCT
>Ga0099849_1001421_pt1 | contig 11236 bp, 15 predicted proteins | sample CB_VirMetaG_4_FD_78177 | JGI IMG/M metagenome (GOLD analysis project Ga0099849, IMG submission 78177) | Freshwater to marine saline gradient viral communities from Chesapeake Bay - CB_1508_1M Viral MetaG | ecosystem: Environmental > Aquatic > Marine > Coastal | place: USA: Chesapeake Bay... | reverse complement strand
GTGAAGATCCGCCGCAATTTCATCAAGAAGCGGTTGCGCTGGGAAGCGGTGCCGCCTGAAGAGTTTCTTGTGAACCGCCGCGCCCGGTCGATCAGCCTGGACGACAGCACGTTCTATTTCTGCTGCCATCGGCAGGCCCGCAGCGTCGAGGAATTGATTGCTGACGGTTACGACGAAGAGAAGGTGCGCCGTGCCAGCGAGCACGATGATTGGTTTCTGGACGAGGCTGAAGAGCGCAACGACGATCTGGAATATTCCGAGGAATGGGACGGCGAGACGGACGAGAACCAGCGGCGCATCTGGGTCTATGAGTGCTACCTGAAGGTCGATTGGGATAACGACGGTCTGTCGGAACTTCGCCGCGTGACGGTCCTTGGTGGCGGCACGAGCACGGAGATTCTGGACAACGAGCCGGTCGAAGAACTGCCGTTCGCCGATCTGTGCGCGGTTCGCCTTCCGCATCGGTTCTACGGGTGGGCGCTTGCCGATCTGGTCAAGGATATTCAGGAACTGAAGACCGCTCTTTGGCGTGTGATGATGAATGGGCTGTATGTCAGCCTGTATCCGCAGCGGGCGGTTAATCAGGGGTCTGTCGAACTTGACGATCTGCTGAGCCTTGAGCCGGGCGGCATGATCCGCACCGATGGCCCGCCTTCGCAGCACATCATGGAACTGACGACATCGTGGAACGGCGCGCAAGCCTTCCCGATGATGCAGTACATTGATCAGATCCTTGCGTCCCGGTCGGGTGTGAACGACCTTGCGGGCGGGCTTGACGGCTCTGTGCTTCAGGGTGAGACGGCACGGGCTGTGGATGAGGCGGCAAATTCGGCGCGTGCGCGTGTTGAGTTGATGGTCCGCAACATGGCGGAAGGCTGGCGAAAGCTTGCCAAGCTGGCGTTGACCACGCTGAACCGCCACCAAGACCGGGAACGGGTTATCCGCCTTCGCAATAAGTGGGTGCCTATCGATCCGCGTTCGTGGAACGTGGATATGGACGTTCGCGTGTCCATAGGGCTGGGTCTTGCCACCAAGTCGGAGCAGGCGCAGCGGTACGGCTTCATCGCTCAGAAGCAAGAGCAGATCATGTCGCAGATGGGGCCGACAAACCCGCTTGCGCCGCTGGACCGCTATTATGAGACGCTGAAGAAGCTTGCTGAAGCCGCTGACCTGAACCCGGAGGACCACTTCACCGATCCGACCGAATGGGTTGAACAGCAGCGTCAGCAGCCGCCACAGCCGAACCCGGAGGCGATGAAGGCACAGGCCGAGCTTCAGATGAAGCAGCAGGAGAGCCAGGCCAAGCTTCAGCAGGCTCAGGCCGAAGCGCAGATGCGGGCACAGACGGACCAGCGCAAGGCCGAGTTGGAAGCCGAGATTGCCCGGTTCAAGGCCGAGATGGACGCACAGCAGCAGCGTGAAAACGCGGAACTGCGGGCTGCGGTGGACCGTGAGATTGCGTCTAACAAGTTGGCGCTCGAGCGCGACCGCATGAACCTCGAACACCAGTACCGGATGCAGGAACTTGCCGCCGAAGCCGAGTTGGAGGCCGCGAAGATGCGGGCCGGTTCGCGTGATGGACAGGGCAACATCAACGTTTCTGATTAGGGAGATCGACCATGAAAGACGTGAACCTGAACACGACCACCGTGGGCAATACCAGCGGCGGCGGCACCAAGAGCCAGAGCCAGCCGAACCCGCGTACCGGTCAGCACATGATGCCCAAGGGCAAGGTTGACAAATACGTGGCTTACAGTGGCACGGGCGGCGCGAAGAACGGCGTTGTGAAGGGCTGCTGACATGAACCCCGCCATTACCATCTGATGCGTCATCGGCCGAGGTGACTGATATGGGCTTGCTGACAAATCACGCTGATCAGATTCAGGGGCACGACCCCGTCCGCGATGGTGAGATGGTGCCTGTTCCTGTTACTCGGGGTTTGCTTGGGCAGCGTCCACTTCAGCCGGGCGAGTCAATCCCCGTGCCTGAGTGGGGCGGTCAGATGACGGAATTTACAATTACAGTTCCGGATCAAAACGGCGGATTTATGGTGATTCCGTCCGTCTGGATGACCAGAGACGGGCCGCGACGTTTGTCTGAAGAAGACGCAATGACTGCGGCATATTCATATATGCAGCAAAGCGGCACCGCATTTCCGACGTTTCAAGACCCACTAGGCGCATCCGATTTTGCGCGGCAACGGTCGCAAACCGGCGGCATCCATAACGGACCATTAGCGAGGCCGAGATGAACCCGAGCATGACCATCGGAGGCTTCCCGCTGTATCCCATGGCGGGAACTGTTGATCCGTCGCTGCCGATCTATCGCCCCGAATATGGTGGCGGCGGTCTGCTGAACGACGGTCGGGACTTTGAGGACGTTCGCCAGAACTTCGCGGGCGGGCTTCTCAACGGGATGCAGTACGACCCGAAAAGCAATCGCTTCAACGCCATTGCGCCGTCCGGTGTCTACACGACGGACCAGACGCAAGGCACGGCCAGCAGCGGCGGTGACAAGCCGCGCGGCCTGACGTTCCGAGACGCCATCGGGTTTACGTTCAGCGATCCACGCCGCAATCGACAGTTCTGGGACGTGTTCGGCGGTGCTGACGGCGACACGCTGTCCCAGGTCGGCTTGAACCTCGATGACGAGTACGACCCGACCAACGACAAGTGGAAGCAGGCTGTTCGGATGGTGGAGCTATTCGGAGACAGCACAACGTCGGGCGGTGGTCGCTGATGGATCGTGACCCTGCGATCAAAGGTGCCGACGCGGAACGACTGTTGAACGACGCCCTGTTAAAAGAGGCGTTTGCCGAACTAGACAAGGCATTCGATGAACGCGCGCTAGCGTGTCCCGCGAAGGACGACGAAGGGCGGCGGCGGCTTATGGATGCACGGGTGATCCTCCGCAAAGTCGAGGGTCATCTGAAGAAGGTTGCGTTCGAGGGCAAGAAAGCGGCCCAAGACGCGGCAAAGGACATCGCGCCTATGCGCCGATGGTTCTGAGGACAAGCGTAAGCCCCTCACACAAAAGGTGACAAATGAGCATGACAACGGAGCCGTCCGTCGAGGACCGGCTAATGGGTTTGCTTGCCTCAGACGAGGAGGCAATCGAAGAGGCCCCGGAAATCGAGGAAGAATCCTCTGATGACGGACAAGCCGAAGACGACGCGGAACTGGAGGCTGATGACGAGGCCGAAGGGGAAGAAACGGACGACGAAGACGACGAAGAGGACGACGAAGCGGAGCCTGTAGGAGCCATCACGATTAAGATCGATGGCCAAACCCGCACGCTAACCGCTGAAGAAGTTCGCGACGGCGTGTTGATGCGATCCGATTACACGCGCAAAACGCAGCAGTTGAGTGAAGAGAAAAAGGCGCTCGAATTTGAGCGTCAGCAGTTCGCGGAGTGGGCGCAAAACCAAGCGCGCATGATGCAGCAGTTTCAGGAGCCGGAACCGGATTGGGACAAGCTCTATGAGGAAGATCCCATAGGTGCCCCCAAGATCGAACGGGATTATCGGGTAAAGCAGCAGCAACGCTATCAGGTGCTACAGGAGCAGCAGGCGGCGGCCCAACGGGCCATGCAGCAGCGGCTTGTACAGGAAGCGGCGCGGTTGCCTGAACTGATCCCCGAATGGTCCGACCCGAAGGCTGCGGAAGCCGAAATGGCAGAGGTGCGAGACACCTTGAAGTCAGTCGGTTTTACCGATGAGGAGATCGGCGGCGTGAATGATGCGCGGCTGGTCAAGATGTTGGTGACTGCACACCGTGCCATGAAGTCTGAGAAGGCTCGCAGTGGTGTGGTGCAGAAGAAGGTTGCTGGCAAGCCGAAGGTGGTCAAGCCCGGTTCGGCGGCACCGAAGAAATCTGCAAAATCTCGGATCAACGACGCTCGCAGCGTGGCGCGCAAATCACAGTCTCCGGACGCCTGGAACAAGGTGTTCGAGAACTTCGTGTAATCAGCCAGCTAGAGGAGTGTTAAGCTATGGCTGTTCCTAGCAATACCGTCCTCGCGAGCACGCGCACTAACGCCCGCGAAGACCTTCAAGATGTCATCTATGACATTTCGCCTGTTGATACCCCAGTATTGACGATGTCGCCCCGCATGACCGCGCGGGCCAAATATCACGAGTGGAACACTGATTCGCTTGCGGCTGCTGCGGCCAACGCACAGATCGAAGGCGATGACGCGACCGCTGGTGCTTCGACGTCAACGACCCGTCCCGGCAACCGTACTCAGATCCTCCGCAAGGTGGTTCAGGTGTCCGGCTCTACTGAGGCGGTCAACAAGGCCGGCTATCGGTCGGAGATGGCCTACCAGCTTCAGAAGCGCTCGAAAGAGATCAAGCGTGATCTGGAATACGCCATCACCCGCAACAGCGGCACCACTACTGGCGGCACCACTACGGCTGCGACGATGGCGGGTATCGAAAGCTACCTGACCAGCAATATTTCGTATGCTGCGGCTAAGGGTGACGCGACGACGCCGGGCTACTCGTCCGGCTCGGTGGCGGCTCCGGTCGATCCGACCGCAACGGGTGCCTTCACGGAAAGCCTTCTGAAGTCTCTCGTGAAGTCGTGCTGGGATAACGGCGGCGAGCCGGACTATCTCAACGTCGGATCGTTCAACAAGCAGGCTGTGTCGGGCTTCTCCGGCATCGCGACGCTGTACCGGGACACCGCTCCGAAGATCGGCCCTGCGGCCATCATCGCGGCGGCTGACATCTACGTGTCGGACTTCTCCGGTAACGCGGGAATCAAGGTCATGGCTAACCGCTTCTCGCGTGAGGCCACGGCACTGCTGCTTGACTTCAACTATCTGGGGGTCGCGTACCTGCGTACGTTACAGACTGTTGAACTGGCGAAGACCGGCGACAGCGAGAAGCGCATGATCGTCACCGAGGCCACCGTCGTCGTGAAGAACGAGGCGGCTCATGGCAAAGTCGTTGGTCTGACGACCGCCTAATCAGCGGTTACATCACAGTGAGGGGGAGCGTTCGCGCTCTCCCTTTTTTATTGGAGGTTGCATGACGACAGGCTGGCGACTGCTGGACGACGATCCGGTCAAGACGGAATGGTTCGCCTACGACGACATGACCGGCGAGCAGGCGATCAAGACCGTCTACAAAGACACAGACGCCGTTCTGGACATGAACAAGTCGATCCAAGGCAAGGACGTGGCAAAGGGTAAAGAGGGCGACTGGTGGCACGTTGCCCGCATCCCTCCGTCCGTCATCCATAAATGGCTAATTGAGGACGGAATCAACGTTTTCGACAAAAACGACGGTTTGCGGGTCATGCGAAAGCTTGACGATCCGGAATGGCGTCATCTGCGGGTGAATACCGGACACCTCGGCGTGAGGAAAAAAGTTCTATGAGCTTCGAGAACGTCGGCACGCTTGCTTATCAGCGCGGAGATGTTTCGGAGGCGATGCGGTGTTTTGATGCTGCCATTGTCGAGAACGTCAAAGATTGGCGTTCCATTGCAAAGCTTGGCTCCGTCCATCTTGAAGAAGGCCGCATGGGTCATGCCTACGTGTTCGCGAGTGCGGCGGTGCGGCTGAACCCTTGCGCCGAGACGCTATCGGACCTGGGGCGCGTATTCGCAACTTGGGGGGACAACGAGGCTGCACTGGAACTGTTCCAGATGGCGCACGAACAGAACCCCTCGCATATCCCGAGCATGAACAACGCCGGGCTTGCCTGCCTGAACATGGCGATGATTGACGACGCTTGGCAGTGGTTTCAAAAAGCGTCTCCCGATGACGTGTTCGATCTTCAGCGGGATATTTCCGACGTTGAGAAAAACAAAGCCTTTGTTCACCTCTTTCGGCAGGAATGGGATAAGGCGTGGCCCGCGTATAATTTGGGTCTGGGGAAAGGCGACCGAGTAGCCCGCTGGCAAGGTGTCATGCAGTGGTCCCCAATGATCAAAAGCGGCAGTTTGATGGTCTGGGGGGAGCAGGGGATCGGTGATGAGATCCTTTTCGCTTCATGTCTGCCGGACGCTATGAAAACAATGGAGAACGTAACGATTGAGACAATGCCGCGACTGGTCGGTTTGTTCTCTCGTTCTTTCCCCAATGCGCGGGTTATAGGAACCCGGTATCAGCCGGAAGATTCAATCGGGATTGTTCCGGACTATCAGTGTTCGATTGCGCAATTGCCCGGCTATTTCCGGACGACCGCCGATGCCTTTCCCGGGAAGCCTTATCTGAAGGCGTGCAGTGCGCGACGTGCGGCGGTTAAGGGTCTTCTGGACCCGATGCCACGCAAGAAGAAGATCGGCATTGCCTGGACGGGCGGAACGGCGATGACCGGGTATCACGAGCGTTCGCTTGACCTTCAGACCATTGTGGACGCCTTGGGCGATGTTGATGCGGAAATTATCAGCCTCGAACACACTCTTCCGGATGATGTCTTCCCGGAGGCGATGGGAGTGCATGTCTTCCCATGGCTGACGCACCGAGATTTAGACTACGACAACACGGCGGCGCTGATTGCTGAGCTTGACCTTGTTGTGACGGTTCCTACCGCTGTCCTTCACTTGGCGGGAGCACTCGGAACGAAAACGCTTGTGATGCTCAACGAACGCCCGGCGTGGCGTTGTGGCGGCAAAACAATGCCTTGGTATGAGAGCGTTGAGGTGATGCGCGATTGGACGCTTGAAAGCGTGCGTGCGCGTGTCGAGGAGGTCTTGAATGGCGCTGAGTAACTTCGGTGAGCTAAAGACCGCCATCGCGACGCTGCTGGATCGGTCGGACCTGACAAGCAACATTCCCGACTTTGTGTCCATGCTGGAAGCGACGATCAACCGTGATGTGCTGTTCCGCAATCGGCGGATGGAGACGACGGCGGACCTGACTTTCACCGGAGACGAGGCGACGCTTCCGACTGACTTCATCGAGGCGCGCACGCTGGTCTGGAAGTCAACGCCGCGTGTTCGTCTGACGTATCTGTCGCCGTCCGACTTTGAAAACACTTACACGACCGACACGCCGGGGCTTCCTTCGAATTTCACGATCTATGGCAACACGGTGAAGGTGGGGCAATATCCCAACTCTGCCGTTGGCGCTGAGATGACCTATTACCAGCGGCTCACCGGCCTTTCGGCTGACACGGACACGAACTGGCTGCTGCAATATCACCCGGACGTGTACTTGTATGGCGCTGCGGTTCACTCCGCACCGTTCATGCAAGCGGACGAGCGCCTGCAAACGTGGCTGGGGCTGTATCAGAACGCGGCGGCACAGATTGCCGGTGACGATACCAAAGCGCGGTTCAATGGCGCTCCGATCCGGCAGACGATCAACGTGCGTAACATCGTATGATCCCGCAGCCGACAAACTTTGCGGATTGGCGGCTTTGGGCGGTCCAACTTGTGCGGGTTCTCATCCCGTTCATGACGGAAACGCAGGCGTCTTACTTCCGGCAGGGTCAGATACCGAAGCTTGCCAGCTACACGGTGGCGACGGTCCCGAGTGCGACTGAGCCGGGCCGAATGATTTACGTGAGCGATGAGACGGGCGGGGCCGTGGTGGCTTTCAGCGACGGCACAAATTGGCGACGGGTGACAGACCGCGCCGTGGTTTCGTGAGGTAAGGATATGGCTTCTCCGTCCACAAACGGTCTGCTGCGGCTTCAGGCGCTTGGCGAAAACCTGAATACGTGGGGCCTGAGCAACGGTCTCAACGGCAATTTCAACCAGCTTGACGACGCTGTGTGGGGCGTCGAGGTAATGTCCCTGACGGGCAACAAGACCCTGACGAGCACGAACTATTCCGCCACGAACGAGATTGCACCGCGCATTCACCGGCTGACGGATGGCGGTCTGAGCGCAGCGCCGACCATCACCATTCCGGCCCGCGATAACTGGTGGCTGGTGTTCAACACGACCGCTTATGCGGTGACATACGATAACGGGTCAAACTCGGCATCGGTGACGGCTGGGCGCACGGCAATCGTCTACACGGACGGAACGAACGTCTACAGCCTCAACATCTTCACGGCGGCGGATCAGACCTATCCGGGCGCGCTCTCTTATACGTTTTCGACCACGACCACGGACGCAGATCCGGGTACGGGCAACCTGCGCCTGGACAACGCGACACAGGGCAGCGCGACCGGCATCTATATCAGCGACACGGATGGGAACGCGGCGGACGTGTCGGCGTTCCTGCTGACATGGGACGACAGTACGTCGGATGTGCCATGCCGGATCATCCTCCGGTCTAAGGCAACCCCGGCCACGTTCCATGTTTTCGCGGTGTCGGCCCTGACGGACAACTCAGGATATATGGACTTCACCGTCACCTATGTTGATGGCAACGGCACTATCGCAAACGGCGACGCTATTATGGTCACGCCTGTATTTAACGGCGATAAGGGCGACACGGGTGCGACTGGTGCCACGGGAGCGGTGACGGCTGCTGGTGACGGCACGGTTGCAGCCCCTGGAATTGCGTTTGCCAGCGACACAGATACCGGATTCTTTCGGCGTGGGTCTGGTGAAATCGGCATCGCTGTAAACGGGGTCACGGCGGCGGTCATTACTGGATCTGGTGCAACAATGGACGTTGCCGTCGATATGAACGGCAACAACCTATCGAACGTCGGCACTGTGTCTTTTGATTCAGCCACCACAAACACCCTTCTATCTTATCAACTGCTGTTCAGGTGATCCGCCATGGCTGACCCGACTTTCAATCTTGCGACACCGGTTGCACCGCTTTCGACCGACATCGCCATAAGCACGACCACGACAGAAAACATTCTGGCGAACAAGGCGAGCAGCGGTCAGATCATCCGGATTGACTTGCTCCGGATCAACAATGTTGACGGGTCGAATGCAGCGACGATCAGCGGGTGGCGGTACGATCAGGACGGCACCGGCATGAATTCGAACGACGGGCGCAACGAGGTTGCCATCGGGTCGGATGTGGTAGCCGGGTCTGTCATTGCCGATTGCTTCCCGGAGGCGCTGAGCATTGAGGCGGGCGGCGGGCAGGAGGTTTTCAGCGCAGAAAGCCCTTATTACCTGCACGAAGATGAATCCCTTGTGATCCAGGCAAGCGCAGCCAATGACTTGGCGATTACGCTGACTTGGACGGTGATCGGCGCATGACCAGGGGCATCGGCGCACAAACAAACCTGATCCCTGGCGTTTACGCTCCCGCAGGAGGTGCCGGGGATATAACTATCGTCACTATCGACAACATCGTTCCGCCTGGCGGCGGCACACAGATCAAACTCACGCAGATCGAGTTTTCGACCGATGGGTCTACGGCGCTCACCCCTATTGGCGGCATGTCGTCCCTATCGAACGCGGGCAACCAACTTATGGACGGGTCGACTTCCGGCGATCCTGTCATTAACGGTAATGCGGGACCGGAGCATACGGTATTTGTGTATGAAGGCGACGTAACGCCGACGCATATACGGCAGTCGATTGGCGACAATACCGAACAGCAGATTTCAACCTGCGATATTCGCCTGTGGCGGTCAACCAATCCCACGACCACGAAAAATGATGCGGCAGCAAGTGTTAGCGCGGCTTCTTCGTCGTCCACGGGCGCGTGGACGGCAATATCGTTCGTATAGGGGGTTGAAGCATGGTCATGTATTCGAAGAATAACGGCCAGCCTGTGCCGCAGCTTCCTAATGCGGAACGATACAACGGGCGAACATACACTGATCCTTCGCAGTGGTTTCCGCTGATCGGGGCCGCTGCTGGATGGGCGGAGGTGCCGGACAGGCCAAACAACGATGCGCGGTGGAGCACGGCGGACGGCGAGTGGAAGGAAAAGCCTTCACATAGCGAGACAACGCAGAACCCGCCTGTATGGAACGGGCAAGCATGGTCGGTGCCGACAAAGACGCTGAACGAGCAGAAGGCCGACAAGGCGGCTGCGATCAAGCGCAAAGCCGATGCTCTGGTCGCAGCCGGGTTTACCTATGCCATCCCTGGAGAAGATCCGCTGGACCCGCACACATACGCCATTCTGGACAACGATCAGGCGAACATGCTTGCGGTTCAGGTGCGTTTTGCAAAGGGCGGCACGAACCATCACGGCGGCTTCTGGCGATGCACGTCTAACCACAACGTCACAATGTCGGACGCTGAAGTGCAGGCGTTCTTTGATGCGGCTTACGCTTACAAGATGGGCATCATTCGGAACGCTGTTGTTCTGTCGGATGCGGTTCGGACTGCGGCGAATGTCTCCGCGCTCAACCTGATCAACGTTGAGGCGGGGACAACCGACAGTAGCGGCGGATGGCCGTCAAACAGCTCGTAACCCGCACGCCTCAGACCTGGGCGGGAACGGTTGTCAAAGTTGTATTCGGAACGGCGGGACGGTCGATCATCGTCGGGCGTGAGTGGTTCCGTTTTACCAAGGGTAGGGGCTTAGTAAAGTCGGACGCACTTGTTGCCGAGACGCGCCCCGAACTGTGCATCGTTCGGGCCGGTGAAGTTTCAAACGATCAGATCGAGGCGCTGCGCCGCATGGAAGGGCGTAGGTGGTCGCCGCTGTTCAATTGCCTGACAGCCTTTGCTCCGTTTTGGGAGGGTCGCATGTCCCGCATTATACCGGGCGACCGGCAGGCTATCGCGCGATCTGTCGTGCTGGTGTTCGTGCTGTTTACGTTGATGACCATCGGCGGCGGCTACCTGATTGACCATTGGGTGGACAGCAAGATCGACCCGCTCCGCAACTCGATGACCACCCATTTTGGACAGGTCGAATCAATGATTAGAGAAATGGAGGGCAGTCGGTGACTTATTACACATACAACAGCGGCATGAATCCGGCGCGCAACAGCGGCGGGCTTTTGTCCGGAGGAATGCAGAACATGCAGGTCCAGAACCAAGACCGCAATTGGGGAGCAAACCCTGAGCGAAATCGCTGGGTCGCAAATGTGACCGGCTACAGCGGCGATTTCAGCGGCGGTCAGTTTGGGCAGTGGGGGCAACAGAACGGCTGGGATGCCAATACGCTGGTCAATATGTACGACCGGATGGGCCAGCAGCAGCCGCAGCAGCCGCAGCAGCCGCCAATGCCGCAGCAGGGCGGATGGGGCACCATGCCCGCGCTTCAGGGCCTTCTGAGCGGCTATCAGTCGATGGGCGGATATTTCGGCTACGGCGGGGCTTCGTTCGGCGCTCCGGTCAATCCTCAGATGCAGCCGGGCTTTGCTGGCACGTTCCCGCCCGCGAATTCCGGCTCAAACAT
>Ga0099849_1001419_pt1 | contig 11237 bp, 10 predicted proteins | sample CB_VirMetaG_4_FD_78177 | JGI IMG/M metagenome (GOLD analysis project Ga0099849, IMG submission 78177) | Freshwater to marine saline gradient viral communities from Chesapeake Bay - CB_1508_1M Viral MetaG | ecosystem: Environmental > Aquatic > Marine > Coastal | place: USA: Chesapeake Bay... | reverse complement strand
GATCCACGCTACACGGTAAAGGACTACGACCGTGGTGGCATCTCACGCGGTGGGGCACAACAAAACCAAGCTGGCATTGACGCAGCAGCAAACCTTGCAGACGGAATTGCACAGGCCTATGCACAGAACCAGCAAAACGCTCAGTACAACGCCAACACCATGCTGCAAGGGCAGCAGCTGCAGGAACAGAACGCCCAGGCCTTGGCTGGCTTTAATTCTCAACAAGCGTACGCAGACCAAATGAATAGGCTGCAAAACCAAAACGCACTCGCCGGAATGCTCGGAGGCATGTTCGGCGCAAGCCGGCCTGCCCTTCCAGACCCTGCACAGCAAATGGCTGCAATGCAAGCTGCCGACAACTCACGCGGACTACTAGGAGCCCTCTTGCGATGAAGACTGATTTTTCTTTGGACGACCTGACCAAGAGCGCGCTGAAGCGTCTCGTCGGACAGCTGCTTGCCGCTGACGAGGGGCAGGAGAAAAAAATTCTCAACCAGCTCAACCAGAAGAAGCGCAAGCCCGAGAAGAACGACTTGGCTGACTTGGACGAAGAGATGCACGGCAAGCCGGAGACGCCGGAGGTTGAGGACGAAGAGGAGATTGACGACTGATGGCAGGCCAAAAGACCAGCAAGAACGCCCAAACTATTGCCGACATGCTCGGCATTTTCGGAAACGCAAAGAAGCTGCCTGACCACGTCTCGTACCTGCTGTCGCAAGGACGCACGGACGAGGCGATAGAAGCCATGAAAGAATTTGCGTCCGGGGTAAGGCCGGGCTGGGACGCTGCAGTTCCGCCAAGACAGCGTCCCGAAGTACGCATGCAGGCGCGGCGCCCGGAGGACACCACAGGGACGGCGATGATAGTGCGCGGACCAGACACCGCCGGTGATGCGGTGCGTAGGCTCCTACACGCCAACCCAATCATTAGCCCGCTCGCACAATCCGCGCTTTTTGGGGGCGGGGCCTACGGGCTGTATAGGTTGTCGAAACAAGATGGAGAGTCGCCAGAAGAGCCGCCGCCGCCGCAAGACTCAAGCTCGCTGCCATCTCGTCGCCAAATTGAGGTGTCACGCAAAATTCCAAGGAGCAAGTAGATGGGCAAGTACACCAAGATTGGCAACATCTTCAGAGGTGCTGACGCATCCACTGGCGCCAACCGAGCACGCGCCACGGAGAACGCGGCCCGGCGATACGATGCGGTTGCGGACGCGGGGTTTGACGACCTTACTCCCGTGCTCTTACAGCCCGAAGTGCTGGCGTCACTCCCGAGGGATTTAGCCGCCAAGATCGAACTCGGGGATCGGGATGCCGTCATGGAGGGCGTCTTGCGTGTCCTGAGTTCCGGGCGTGTTCCGCAGAGCATTCCAGCGGACATGCAGATCGCTAGAAACAACTTCCCTGACGGCAACGCAGGGTTCCAGATGGGCAGGCACGGGGGGAGGGTGCCAACGGATTCTGCGGGCGAGCTGATCGTATCGGAGAATCGTTCGCTTGTCCGAAACCCCGGCGCGGAGGCTGGGTTTAGATTGCAGGGGGATCTCCCGCCCCAGGACTTTGACCCCACCGAAATTTCCGTTGTGGACGCACGCCCAATAGCTGTCAGGGAGATGGATCGCCGCAGGCCTGGCTTTAATCCGCTTGGCACTGCATTGGGCGCTGGAGCAACGCTTGCTGCAGGAAAGGTTATTTACGACGCGGCATCAAGGGGAAACGATTCACCAGGAGTTGACGTAATCCCTGAATCACGTGACGACGGAGCAAGCCAAGAAGAAGGACTGCCCGAGCTTGACCAGCAGATGACAGAGCTGCAGTCGACCGCCACCCGTATCTTGGACGGTTTAAGGAAAGGCCCCCGGTCGCCACAGTCGGACCCCTACGGAGGTCGCCTCCCTCCTCGCAAGGAGAGCGAGCTGTGGACAACACAGGGGGAGCGGTCAATGGACTACGCACTGGACCCTAACTCGCCACAGGGCAGGACTCTTACCACCCTGTTGGATGCAGGCATAGAGCCAGAGCGTGCCGAAGGGATTGCCCGGGGAGTCGTCAGCATGACACAAATGGAGCGTGACGCCGTCATCAACAAAGGGGCCGCACGCAAGCAAAGAACACAAGACGGAATTGATGCCCGTCGCCGGTCACGCATGGGAGCATACTGATGCCAAATACGATGCAGCTCGCCCAAGAGATTTACAAGCAAGCCCAACATAGAGGCGAGCCTATCACACTTGAAGAGGCTGCAAGTCTTGCCGTCAGAAGCCAAATGCAGTCCTCCGCAGAGAGCCGCACAGACGGTGCGCCAGAGGTCGAAATTGCCGGCTTGACTCCTAAGTCATACTCGCAGTCCGTGAGGAACGAGACGGGCAGAATGGCCGGCGGCGGGCCAGTCATGCAGATGCGAGGCGATCCCGGGTACGAAGACCAAGTCAGGATTGAAACCTATCGGCCAGGAATGTCGCAAGACGAGCTGGACTTCGCAGAGGACCGCCGCCATCAACGATCTCGCCTTACGAGGATGGGTGCGATGGGCGAAATCCATCCTTCGCAAGAGTGGGGATACGAGGGCAGCGATGGCATGGATAACTGGCTGCGTCACCGTGAGGCAGACCGCAAGAAGGCCGAAGAGCAGGAACGTAAGGCTGCGTTTGGCTCCGCAAATGCATCTCAGTACAGTGCCCCTGGGCCGCGTGACCTCAGTGGGCGAGCAGCGGAGCCTCGCCGCTTTGAGTCCGTAGAAGAGTCGCAGGCCTACGACCTTCGGAAGCCCATTCACAACGAGGCTGGTGACGTTGTCGGCGTGATGCCGTCGCAGCGTGACATCGACATGTTCCAGCGTGGCTATGTTCCTGTGTACAACGACGACGGCAGCGTCTCGTACGGCATCGCTGCCGGGAATGTCTCCGCGTTGCAGCAGAACCAAGGCGACGGCGTGCTGAGTGGATTTGACGCCACAAGGCGTGGCGGCGTGGGCCGGCTCGGGCCACGCCCGGACCTTGAGGAGGCTGGCTGGGAGCTGCAGTCGGCTCCGTCTCCGTTTGGGGATGAATTCGGAACGGTCCCCGTCTACAGGCCGTCGGATGAGGTGCGTGCCAGGAGCGAAGCCAACAAGCAGCAGAGGGCGATGGTTCGCATGGCCGGCAAGGCTGGCGTCAGCTACGACGATGTTCTTGAGTACATGCAGCAGCAAGACGGAGACGATGCTGAAAAAACTGCGGCGACAATGGCGTGGCTGCGGGCAAGGGCTCAGGAAGCCTCGCAAGACGACCAGCGACAGAGGGAAAGGAGGGTAAAGCTGAATGCGATGCTTGCCGGACCTAATGCTGGCAGCAATCTGACGAACGCATTCTCGCTGATGGACGACGGCGGCGAGTTCGGCCTAAACGAAAACCAGATGCGGGCCTTGGCGTACATGATGCCAGGTGCCGAGAACAGAGCCCAGGTTGAGGCACGCAATCTTGAAGCAGCTGCCCAGATGGCCCAACGCGGCTTCCAGGCATCGCTTCTTCCGGCACTGATGCAGGGCATCCCCGGCGTCCCGCCTGAAACCCCCGTGTCGTTTGACGACTCTTGGAGAACTTCTCAAAGCCAGCAGACAGCCTTGAAGCAGGCTGCCGGTACGTACCCTAAAGACAACAACGCAAACCGCACTGCTTTCGCAAGGTCGCTTGAGTCCCAAGGAATGTCGGCACCCGTCGCTGCTGCGGCTGCCGACTGGGCGTTTGATAACAGAGGAACGGCATGGCCTTTTTAACACCGTCCTAGTTTAGTTAATTGGCAACATCCCCTCTTTACGACATATACGACCCAGACGGAGAGCTGCGTCGTTTAGCAGAACTGAGAGCGATTCGGGAAAACCCGCTTTCGCCGTACAGGGAGTCGCTCACAGACCTTCTTCCAGAAGAAGAGAAGCGGAGCATGCTGGAGACTCTCTCCAATGCAGGCTCTTCAGGCATTGGGGCGTTGGGGTGGATTCTTGACACCCCTGGTGCAGTGGTGCGAGGCGGCCTTTCGGGTGGCCCAAGCAAAGCATTGTCTGCGTTGTGGGAGTCGTCCGACGACCGCGTAACCGGACGTGAGTTGCTACGCCAGTACAACATGGTCGGTGAAGAGGACACGTGGGGCAACTGGCTGACTGGGTTTGCTGCCGAGGTTGGGCTTGACCCGTTCACGTATCTGAACCCTCTGTCCCTTCTTGGGCGAGGTGCGTACACCAACGCAGGCCGTGCCCTCAGTAAGGCCGGCGTATTGGAAGACGCATCGCTGCTGGCTCGCAGGCAGAACAAGGGCGTGCGAGAGTATCTGCGTAGCACGCCTGCCGGCGACATCTTGTCGCAGTACGCAGGCGACTCCCCTGCAGTAATGCAAGACTTCACGGACGCTGCCAAGGCCATGGGCCTTGACGCGGACGACCTCCTGTCGCAGAAAGCTGCGACGACGATGGAGTTCCGCGTCCCTGGCATGAAGACCGGCGTGCCTGTCAGCCTGACCGGAGGCATGGCCGGTGACGCAGTCGCCAAGTTCCTTGACGCGGCTGGCGAGCAGGCGAAATACTCGCCGGTTATTGGACCGCTCGTCAACAGGACCACACGCTTCTTCGACACAAGCGTGATGGGGGCGGTCGACCCAGACAGTCAGTGGCGCAACCGGGAAGCGTTTTCGCAGGCACGCAACTCACAAAGGCAGGTTCGCCAGAACTACGCTGACCTGCAGGTCAAGGCGCATGCGGCCAACACGGAGCACCTCGCAGAAGGACTGAGGTCGTTCAACGGCCAGCGAATACAAAACGCCATTGCCGACCTTATTGAGGCAGAAGGCGATACCAGCAAACTTCTTGACCAGCAAGCTGCACAGGCAGTCGCCCAAGTGCCTGAGTGGCAGGCAGTCGTAGACACGTTCACGTCTAATATCCAAGACGCGCTAACGGAGGCCGAGAAGCGTGGCGTCAAGCTGCGGAAGTGGGGTGGAAATACCGCATTCTTCCCCTCACAAAAGACTGCGTTCGACGTGGAGCAACTGTCGGAGATTCCCGCAGGCAGGGAGGCGAAGCGTCAACGCCGGTATACCAGCGGCCAGCGAGCCCTGAACTTAGACGACAACTTAGGGCGATCCCGCAACCCGGCATACGACCTACCAATGCGTAGGCAGACGTTCCGAGAGTTGATGGCTGGCGATGCGGGGCGGGAGCTCCAAGAGAGGCTTCTTGCCGCAGGCGACGACGAGGCCGTCGGGATCATTGACGAGGCATGGCGGGGACTAAGGAGTCCCGGCGGTGCCCCCATGTACGGGCCGCAGCAAGCAGCCATTGCCAAAAAACAACAGACCGTGGCGGAACTCAAGGCCACGCGGGACAAGATGGAGGGGACTCCCTTCCACAAGAACCTTCTTAACAAACAGATCAAGAAACTAGAGAAGGACATCGCCGCCCAGGAAGATGCCTTGCGTGGCTACAAGGTCCGCGTTGCCGATCAGCTCCGAATGGCAGACCGCCAGTTCGCAGACAAGGGGCTCGGCCTGTTCGACGGCTCGTCGTTCAACGACATGCTGCGATACGACCTTGGACGTGCCAAGGTAAACGCAAACGCAGACGCCATACTAGACAACCTCGCACGCATCTCTACGGCAGGGAGCTCGGGTGCGGTTGCCGGCGGCGGTGCAGTTCAGCTGCCAGAGGCGGCTCGCCGGCTTGGGTTTGTCGGCAGCCAGTTTGACGAGGCCATCAAAGATCGAATCGGTGGTGTCGACCCCGGCTCACTGTACGTCACAGAGAAGCAGATAGCAGACCTTCAGCAACTGCTTCCGCAAGGGCCGAAGCCGGCAGAGAGCCCTCTCGGCAAGCTGTACCGCTCATTCACAAATGCGTTTAAAGTCGGAGCGTTAGCGAATCCTTCCTACCATTTCAGAAACCTGTACTCAGGCCAGTACGCAACGGCATCGCAGGGCATCGCAGACCCGATCACGCTCTTGGCCAACGCACGCGCAGGCAAACTTGCCGGACGCGGCGACTACACGCAGGTGCTGGCTCGCATCAAAAACATCCCCAGGTATCAGCGTGTAGCTGAAGCAGCGAGGCGTCTTACTCCCGGGATCGCAGAGGACAAGGTTGACGAGGCCATTCTGCAGGCGTTTAAGTCTGAGCTTGCACGCAATCGTCTCGGCCAAGGCAGTGTGATCGGTGACGTGGACGGCGTGGCGTCTGCACCTGCCCTCTTCCCTGGCGCTGGATATAAGAAGACTCCGTGGTTCGGTGAGGGCGGCCTTCTTTACGATCCGAATCGCACCTACAAAGACCTCCTCACTGTGCGTGGCGTTGACTTTGCTGGGTCATTCTCTGACCGAAGAGCACCGCAGGCGACACGCAATCCTCTGCTTGACCTGCATGAGAGAACGTCGCAGAGCGTTGAGGATATGAATCGCCTTGGCGCCTACATATCCGCCCTTGAGACGGGCAGCAACCCTGACGATGCCGCACGCTTGGTGTATCAGTCGCAGATCGATTATTCGCCGGAAGCGTTCACTGCCGGAGAGGCCAAGCTAAAGCAGCTGGTCCCCTTCTATTCTTATCCGCGTGGGATAGCCCCTCTCGTCGCATCCAATACCGTATACCGACCAGGCGGCTTGCAAGGGCAAACGATCCGTGCAATCAACCGTGGAGGTGAGGGTGGCGAAGACTACTTCGTCCCAGAACACCTACGGAAGGAAGCCAGCGTTCCGTTCCCGTGGCAGCCTGAGAACGAAGACTTGCAAAGGTTCCTGACCGGAATCGAACTGCCTTTCGTTGACGTTATCAACGAGTTCACTCCTGGCACCGGAAACACGCCACTGCAAGTCTTGTTGGACTCGCTCCAGAAGACCGGAGTCAACCTTGCCGGGAATCTCAATCCGCTCCCCAAGATGGCTATTGAGGGTCTCTTCGGAAAGCAGCTGTACTCGGGCCGTGACCTCAACGACCTGTACTCAGTTTTTGAGCAGAGCCTTGGCAAGGACGGCGCATATCTTGAGCAAGCCGTGATGAACTTAGTTCCAGGCGGATCAAAAATCGTACCGACCTACAGAACCTACATTGACGAACGACTCACCCCAGCAGAGCGAGCAGGAAAGCTGCTGTTCAACAACCTCCTTGGTGCCAAGCTGAGTGACGTAAACATTGAGGCAACGCGGCAACGCGCTGCCCGTGATCAGCTTCAACGACTGCTTGAGACAACCTCCGGGGCCAGCACGTACGAAAACATTAACGTACCTGAAGACGAGCTGGCCAAGATGGGAGAGCGAGAGCGTAGGCTGTACCTCCTATACCGCGTCTTGCAGGCCGACGCATCTAAGCGGGCGAGGGAGCGAAAGAAGGCCGAGTCCATGCAAGACCCCCTGCAGCTACTCGGGGTCGCCTAATGCCTGGATATGTCGACAGATTTGGTGACGCAGTGCGTGGCGCTATACGCGCGTACCATGGCAGCCCGCACAATTTCGACAAGTTTGACGCAAGCCGGATTGGAACCGGCGAAGGCGCGCAGATGTACGGGCACGGCCTGTACTTTGCGGGCAACGAAGACGTTGCGAAGTTTTACAAAAACAACGTACGGTCAGGTACACCAGAAGAACAAGACTTCATACGAAGAGAAACCGAAAAGGAAAAGCAGCTTTACAGGCGACAGGAGGAGCTGGTAGCGTCGTTGGAAGAGCAGGCACGCAGGCACGGCAGCCGGCGTGAAGGGTGGGAAATTTTCCTTGACATCCCCGACACAGAAGAGACTAGGTCGATTGAAAACAGCCTGCGTGTTGTGCGCGCCGATCTTGACGAAATATCGCAAAATCTTTTGGCGGCGTGGCGTGACATTGAGGCGCGCCCAGGGCACATGTACGAGGTTGATATATCCGTAAACCCTAAGTCGCTTTTAGACTGGGACGCGCCTGTGGATGCCCAAGGCAGCGGCGTGATCAATGCGCTGCAGAGCCTGGGCGTTGAGGCACATCGCCCAAGCGTCTCCAGCATGAGGCCAGGCGGCCCGCTGGGCACACGCGGAGAGTCTGCTTACAAACAACTGAGCTCAATGCTGCCCGGAGGCGGAGGAGATGCCGCGCGTGCTTTACGTGAGGCTGGGGTCCCTGGGGTTCGCTACCTAGACGCTTCCTCCCGCCGTGCCGGGGTTGGCACCCGCAACTACGTCATGTTCCCGGGCACAGAGGACAGCATCCGTATTCTTCGCAAGTACGGGCTATTGCCGGCGACCCTTGGAGCCGAAGGCGTCATCAACCAACGGCAGCCAGCGGAATAGGAGGCACCGGGCTCCGGTTCTCGCTCAGTATGACTTGGTCGACATAGTGGCGGTACGCTATCCCCGGAGTCTGGTGGCCGAGCTGGTACATGGCCGACAGACCGTTCAACTCTGCGTAGGTTGCCGAGCTCCTTCGCAGATACTTTCCGCTTCCCACTAGACCACATGAGTCGATAAGCCGGCGGAGCACCTTCTTTATCTGGTCCTTGCTAATGATGCTGCCGAAAACCAGCTGGTCGTAGCGAGGCAGCAGCCGCATGCTCTCTATGGCTTGGCTGTCGATGACGCATACGTGCGACGAGCGAGTCTTCCCTATCACCAGCGTCAGTCGGTCGCCACGCACTGAGTCCCACCGAAGCGACAGCATGTCGCCTCGCCGCAAACCGCTGCTGTACCCGACACGGATGTAGGCGGGCAGCAAGACGCTGTATTTGCATGGGTTTTTCTGCGTGCCGCCACGCATTTTTTCAGCAGCTGCGACTAGCCTTCCGAGCTCCTCTAAGGTCCAAGCACGGACTGGCGGAAAAAAGTACTTGACAACGCAAATTCGTCTGGTAGATTCCTTTGCCAAGCCGTCATTCACTGCACGCCTGTACAGTGTCGTCAGCATCCGACGATGGTTGTTGACGGTCGACGCCGCAAGGTGCTTTAATGCTTCCTGCAGGTAAGCATTGATTCTTTCAGGGTCAAGGTCAGCGACATGCCAAGGAAGGCGTCGACAAAGTACTCGCAGCTGCTCCCGGTATCCCGGGGAGCCTCCAACCAGCGTGCAGTGCTGGTCGGCATATTCAATAAGTCTCATGGTGCTTGCCGTAGGTGCGACAGGAGCCATCCCTCTGTAGGGCCACTTCCTGTCGACAGTTTACTTACAGGCACCCCTAGCTCAACTGGATCGGGTACTGCCCGACTCTCAATGTTGCTCGCCTTGCTGGCTAGAGCAATCCCCCTAGCGGAACTGCTTCTTCCGCTGGCCGTCTGCGGCCATCTCGCCCACTGCTTGGACGTTTTGCGCCTCAAAGATGAGGCCGCCATTTTGGAGGAGGTATACGCATGACCATGCTGGACACCTTGGAGCTTCCGTGTGTCTTCAGTAAGGAGCAGTTGTCGAACGACGACTACCACGGTTGGAAGGGCTTCCACTCCAGAAGCCAGGTCCACCGCTGGTACGAGATGCAGCGGAAGTCTGGGCGATATGCGTCCGGGAAGGCTCAGAGCCTATCGGAGCGCGGCGTCTCAGCTTTCTCCGGCAACCGTGGAACAGAAGTCGGTTCGCTTTTTGACGAGGCGTGGGACTGGATCGTCTCAGGAAAGAACGTTGGAGAGATGTTGCTGACTGCGCCAGCGGAGGTGCTGACCTCAAACGGCCAGCGGCGAGGTAAGGCCTACCTCCAGTGGAGAGACGAGATACACGCAGCCGGGAAGCGGGAAGCGAACGCTGACACCGTGGCTCAGATCAACTTCATGATCGAAGCCGTTTTTGAGCACAAGAGTGCCGTCGACCTGCTGAACAAGACCACCCATCTGCAGCGCAGCGTCTTCTTTGAGCACCGTGACGGGCACCGCCTAAAGGCTCGCTATGACGGCGAGATCGAAGGTGAACTCGTTTATGACGTGAAGACGACAAGCAGCTCATGGACTGAGTTGGCTAAGAGCTTTTCTTCGTTCGGGTACTTCTGGCAGGCAGCCTGGTACTCGGACTCTGCTTATCAGATTGGCTATCCCGCGTTTCGGATGCCATTCGTCGTTGTTCAATCTGTATTTCCTTACGAATGCCAGGTGCTGCGTTGCCCTGACGAGTTCGTACAGGCTGCGAGGGAGCAGATTGCAAGCACTCTCGCCATCGTCGCACTACGCCGAGAGACGGGCGAGTACTTCCCGGAGGACTACGGGGAAGTCAAGGAGCTGGATATTCCGGCATGGATGTGGAAGCAAGAGATTTACGGAGGCGCAGATGAATAGAGCAGATTTTGAGGGCTTGGTTGAAGAGACGACTGATGCATTGTCATCCCGTCTGCAGCGAGACGATGTGTTTCGTTTGGAGAGCGACGAGACTGATCAGCTCAGTGCTGCATTAGCACAAGCCCAGTCGAAGATGACGGCTATTAAGCAGTCGGGCAGCAACCCGCACTTCCGCAGCAAGTACAGCAACATGGTTGATGTACGCAGTAGCGTCACGTTGCCATGCTCTGAGTTCGGGTTGAGCATCACCATTCAGCCGCTGTTAATGAACGGCGAGTGGGTGGCGAGGGGAGTATTGCGTCACAAGAGTGGCCAGTGGGCGGCGGGCTTTCTGCCGCTGATGCTGGGCAAGCGTGACATGCAGGCCATGAAAAGTGCCATGACATACGCGCAGCGTACGTTAACGATCGCCCTGACTGGTGCGGCCTCTGGCGAAGACGACGACGGCAACGACGCTGTCGCAACGCCTACACCAGAAGCCAGCAAGGCAGACAGGACAACCACTGCCTTGGCCATGATGAAAGATGTTATTGCCAGCGGCAGCGAGGACGACTCTCGCAAGATGCTTGCAAAGATCAAGCTGCGTGAGAGCGAGAAGGGTCTAACTAAGGGGACCGGCAGCAAGGCACAGGCAATGTTTGACGAAGCGTTTAACCAAGGAGCTTAACGATGGCAGAGGGTGTGAATGTATGCGTGTTCTCAGGGAACCTCACTTCTGACCCACGCACTAAAGATGTGAACGGCGTTGAGGTGGCGAGATACACCGTCGCCGTTAACGGGAGGAAGGACGAAGTGACGTTCGTCCAGTGTTCTCACTGGAAGCCTGGCGGCGTGCTTCCGTTCCTGAAGAAGGGTAAGCCCGTGTGCGTGAGTGGCAGCATCCGCCTCGCACAGTGGGAGACAGAGGGCAAGCCACGCTCGGCAGTTGAGCTGAACGTGCGGAGCCTGACATTGATGGGCGGGAAGTCACAGGAGGACGACACCCCTTTTTAGTATTGCTGGAGGAATG
>Ga0099849_1001417_pt1 | contig 11242 bp, 8 predicted proteins | sample CB_VirMetaG_4_FD_78177 | JGI IMG/M metagenome (GOLD analysis project Ga0099849, IMG submission 78177) | Freshwater to marine saline gradient viral communities from Chesapeake Bay - CB_1508_1M Viral MetaG | ecosystem: Environmental > Aquatic > Marine > Coastal | place: USA: Chesapeake Bay... | reverse complement strand
GTTATCACAGAACACCATGAACTTTCGTTCCCATAATGATCTATAGATAACACGAGTTGGATTTCCACGATACTTGCCAGGATTGATGGGTTTATACAATCCAGAGTATGCCATAAATATAGTAGGACCAACATAGGTATTTAGCGTGTCGATAGATCGTCTGTTATCAACTATGGCAGCAAGCGGCGGAATGTCGTTTAGTAATAACTTTATTGTAAAGTTTTTGAATCCACCTTCGGGATTAACTAGAATTCCTAATGAAATAGAAGGTGTTGCTGGAACTAGTGATTATTTTGAGATGTTCTGCACGGAAGCACAACTACCAAACACTAATACAGCACAGGGTCAGACAAATGGCATCTATGTTGGCAGTGGTTCTGTTAACTATCCACATACCAGAGTTTTCACTGAATTTCAACTTGGGTTTATGTGTGATGCTAACATGACGGCACTAAAGTACCTTCAGGATTGGGTTGATCTTATTTTTTCTGGTGATGTAAATTATGGTGAGCAGGGAGAGAATAGGAGCGGACTTTCGTACACATCAATGCAATCCAATGCTTTTGGTCAAACAAATTCTTACCCAGAAAATAGAAACATTAGATTAAAGTATCGTGATGATTATGTTTGTGATATTGCTATCACAAAAACGGAAACAGGACCTAACTCATCAGCTGAACGAGCTTCTATAACATACGTTCTTGAGAAAGCATATCCATATGCTATTGATGCTATTCCCTTGCAGTTTGGATCTAGTCAGATCACTCAGGTGACAGCACAGTTCTCATACATGAGACATCATGTTATTAAAAATGATATAACAGGACCAATTTTTCCTGGTACAGAGGGTCTTCTGGTGTAGTAAAATTGACTTTTCAATTCCATGAAACTGGGAAAATTTTTTCCGCTAATTTTTGGTTCTAAAAGTCGCACTAAATATACATATGATCTGGTCTGAACATAATGGCATTACCACAAGTTGTCCTTCCAACCTATGAGTTGGAAATTCCCTCTACTGGCAAAACTCTCAAATATCGCCCATTTGTCGTAAAAGAGGAAAAAGTGCTTTTACTAGCACTTGAGTCTGGCGATAATAAACAAATTGAAGATGCTACAAGAGAACTTCTCAAGAATTGCATTCAATCTCGTGTAAAACTAGAAGATTTGGCAATTTTTGATTTAGAATATATTTTTCTCAATATTCGCGCAGTATCGGTTGGCGAAGTTGTGGAAATGCTTCTAACTTGTGAAGATGATGGCGAAACTCAAGTTCGCTACAATCTCAATTTGACTGAAGTTATGGTCGAAAAACCAGAAGGTCATTCTAGCAAAATTATGCTATCTGACACGATGGGCGTAATTATGAAATATCCTTCTTTTGATGAATTTGTAAAAGTTTCAATTATTGGTCAAGAACAGACTTCTGACGCAATTGTTGATATTATAGCAAGTTGTATTGATCAAATTTTTGATGGTGAAGATGTTTATGACAGTTCAACAACTTCTAAAAAGGAATTTAGAGAATTTGTTGAAGGTCTTACAAATAAGCAGTTTGATGATATTCAAAAATTCTTTGAAGCTGCCCCAGTTTTGAAACATGAGATTAAATTGGTAAATCCCAATACCAAGGTTGAAAATGTCTTCACAATTCAAGGACTTGCAAATTTTTTCGGATAGCACTCTTCCATAATACCTTGGAAGGGTACTATAAGACCAACTTTGCTTTGATGCAGCACCATAAATATAGCTTGAGTGAAATTGAGAATATGATGCCTTGGGAGAGGCAAGTTTATACTAGTCTCCTCATGCAATACCTAGAACAAGTTAAACAAGAACAAGAAAAAGCAGCAAGGCAGTAATGGCACACGGGTTTCTCACACCAACACCAGTAACGGGCGAAAGTCCTTTAGCAAATTTCCTTCAAAAAAAGCTTGAAAAAGCAGTTGAAAAGGAGGTAAAGAAACTCGGCAAAAAAATCTTAGATTATCTCAAGAGAGAACCTGAGAAAAGACCTTTACCATACAGAGGAAAGGGTGTTGGTCGTGTAGAAGTCACTGGACCCAATAATGTAAAAACTGGTGGTGGTTTACTGGGTGCGGGAAAAGATAGACCCTTGCTTTCTGGTAGTAGGGGTGGATTAGTAGAAAAAAATCCTACAAATATTGATGTAAAAACTGGAAGAAGATCTTTACCTCCTGGTGGTCCTAGACTTGGTACAACAGATCCTGATATTCCAGGATCTTCAGGATCTAGAAAAGGAGGAGCATACACTACTATCCCAGGTGTTTCTGGTGGTGGAAAAGGAATTGCTGATACTAATTTTATTAGTGCTAAGGGTGGATTTAACATAGACGCCATTATGGCGGCGCGTAAAGAAGGAAGCATTACAGGTAAAGAACTTAGAGAATTAAAGAAAAAATTTGACGCTCAATCAGCATCTGCGGGCGCTCCACCAATTTCACCTGATAGTGGTGCTGATATTGTCGCTGCGGTAAACAAAAATACCCAGATGATCCTTAATTTGGTAGATGCTACCAAAGATCAAACTAAAAATGATAGTAATCTTGTAGAAAAGCAGATTCAAGCACAGGACACAATGATGTCTCGTGCAGCTGCTAGAGCAGAAGAGAAATCATTAGAGCAAGGAAGTGATCTCTCTGGTTTCATGACACCAGAGAACTTTGCAAAGAAAAAGCAACAGGAAGCAAAGAAAGAAACTGGTAGTAAATTAAAAGAAATTATTCGTGGACCTAACCCATTCAAGCAAGAATGCTGCATGGGTGGCGGTGGTGGAATAGGTGACATTATAGGAGGTGCTCCAGGTGGTGGTAGACCTCGTGGACGTGGTGGTCGCCGTGGTGGATTGCCAATCCCAGATATGGTAAGACCCAAGGCATCGATGCCTGGTGGTATTCTCCGTCGTGGTGGTCAAAGAGCACTCACTAGGGGTGCTGCCATGGTTGGTGGTAAAGCAGCAGCAAAGGGTGTTGCCAAGGGTCTGGGTAAGATGGGTCTGAAGAAGATCCGAGGCGTAGGTGCTGTTGCTGGTGCTGCATTCGCTGCTGAGAGAGCGATGAAGGGCGACTGGTTAGGCGCTGGTGGCGAACTTCTATCAGGTCTTGCAGGCACTATCCCAGGCATTGGAACGGGTGTTTCTGCTGCCATCGATGCTGGATTGATGGCACGGGATGCTGGATTAACTCCATTTGCTCGTGGTGGCATTGTTACACAACCTACAAGTGGTTTAGTTGGTGAAGCAGGTCAGGAAGGCGTATTTCCACTTGAAGGAAAACGTGGTAGAGATACCTTTAGAATGTTTGGTGAAGGTATTTTAGAAGCGCAAAAGAGAGCAAAGCAGGAATTTGCTGACCTTCAATCTTTGGGTCTCAAGAGTTATTTTGAAACTAAAGGTGGTTTTAAAATTTTTGGCGATGTTTTCAAGATGATGTTAGGACCGATTCTAGGAAATCTTGCGGGTGGGTTGATTGATAACATTGGCAATTTTGCTAATGGTTTATTTGGTATTGGAAATAATACTCCTACTGGTACTATGGATACTGGTGGGTTAGCATCTTTTATTGGTGGTCTAGAATCTGGAAATGACTATACCAAGATGGTTGGCGGAAAGCAAGATGCATCTGTCCTAGGCAAAACTATCGAAGAGTTGGCAAAAGAGAAGGGCGACCAGTTTGCTATGGGTCGTTATCAGATCCAAATGAGAACTGCTAGAGATGTTCTAAAAGGTGCTGGAATTGACTCCAAGACATTTAAATTTGACCAGGCGGGTCAGGATAAACTATTTGAATTGCTACTTCAGAGAAGAGGACTGAAAGATTTCCAGTCAGGAAAAATTACAAAAGAGCAATTTGCTAAAAATCTCTCTATGGAGTGGGCGGCACTTCCACAAGATGCATCTGGTAAAGGATACTATGATGGAGTTGGAACTAATAAATCCCTAACAAGTTTCTCTTCTGTTATGGGTCAGTTAGATGCGTTGAAGTCAACTGGTACTCCGTTCCAAGGTTCTGGCAGTGGCGGTAATCTTGCTGCTGCAGCACAGTCATTAAAAGGAATGAGCACTGCCGATGGTCCTGATGGTGGTAAGAATGGTTGTGTTTATGCTGTAAATAAAGTATTCAAGAGAGCGGGTATTACACCTCCATGGGGATCATCACTATATGTTCCTGATGCTGAGAAGTCAATGATTGATGCTGGTTGGCAGCAAGTTCCATATGGAGATATGCAACCTGGCGATGTGTTTGTCATGAAGGATCAGAAGTCACCACCACAAGCACATATTGGTGTTGCTACATCTAACAAAATGATCCTATCCAACTCATCTGGTAAAGCAAGAATGAGTTGGGAAGCAACTGCTGCTGGTTATAATGCATATTATGGTGGTCGTGGCACTCTATACAGGATGCCAGGATCCCAGGCAGTATCTACTGCAAATTCAACACCTCCTGGCACTCCTCCACCAACAAAACCAGATAGAAGTAAATTTACTGGTAGATCTGGAGCAGCAGCATATAAAACTGCTATGGCAAAATATAATACTGCCATGGAAGCATATAATTCACAACAAGCTGCTCCTGGTCCCGTAGCAGCATCTCCAGCATCAGCAAATACAGGTACACCAATTATGGCAACTTCAGCACAAGTTGCTAGAGCAAGTGCATCAGGAGGTTCTCCAACTGTTATCAATAACTATTACACTACTACTGGTGGATCTGGTGGTCAGGTTACTCCAAATGGAGTATCTGCTGGTATTGGAATGGATCAAACTGGACTTTCTGCATTCCAGGAATTAAAACTTAGATCATTAGCATAATGGAAGAAAAACAGACTACATCAGACTTTTCTCTGAAAAGTGTTGCTATTGCCAAACTTGGTGAGACAGATGGTTATGATATTAAACAAATGGTGAATACTTTCTCTTATGTTGAAAGTATCACTAGTCCATTTGTTGCAGCAACAATGACCGTTGCTGACAGTGCTGGATTTCTGAATGATCTACCTATTCAAGGTGGAGAAACGGTTGTAGTTACAGTTCAAACTAGTTCTACAGAGGAACCAGTAGAATATCAAATGGTTGTTTGGAAAGTTGGAAATAGGTATGCAAAAAACCAGACACAATCATACACTTTGGGTTTGATTTCTGTAGAAGCACTTAATAATGAATGTGTGAGACTTGTAAAACCATTAAATGGAAAACCTGACGATATTATCAAGAAAATTCTTAGGGAAGACTTAAAAACAGAAAAGAATATTTACCCAGAAGATGCAACAACGCAGTTTTCTGTTAAAATGCTACCAAATAATAGAAGACCTTTCGATATTATTTCTTCTCTGGCAATTAAGAGTGTTGAAACTGGTAGTTCTTCATCTCCTGGCAATACGAGTGGAAGTTCTACCAGTAATGAGAAAGAAACTGTCTCTGGTAGTGCTGGATATTTTTTCTGGGAAAACAAGAGAGGTTATAATTTCTTCTCAGTTGATAGTCTATTGAAGACAGACGATGAGGATACCTGGGGACCATATATTGAAAAACCCGCAAATATGAGTGATGGTGCAGATGATAGACTTACAATTTCCCAGGCTACCTTTGGATCTGAAATTGATGTAATGTCATCAATGAGAAAGGGAAAATATTCCACTCTAATGGTTTTCTTTAATCACTCAACTGGGCAATATCACGAATATCATTATAGTGTTGAGGATGCTTACAAAGATATGAAGCATTTGGGAGTACAGAATACTCCTTCATTAATATCATTTGGCGATAAAAATGTTTCGGATTATCCAACCAGAATTATTTCCAACATACTTGATCATGAATCATGGTATAATGAACCAGGAATTGCATCTTTTGAGGAAGAAGATGGTGCAGATAGTCCTAGCGAGTTTTGTGATTTTCACAAACACTTTGCAGCGCAATCACTTATGCGTTATGAACTTCTGAAGCATCAACTTGCAACTATTGTAATTCCAGGCAACTCTGAAATTTGTGCAGGAGACACAATTGACATCAAATTAGTCAATAAAGCTCCAACAGTTAGAGTTGATGAAGAACCATATGATCAAGAGAGTAGCGGTGTGTATTTGATACAAGAAGTTACTCATACTTACGATTCTGCATCGGGAACAAATGGAAGGTTTATAACAACTTTAAGATTGATGCGAGATTCCTATGGCGATGTAGAATCTAATCATGGCACTAAATAATGTATACGGAGGTAACTAAACATGGATAGTATCGAACAACATATTGAAGCAGACAAAGAGGAACTTGCTGATCCTCAACTCTCACCTCAACGCCGTCGTCATATTGAAGGTGAACTAGAAGAACTGGAAGCATACGCAGAGCGTCATCCAGAAGATCATCACGATCCTTCATCTTTGGAACTGTATTGCGACAATAATCCAAGTGCTCCAGAGTGTTTAGTATACGATGATTGATTGATATGGATCAATTAGTATCCCAGCTACTCCCAACTCAAAGAATCGGTAATGATGGATTCAATTGGTGGGTAGGTCAAATTGAAGGAACTGCTGCTGATGAAACAAACAACAAAGGCGGTTACAGATTTAAGGTACGAATTGTCGGTGATCATCCTGGTGATCCCGAACTAGTCGCTACTGAAGACTTACCATGGGCATCTGTAATGATGCCTGTTAATGTCCCTTTCATTCCTGGTAATGGTGGTGGAGGACATCCACAGTTAGAGGTTGGATGTTGGGTAGTTGGTTTCTACTTAGACACAGAAAAACAAAAACCTATTATTATGGGGTCTATTGGACAGACCCCAGGTGCGACAAAAGTTTATGTTGAAAGAACAGATTCAACACCTCCATTTACTACTGCAATTCCACAAGTTAATGTAGCAGTTGATGGAGAACCACTACAAAAGAAATCATCGGGTGCTACTCCAGCTGGTGGAGGAGAAACTCAGGCTGAGTCTGGAACAGCAGGAGAATCAAAAAATACTGCTACAGGCGGATTGTCTGATGGTACAAAAGATGGTGATGGAAACGAGAGAGTTAATACCCCAGCAAGAAAGACTGTTGGTGAGAATGACGAAGATTGGTGTCAAGCAATTGCGGAAAAATGTACCAATCAAGATTTAAATCAACAGATGACAATTATCCTTGGCGAGTTTCTTGCCGAGGTTCAAAAAAACAATGGTAATATTGGAAGCTATCTTGTAGATCAAGTTAGTGGAGGACTAAACAGCGGTGTTGATATTGCAAGAAAGTACGTTAATAAGGCAATATCTGTTGTAGAACACTTTATAGCAAAAATTAAGGGTTTTGTCATTGATACTTTGACAGATGCAGTAGATGCTCTGATCAAAGCATTGATTTATCCATCAGAAGAAGGAAATATCCTCACTCCTGTTACACAATGGTTTAATGACTTACTTAAGGATCTTGGATGCCAGATGGCAGATCTTGGTGATCGCCTGGCAGAATGGTTAACTGATGTATTGATGAGTTATGTTGAGCAAATCTACAAGTCTATCGCTTGTCAGGTTGATGCTCTAGTTAATGGAATCATTTCTAAAATTAACGAACTTCTAGAAGATATTCTAGGTAGTGTGCTTGGTCCAATTGAAGAAATTCTTGGAGCAATTGCAGCACCACTCAACATCATTGGTGGAGCAATTAATTACATACTAGATCTTCTTGGCATTTCTTGTTCTGGTCCAAATACTGAGTGTTCTAGATACAAAGAACTTTGTACCAATGGACAAGAAAAAGCAGACGGTGATGAAGATTTCTTAGATGGTCTTTTGAGCGATATTGATAATCTCTTCCCATCGACAGGTGCAGATTATACTCAGTACGTTTGTGATGAAGCATACAAAGGAAATACTTTGGATGTCACCACTGTAGGATTCACGGGTGGTGTACCATTACCAAATGAAACAGGAGCAAGAGTTGGTATTGGTGTAAGAAGAATTACATATGACATTTCTGACATTGAAGTCACTGAAGGAGAGACAGCAGAATTTGTTGTAACTAGATCTGGACAAACGAGTATTGCTTCTTCTGTCAGATTTAAAACATTGACGACAAAAGGAACTGCTACTGAAGGATCTGATTATCTAAAACAATCTGGTATTCTTGGATTTGCACCTGGCGAGACATCTAAAGTTATTTCAGTTCAAACATTATATTCCAGTGAAGTAGAAGAAGATGAATACTTCTACGTTAAACTGACGAGAAATTCTCCAATTCAAAGCAGAAGAATCGGATCGTTCTTTGTCAATAATGTCGCTAAGTGTACAATTATTGAAAGAGACACTCAAGAAGAATATGATCCATTCTCTCCTGGCACTGTAAATCCAATTGATGGTATTGAAGAAACATTCCCAGAAGACGTAACAACTGTAGATCCTCCAACAAATGCTGGAGAAGGTGAAGTTGATCAAAACACTGGAAGTAATACTCCAACTTATTCTGTTTTTGCTGATAAGAGTGTAGTTAGAGAAGGAGAGTTTGTTGTTTACACGGTTAATACAACAAATGTCGCTGATGGAACTCTTCTCTATTATACACTAACAGGAAATGGAATTACCTCTGATGATATTATTGGAGGAGCAACTACTGGTAAGTTCCGTATCAATAATAATACCGCAAAGATTACTGTTGGTATTAACGATGATGGTGTAGTTGAAGAAGAAGAGACTCTCAGATTTACTATTAACGGAATTGGTGTTGCTACAGATGTATTAATTACAACTAACATTAATGATGATTCTTCTGGAGAAGGTCCAGATGATCTTGGTGATTTTGATGAGGGAGAAGGAGAAACACCAGAGAACTCATTTGATGATGAGTTTAGATTACCAACTGTGGATCCAGGAAAGATTATTACTGATCCAGGTGGTGGTATCATTGAAATTCCTATTGACGATCCTGGCGATCCATGGGCAGAACCACCATACATCTTTATTGGTGGAGAAGGAAAGGGAGCTGCTGCAACACCCCTATTAGATCAGAATGGATTTATAACTGAGATTAGAATCAAGTCATCTGGTTTTGGTTATAAGTTGAATACCCCACAAGCAGCAGATGTTCGTTGTATTATTGATACATTCACCGTAATCAGACCAGGAATTAATTATTCAGAGAGACCAACGATTTTGGTTGATGGAATATCTAATATTGCAGAGGCAATTATTAATGATGATGGATTTGTTATTGGTGCTAGAACATTAGATAGAAGAATTACCTTTGATAAGTTCCCCAAGATCGAAATTATTGGTGGTGGAGGTTATGGTGCTAAACTCTTACCATCCCTAGCATGTCTAGATACTGATGGACTAACCACAATTGGTTCCACTAAGATTGGAACTGGACGCTACGTTGATTGCCCATAATGTCACACACAGATTTACATTCAAGAACCGAGAAGGCGGCATATAACAACTCTTCCACTAAGGTTGCTGCATCATCATATCCAAAAGATGTTGCAAAACCAACAACTCCTGATGAGACACAAAATCTAGAGGGAGAAAAGAGATATCGTACATGGTATAAAGGATCTCTTACTAAATCTGAGATTTACGAGAGATTGTATCCAGACGGTACTACTGGCGCACTAAGAATTGACGGACCAGCATCTAGTGAGAATGGTGGTTTCATGACATTCAAGTCTGATGGTGCCATTGTTATTCGTACTGGTAAAAAAGATACTGAGAAGGGAGCAGCAGCAGGAAAACTTTGTATTCATACAGATGGTCAGCAACAAAAGCATACATCAAAGTCAGTTATTCAGTACAACAAAGGAACTGAAGATGAAGCATTGAATGTAATTGCTTATGGTGACGTTGTCGAAGATGCTGTTGGATCTGAAAGACATATTAAAGCGAAGAAGATTATCATTACAGCAGAAGAAGAACTGATGCTTATTGGTGGTTCTCAGGTATTCATTCAGGCAGGAAGTAGTGGTAAAGGTACAATTACCATGAATGCTGGTAATATTGAGAAAACAACGAAGAATGAACAAGAAATTATCACTGGTCAGAGAATTACCATTGGTGTTTCCGAAGATACCGTTGTAAATTATGATCCGAGAGCATCTGTTAATATCGTTTCTCCAGGTCATTTGAATCATAAAATTCTTGGAGATTACTCAACTTGGGTTGGTGGTATCGAAGAACATATCGTTGCTGGTGGTCCAGGTCTCCCTCCTTTGATTAAAGTAAGAGATAGCGCATTTACTGTTAAGACTGCTATTGGAGGTCAGACATTTGATGCCGCTGACTTTATCAATAGAAAGGCAGGTGGAGCAATTGGAGACGTTGCAGGAGCAGCATTTACAGCAACAGCTGGTGCAGACGCTAGTATTTCTGCTGGTGTATCTGCTTCACTGGAAGCGGGTGTAGATGCAAGCGTAAAGGCGGGCGGTGTATTGAGTCTTACTGCAATCGGTAACACAAACATCAAAGGTCTTATTATTAACCTCAACTGATAACCAGACCTTATCATACCCATCGGTTATCCGTATCAAAAACTGGCACAAGGGGGCTTGTTTTTGGCAACCTGCCATGCTAAATTACTCCTGTAGCAAATGGAGAGGTGCCTCAATTACTCGCACCAAACCACTTGACGCGCTCTGCTTCATGTGCTATAATCAATCCATGCGATCGGGACAACCTGATCCATCATCTGCGGGTATCCATTCCGCAAGTAAATTTTCGAGGAAACAATTATGTTCAAATCTGTTCTCGCAGCTGCCGCTGCTGCACCCCTTATGGCGACCGCTGCTATGGCAGGTCCCTATGTGAACGTCGAGGCTAACTCTGGTTTCACTGGTTCTAACTACACTGGCACTTCGATCGACAACCATGTTGGTTACGAAGGTGCTCTGGGTACTGATGCTTCTTGGTATGTCCAAGCAGGCGCTACCGTCGTTCTTCCTGACAGCGGTGCTTCTGACTGGGTTCCTTCAGGTAAGGCAGGTCTTGGCGTTGGTCTGACCGATAGCCTCTCTGCTTACGGTGAAGTTTCGTTCGTTGGTTCGGGCGTTGCTGGTGTTGACCGTTCTTACGGCACCAAGGCTGGTCTGAAGTATTCCTTCTGATCTCCTGACTTGATTGAGGGCACCTTCGGGTGCCCTTTTTTTATGCCTCTAAATAATTACATCTGATTTTTTATTATGGACTACAAACCTTATTCGCCCGAGTGGCACCGATGTAGATACTTAAAAGAAGCACTGTATAAGTATCTGGAC
>Ga0099849_1001416_pt1 | contig 11243 bp, 10 predicted proteins | sample CB_VirMetaG_4_FD_78177 | JGI IMG/M metagenome (GOLD analysis project Ga0099849, IMG submission 78177) | Freshwater to marine saline gradient viral communities from Chesapeake Bay - CB_1508_1M Viral MetaG | ecosystem: Environmental > Aquatic > Marine > Coastal | place: USA: Chesapeake Bay... | reverse complement strand
TAAGGTCATAAGTTTTTCCGCAATAAATACATGTATGGTCAAAATGTTCCTTAATAGAGCGCCTCCACAGGCGCTTGGCTTCTGGTGAGGTCATGGCTATTAAGTTGAATAGGTAGTCGTCAGGAGTAGGAAGTAACGGGGTCATGCTCGGCCTTTACGTGCTCGGTTTTTGGATGCTTTTTCAAGGAATGTTTTACCATTCTTTTTGTGTGAGACATCTTTACCGTCACCATTGCCATAAGTTCCCCGTTTTCTGTTTTCTTTGTTGAGTGCAGACCGCTTTTTGATCTGCAATTTAGATCCATCGTACTTTTTTTGGTACGATTTGTAGTTACCGTTAGCGTACTTAGCGCCGCTATATTTAGACGTTCGAGCCATGCAACCTCCGTTGTACAAGCTCTGGGTCTACCTGGGGCATAACTGCTGCTAGTTTAGACAGTGGATTACCCTCCAGGGCGACACCACTGATGTCATTTGTCTTGAGCCAGTCACAAGCTGCTTTCAGGTCTTGAGTAGTAGCCTCACCTGATTTAATACGGGCAAGAAACTCTTTAGTAACCAAGTTATGCAGCTCGTTAAACTGATCTTCTGTAGCTTTTTTCTTAGCCATTTTTCAGGATCATTTGGTCAATCTTGGTTTCAATACGGATCATATGGTCTTCCATCTTTTGAACGGCGGTTTCAAAGTCTTGCTTAGGTACATAACTTGTAGCAACACGCAGCTCAAAAGTATCCAGACGTTTGTCCATATCATTAATTCTGTTGTGAACTCTATTTGTAAGAGCCGCACCTGCTGCTACAAGAGCAATAACAGCTGAAACACCTGCTTCAATCATTGGTTAACGATACAATAGGTACAATGTCATTACATAATACTTCAACACGTGAACCAGGTCTAAAGGTAAACCCAGCTTTCATAATTTCAGTACATTTAAGGGCACGAACAAGCTCGTAATCAAGACGCATCTTTTGTTCGTGTTTACGTGCAATAGCTTTGCAGGTTTCAATCATACTACCATCCAGTGGTACTGAAAAGTTTAACTGTACGCCATAGTTATTGCTACGTACGTACCCAGTGTAATCATGAGGAATAGTATCGTTGCCCATATAAAAGGGCGAGAACTGCATGGTGGTTCCATTACAACTATTATTGGCTGCAAAGTATTGACGAGACGGTGCTCCATTGTTCTGGAATTGCACCGCCTGATTAGTTACATTACCTGTAGCTGCGGCCACAGGATTTGATGTATTTTGAACCTTTGGTTCTTCGTTAGCAAATACAGGACTTACTATTGAGAGAAGACCGACAAGGAAGTAGTAGTGGAAACCTGTTGAATGGTTTCGGTGATCAGACTGTCTTCGATCAGACCAGCGGAACGGTTCACAATCTCTAGTTGAAACTGTTCCCCTGAATTGGTTACTGAGTAGGTCGTTGCTGTGTCTGAAATGTCTCCGCTGGGTGTTACGTTTGTGCCAGACCATGATGAATAAGTACCACCATAAACGTTTGTTTCAATCGTACGATCGATGTCCACAGTGGTAGTCGTGGTGGATTGCATACTACCCTGTGTAAAATTAGGTGTAACCTGTTGTGCAGCAGCAGGGCTAGCCAACATCATCAACAAAATAAGACGTTTCATTCTTCTTTCTTTTTAGGTTCAGGAGGTTTAGGATTTGTTTTGCTGTTTGATGTAGTCAGTCCGAAGGTCGCTAGTGCGCCTGTAAAGACAGAAGCTACAAAGGTAATATCACCACCGCTTTGTCCTTTTTTAATCATAGGGATGTCTACGTAGTTTAGAGTAATAATAAAACCACTCCAAACAACAACACCTAATCGAACAAAGGTTCCAAGAATTTGTAGTTCATCCTCAGTATTTTCTTTAACTTTTTCTAGGAAACCTTTGGTTCCTTCTTTTTTGTTAATTTGTTCCATGTAGTTTTTATGATAGGTTTCATAACCATCACTAAATATTTAAACAAAGAAGTAGCAGTCAGGGTGGCACCAACGCTAATAAATGCTGTTGTAGCTGCTGTAGTCATAATAGTAGTTGTAGGCATTGGTACCTCAATATCCGTAAACGGAATCTCTACTATTTGAGCTTCAGGTGGTACGTTTATATTCGTACGTTTTCCTCCCGGAGATTCGTCTTCTGTATCCATCCCTTCAACACCTGGGGGCGGACGAAGGGTGTTAGGAGGCACTACAAGGGGCTTGTAACTAGGTATCTGAGCCCTTGGTACCTCCAACACCGCTTGCGGCAGCTCAGGGGCTACTGGAAGCGTTAGAGAGGGAAGAACCGGTGGTTCACTCCAGGGGTCCACCGAACAAACCGCGTTCGATAAACTTCACTGCCTGATCATCGACAGTGTTGTCGGTTTGCTCAGACAGTTTCTTCAAAAGGTCAACAATAAGACGCTTAACTTTATCAGAGTTAATGAACGAAAAAAGAATTGGACGGATAAGGGTAATCATAATTATGCAGGGGGTGTAGGCCAGGTAACTTCCAGTGGGAAACTTTCTTGTGTTGAGATGTCACGAAGAGCTTGGCGATATGATTGCCAAAGCGTGCGAGTTGCTTCTGGAACATCAGGCTGCTGTGTCCAGTCCGTCTCTTTAAGTCTGATATTACGTTCTGAGCGTTGAATCCAAGCCCACGTAGCATCACGCTCTTCATCAGAAAGAGGCGCGACTTGACTTACATAAGTAGTGGACAGCTGTTCATATAGAACACGACCGTATTCTTGAGTGTCATCAGGGGTTGCAGTAAAAGGAATTACTTCACCAGTCTCTTGGATTGTAACATCACAATCGATGGTACCCCAGATGTTATATTTAGCGTTAGTAAAGGCGTAATCGCCGTTTTCTTGTGTAGTAAACATAGTTTATTAAGCGTAGCGGACCCAGAGACTTGTTTCTGAAGGAGCCGTGTTGGTACTGTTGCCAGCAAGACGACCCAGCAGCCTCCAAGAACCTCCCGGAGTTCCAGATTGGTTTCCGTTGGCGTTTGAATAGCGAAGGGTGCTACCACTTGTTGTAGTATTAGCGGTTTTATCGCCTGTAGTGTTTACCAACGTACAGAAAGCATAAGTACCAGTTTGACCGGCAGTGCTAGACGCGATGGCAGTTTTAACATTGCCGCTGGAAAAAGTACCGCTAATTGTACCTGTTGCCGAGAAATCGCCGTTGTCATTAAAGGTAAAACGAGTGGTCGTACCGTCACGGATATAGAAGTTACCAATACCACTGTTCAGATCCATATACATATGGGATCCATTAGTGAACATCTCACAATCGTCACCATTACCAAAGCGGATGATGTCGTTATCGTGAAGGTCAATAGCTCCACGAACGTTTAGAACATTCGTAACTGTTGCTTCATTTGTATAAAGATTACCCCAACGCGCACCGGTCGTGCCGAGACTACCTCCTCCATCACCTTCAGGTCGGAAGACACCGCTATCTTCCAAACGCATTTTGTTAGTGCCATTATCCTGGAAAATCATTCCCGCACCTTTTTGGTTGACATAAAGCCAACCATTACTGTCAAAACTTGCAACCCAGTCATCACTGGCTCCGAAACGCAGTTGATCGCCATCTGCAAGGTCAAGTGCTTCGCGGATATTGACAGTATTACTAAACGTTTTGTTTCCAGTCATCGTTTGGTTGCCTGTTGTCCGGACAACTGTGCTGTCTACGGAAACAGCGTCGGTGGTGACATTGATCCCACTGCCTTCGCCCACATTTAGAGTTCTATTGGTTGTAAGTGTACCGCCTCCAGTTAAGCCGCTACCAGCACCAACAGTGCGAGAGCAGTTTGTTGCAGTATCAACAGTGCTACTCGTTAGAGCAATAGTTCCAGCGGCATTGGGGAAGGTGTATATTCTATCAGACGTGATATTGTCGAAGTTTAAAGTACCTTCTTGGGATGTCTGTCCTGGTTTTGCAAATTTAAAAACACCGCCAGTTCGGAAGACTGTATTACCTCTGGATTCATGGCCGACAACAACAGCACCACCGGTCCCATCTGTATCATTGTTACCACGGAGGTGTAATGTCCTGGCGGTTGTACTATCAGCAGGCTGAATAGTCATGGTGGAATTTGCACCAGTGATGTTACTAGCTCCCGTGATTTCACCAATACTCCAAGTGCCAAGAAGGGTTCCACCAGTAGGGCTTGTCGTTAGTTTCTCTGATCCGTCGTAGTAAAGCTTCGTTCCCGCGTTTTTTATATGCCTTAACGCCCAGTGATTGTTGGTGTCGTCATACAAGCCAAACTCGGTGTTGTCATTTTTTTGCATAAAGACAGCACCGTCTTCAATGGCATAACCCTTCCAGCCGCCAGTTGAACTTCCGCCGACTTTAACTGTACCATAATCGCCTGAAGCCCTACGAAGTTCACAAGGATCGGGCGCAGGTACACTATTATTACTTATATCTAAACCATAAACGGTAAGATCACCTGCAACTTTTCCATCACCATTGATAAAAAGCTCACCGTTAGACATCAGTTGACGGCCATAAAAACTCAACGTTCCAAATTCAGGACGAGCTTCCATGAGTTCATCGGAATCTAGAGTCCCATCACCATCGGTATCGCTTTTAATGTAAAATCTATTGGCAGCGCCTTGGATGTAAAAATCTGCCTGGCTGCTATCGTTATCAATAAGAGCTATAGTAGGATTTGCGCCAGTTAGTCTTACTTCGGGAGTTTGAGTGCCAGCCAGTTCACCAGTAACTGAAAGACCACCAACGTTAATAATACCATTATTCAGTGCATCCAGTTCACCACCAAGTTCAGGTGTTAGGTCAGTTACAATGTCAGCAGCAATTGAACCTGCAGCAATGCTAACGAAACCAGTACGTTGATCAACAGTAAAGAAGTCACCGACTTTAAACATACCATTATGATCAGTAATGGCAGTCCATACCTTACCATCGTTCTTTTCAATAATCTGAGAAGCGTCAATAGGAACACCACCATTTTCAGGCAGTGCTCTGTAGTCAGTACCACTACCGACGTATTCCATGGTATGACCACTAGAAGAGATCATAGAACGGAGATAGAATGACACAGCAGCATCATCAGCAATAGCACCATTGAGTCCAAGGTTCTCACTACGATTACTTGGATTAGGTCGGCTAATACTTACAGTCCAACCATCACCACCTTCGCTATCAGTGTATGGTGTAGCAGACAGAATAGGATAAAGAATACTGTTTACTTCTACCAACATGTTTTCAGCAGGACGTTCGGTGCTACCAAACCATCCAGCTCCAGCAGTAGGTTCGTTAATGTTAAAAGTGATACTCTTATCTGCTGCAGCACCATCTACGTTAGATGTAAAAATAGCAGTAGAAGACTTACCATCAACAACCAAACCATACCGACCAAAATCAGTAGTAGATGCAGCTAGGTTAGCTTGACCACCATTGATACAAGTAATGTGTGCGTGATTAAAAAATGCATAGCTACTGGTAGCCTGGACGTAACCGTTGTTAGTAACAAAGATACCAGGACCATCTAATGCGGTATGGGTGTAGCTGTCACACACCATTGAACGTAACGGACTATTAGTATTAGGCACACTACCGTCAACCAAAATACCACCACCACAAGGTGAAGAATCAAGGTCACCAGCCGAACCCTCACCAGGAGTATGTGGCGTAAACGCTACGTTGTTGATTTGTGAATCGGAGAAGTTCGTACAATTTTGGACGTACGGTGATTTTTTAATAATTGCATCAGGATAGAACGCAAAGTTCCAACCTTGCTGAGGAGGCAAACCGTGTACAGTATCTGGATACAAAGACCCACTAGCACCACGTGTACCTTCAGCTTTAAGACCCATAAGCGTCAGGTTTGCAAAATATGAACCACTGTTAACGCGGAACATGGTTTGCAGTTCCTGAGAGTGTGGCGTATTTACATTATAGCTAGCCTGGTCTGCATCAGGAATTTTCGGGTGAATAATACATGTCCGAAGCGATTGACCAATGATACCAACATCGTTTTTGGTAATATCAATAGGAAGTGTCTCAGCATAAATACCTGGAGCAACCGAAACAATACTACCATCACCATACGTTGAGTCATTATTGATCTGTTCAATAGCAGCTTTAATAGTCTGTTTAGGACGGCTGATACGGTGACCATCGTTGTTATTATCGCCAGCAGTAGCATCAACATAAACAACTTTAGGTTGGTTAGTAAATGTACCACCAGAAGTAACAGCAATCCAGGCAGAACCGTTCCACATAGAAAGGGTCTTGTCGTCCTCAACGTCTAGCCAAACAGCACCTTTACCCATGCCTGACAACGAAGGTGTGGAGTTTTGAACATAGTTTTCAAAGCGACGGACAGCGGCACGAGAGGTAAAGATTTTATTATCAGAACCAATGTTATCATAGTCCGATTGTTGATCAGCCAGTTTAATCTGGTCAGAATCTTTGATCTTGTCAAAGTCAACACTATTATCCGTTAGTCCGATAGTAATCGTACCATCACCATCATCAGTGATAGACACACCATCGGTACTACCAATGTCGTTAGTAATTACTTCATTGATGTAATCATTAATGGCACCAGTAGTAGGGACTGCAACGTCATTAGCAGGCATGACGTAACCAGCAACAGCTAGCTCAGTCTTAGTAAATGTATCGTTTACTTCATCTTGGAATCGTGCGTCAAGTGCTGCAGTAGTAGCAATCTTGGTATCATTGCTGACCCAAGGATCACCACTATACAGAGTGTTGTCGTAACGATCCCAATAATAATCTTTTAGGTATTGATCAAGTTCATCAGAAATACCCTGACAACCAGACTCTTGAATAGCATACCGAAGCTGCTCAAAGTTTTTATTCAGGTCATCAGATCGAATAGCAGAACCAGGGTTGAACAACGCCCGGATGTCGTCTACCTGAGTGATACGACGGATCTTAACGTTGTCAACAGTCGGCTCTCCTGGGTCAACAGGGGTGGCTGGAGACGGGGGCGCAGCACCAGTGAACTCCACAATGGTGGGGTTAGCATCAGTAATGCGCCAGGGGTAGGTGGCATCTGTCGTAAGTTTTTCGTCGTATTCTTTTGTTACCGCGTTCCAAAAATAAACGTGGATTTCAGATTTAAAAATGTACGGGAAGTCAAAAGAGAATTGTGTCTTTGTCCCGTTTCCAGCTTGAATTGTTTGTACGTCAGTGCACGCCATGTTTTTTAATAACGATTAGTTGTGATTGGCATAATGCCTTGTTCAGCACGTTGGTCATTCACCTTCTTAAGCATAATACGTTGCTCAATAGCATTACGCATTTCCGGCTCAAGATTAGTAAAAGCATATTCTTCTGCTGTTTTTTGAGCGTCACGAATCAGCATGTGAATTTGATCGTACTTGCCAATAGGTACCTCTTCGGAACCAATAAATTGGCGACGCATCGTTTTCAGCTCTTTAATAGTATTACGGGCTTCAGCAGTCTTTGCAATTTTGCCCAACTCTTCTCTGAAGATGCCCATGCTACCCATTTCACGGTTTAGTGCATTACGCTCTGCTGCTGTAAGGTCAACACCATTACGTTTCTTAAATGCAGTAGACACGTCATACTCAATGTCATACAAAAACTTCTCTTCTTTAGTCATAGCTGGATGGATTTTCAAAGGAGAGTAAGCGTTGTAGACACGTTGGAGAAGGCTATATTTATTAGGAGCTTCACCACTAACAGGACTCACAATAGTAGGCAGTCTGTTAGTCTCATCAACCAAACCAACGGCTCGGTTGCGGTCAGCCAAGATTTCAACAATATCATTGTTTAGATCTTTCAAACCACCGTCAAGGATTTTACCGAGTTCATTACGAGCACCGGCAAGTGGACTAAGAGAGTTGATTTGACCTGCAGCCCAACGGTTAGCAGCGAACTCATTACCGCTTGCAACTTCTACCAAGGGACGGAGTGCAGACAAACCAGCATTATCAGTCAGTGCTGCTGCCAAAACAAAGCTAGCTTTTTCAAAGAAGTTTTGTGTTGCAGCTTCACCAAGCATGTCAAAATTATCAGCAACGTTAGCAACCATTGCAACCCAGTTACTTAAACCAGGACCAAGAACTTCATTATACTCAAACCGTGTACCGTCAGGTCCAATGACTGAACGAGGTTTAAAGCTGCTGTTCTTCATCCTTGCAGTATTCAGCTGACGATCGACAGAACCATCACCAGTAACACTGAACAAACCATCACCAAACAGTTTGTCCTTAAGCACACTGCCAACGACAAGAGATGTAAAGAAGGTACCAATAGCCTTACGACCAAGAGTACGGTTCTTCAAATCAATCAAAGCGTTTGTCTTTGCAATCTCATCCATTTCGTCAATCCTAAAACCACGGGTGCTAAGAATACGATCCATAGACTCCGGGTTTTCCATAAACGTTTGGACAGACGTATACGCCAATTCATTAACGTCTTTTTGGAAAGAACGGAGAGGTGCTGGGATATAATCGTCAGCAACCCTAACCATATTCATCATCGTTGTTGGGAACGTGAGGAACGGCGTCAGTCCAGGTAGTGTCTGCAGAAGACCATCAACTTGCTTGCTAAGTCCAGTATCAAGGTTAAGTGCAATATCAGCGTTAGAGTATTTAACAGCTTTATCTTTAATAATACCGTTTGCATCAAACATGCTGTTGTACTCAGCATTAGCTAGTTCTTTAATTCTAGCAGGAGTTGCAGCTTCTCCAAGACGTTCTAGTTCGTCCATAGCACGGAAACGTGCTTGAGCGTTAGCCAAGGTCGCACCAGTCCAAGCATCAAAACCTGTAAACAAGTTAGGTACAAGACGGAACACAGGATCAGCAGCCATAGCTTGCATATCCTCGTATTGTTTTACAAGGAACTTAAAGCCATGTCTACCTTGAGCTGCCTCTTGTTCAGCAATAAAACGGTATTGGTTGATCTTCTCTTCCTGTTTAATAACAAGGTCCAGACGAGATTGCCCCTTAACAGCGTTAGGGTTTTGAGATGCTTTCATAAACATCTGACCAGCATAAGGCAGTGCTTTCTTCTGTGTGTCGAAGATAGAGCTGTAAGCCATCCAGCCGCGTTGTAGAGCCTTTAGATCACCACGCGCCATAGCACCACCAAAGTAGGCTACAGGCTCGGCTACGAGGCCACTGAGGTTACCATAGAGCGCTCTAGCAGCAGTACCTGGTGCAGACAGAAGACTGTTGAAATAATTAGATCTTACAGCCTGAGCAATGATGTTAGGTTGATCGGGATCAGGATCATAAAGAGGACGGAAGTTTGCAAAACTATTAAGAATATCCTCATTCATCTTAGCAATGGTGTTAATGCGACCATCACTTAGTTCATACAACTCAAGGAACGAGTCCAAAATGTCTGGACGGTTCTCTTGCAAGTACATCCAACTTTCAGTAAACTTCTCACTATCAGTTTGAATCTGACGTAGTGCAACAGGATAACCTTCTTTAATATCGTTAGCAATCTGCTCGGGAGATTTAAACAAGTTCTTAGCACGCTCACCAAGAGCAGCAAGACCTTTCTTTTGAGTAGTAAAGTAACGAGTAGATCCAACCAGTTGTTGTAGGAAGTTAATCTTATCTAGGATTTGTTCTTGAGCATTTTCAATAGAAATAGAACCACGGTTCAAACGCATACCTTCAGCAAGGTCTGCAATTTGACCAGCCATAGACGTTGCAGTATATGCCTGAGCACGGGCAATATCCATACCTTGATATTCTTTTACAAGACTATTGATAGAGCTAAGGGCATCGGTGTAACCATCTTGAGTCAGTACCTCAACACCAGCTTCGTTTTTAACGATCTGAGGGTCAAGCATCCGACGTATGTCGTCAACACTTGCAGACGGGTCAAACAATTCTAGAACAAGATTATCACCCGCTGCTGCTACTTCATCTGCAGTTACAGTAAAGTCATCGGCAGTCATGCCAACACGGTCAGCTTCTTTAAGCTGTTTCGTAAGACCAATAGTGATCTCCTCTACACCACCAGGTGTTTCTGCACCATACTTAAGAGCAGGACCACTAATAAAGTTACCGAGACGACCGTAAACAGTACCTTTGTTACCTTGGATACGTGCAGCATCAATACTAGCACCAACAATACCAAAATCGTCTACAGTGCGGATACCAGTCTCACGGAACTCATACAGGTCATGAACACCCTTAAGAGGGATGTTAGGGTCAGTTGCCTTACTTTCATTGTAATAACCAAGCTCATCCAATGCTTCATCCTGCTTAGCTTGGTATTGAAGTAAAGCTTCTTCAGGTACCTCACTGGTAGGTTTAGGTTTGTTAGCAGCTAGATACTTAACAGCTTGATCCGATTCACCAACAATAACAGGTGGTTTACGGAAAACATCTTTTACTTCAGATACAGCATTACTAAATTTACCAGCAAATCCAACCAAAGGAATCATAAATCCAAGAGCCAGATCTTCGTTAATACTTTTTTGCCGTTTAATGTCAGGGCTATCGCCGTCAAGCGTAGCCCAACTATCTGGAATAAAATCGTACTGAGCTGGCAGTGCTTTTTTAATCGCGCCTGACAGGTTATCACCTGTCTCGTATTCAGAGCTAACAGCACCAACCGCAACGGATGTACCAGCTTCGACGCCACGTGCACCAACAAACTTCATAAAGGCTGTGTTACCTAATTGGCTGCCTACATTTGCCTGTGCAGCTCTACCTGCTTGCATACCAGCACCCTGCAAAAGCACAGTAGGCATCACAACGGAAGAGATGGTACGTGTAGCTTGTGCTACTTCATCTTCATATTTTGTAGCTTTAGGAATCTTAGGAATTTCTAAGTCCCGCATAATAAGACCAAGTGCGCCATTTAAAGCATCTACGCCAAAGTCGATAAGACCTTGACCTGGTGCACTCATACGTTCTCGTACCTGTTGTCCTGTTTCACCAATAGGTTGTCCAAAATAGCTCAACCCTTGGAAAAGTCCTGTTTTTTGTTCTGGTTGCTCGCCCGTAGGCTGAGGCTCAGGTTCAACTTGTGGTGCAGGTTGCGCTGCCATAGCAGCTTGTGTGGTTTGTTGCTCAAGCGCCGTAGGCTCCTCTTGAGGGGCTTCCAATCTCTGCTGGATCTCTTCGATCTGTTCATTAGAGAGTTGGGTTTGGCGCTCTTGCTCATCCAACACAAAATCCTCACCTAAGTTGGAGTATTCTGAGGGATCGTTCATTGTTAATTAATTAAAAACCGAATCGTT
>Ga0099849_1001415_pt1 | contig 11243 bp, 8 predicted proteins | sample CB_VirMetaG_4_FD_78177 | JGI IMG/M metagenome (GOLD analysis project Ga0099849, IMG submission 78177) | Freshwater to marine saline gradient viral communities from Chesapeake Bay - CB_1508_1M Viral MetaG | ecosystem: Environmental > Aquatic > Marine > Coastal | place: USA: Chesapeake Bay... | reverse complement strand
TTATCCCCTCCGACATTTAATATATTTTTAAAATCAGATGCTACATAATCCCCACGAGGAAGAAACTTTGTCGTATTAAAAGTTTGAGAACGCATAACTGGTGCAGATTCAACTCGTAATCCATAACTGGTACTTTGAAACTTTGGAGAAAATGTCTCTGCAACAAATGAATTCAATACGTCATTAATAAAGCTAAAGAGATCGTAAGTTGTCCTCTCTCCTTTTTTTATAACATATTCTTTGAACCATTTACCGAAAGCTTCAGTTGATACTGGGACCGAACTGATAGATACCTCTTTCGCACTTGTAGCGCCAAGACCTTTAAACATAAATGAACCAAAAGCAAATTCATAGTTTCCCTTCAAAACAATGTGCTCGTTTGCAAGTCCAACAACCTCGTCAAGCAAGTCGCCAAGAAAGAAAAATGGAATTATCTTTTCATTTGACTTTGCATTGTCCTCATTTTCAGTTCCTAACATTGGAGTGAAAGGATAATTCTTTCTTCCTAATTTTCCTGTACCAAAAATTCCGTACTTTTCCTCTTCTTCTGTCGTTCCAAACTTACTAAATTTTGCCGTCTTAATTCTATAAATCTTTCTATTTCTGGATATTTTCTTTAAAAACGCCTGATATCCTTCAGTCCTAATTTCTGCTGCTGCTTTCTTGACTTCTCCGATATCGCCCTGTTCTGAAGTATTCTGACCAGGTGCTTGTGTTCCACTCTTTGGAGCATTTTCTTTAATATTTCTTTCCAAGTCATCAAGACGTTGACGTTGTTCTGGAGTTAAACTTAAACGAAGGACATCTATTTTTAATGATTCCTTTTCAATATATCCGATGTATTCTAAATCGACTGTTATGGAACCATTTTCGTTATATTCAATCGAGTGTCCAATAAGACCTAAAGTTATTATTCTTCTTGCTTGTCTTATAAGTTTTAGTTCCTTCTCTGTCCAGTTTATGGAACTATAATCAGGTTCAGCATAACCATACTCCATCTTTATTCTCCTGGAGTGCTCTTCTTTTGTCGATCCCTCTTTTGCTTGTTGAGAATCTCTCTTACTATCTGGCAAAAGAAATAACTCCTCGTACCTGTATCCTTCTCTCTGTCTAAATATTTCATCAAGATTTGAAAAATAAAGTTTTATGTTTACTTTGAATTGCCTATCTGCTGTTGCTGGAGAATCTCCAGTCATATCGATAGAAACACTCTTTATGCCTACGCCTGTGCCTCTCATACTTCTGTTCGAAGTGATGGATGTTGGGGATTGATGCTCTTCAAAAGTAAACTCTACTTCTCCTGCACTGGAAACTTTGAATAATCTAACTCTTGGCACCAAAGAAGATAATTTGGCATTATCAAGGTTTACAAAATCTTCCATTCCATTTACAGACAATAATGTAGACCTTGCTTTCGCCGCAGAGGTTCCGCTGCCATTGCCAATATTTGTATAATTTAATATTTTATTTTCTTGAGTATGCGTCTCATAGAACTTTATATATTTTGATATCTCTTTTGCAATAATTCTTTGATGACTTGAGTTGACCTCATTTGCATAAGCAAGTAGTTTCTTGTTGTCTCTTTCTTGCTGCTTTTTTAACTCTGCTTCTTGAGATTTACGTTTTTCTTCTGCCTGTCTTGCAAGTATTTTTTTTGCCTTTGGATTCTCAAACGCCTCTTTGCCTACGCCTCGAACGGGATTTGCATTCGGTGATATGTCAAACCAATCCAGTAAACTCACTTTACTCCTCCTCCAACAGAGCGAGTGCCTTATTTAGCGGTAAAGGAATTCTTATCTTATCTCCTATTTTGATGTGAGATTCTGTTGGTTTTCCATTAAACTTTGCAATCATCCACCAATACTCTGTAGTTCCATAGTACTTGTGAGATAGTTTGTATAATCTATCGCCTACAATCCAAGTGTGGACAACTACAGACAACTCCGAGTGTTCTTCTAATGTTAAGGAGCGAAATTTTGGAGTGGCATAGTGTGATATCTTCTTTACACCTCTTTTGTTTCGAAGTTCCTCGTAGACGTCCTCTTTGTTTTCATAAACATCTCTGTCCCTATATCTACTCATTATATACTCCCTAACACCTGTGCTGCTGCTGCCTCTTTAGATTTTTCCGAAGAACTATTTTCTTCTGGAACTCCAGTTTCTGAAGATACAGAGTTAGGTGAAACTGATGACGAAGAATCAATCTTGCCATAGGGAAACGATTCCCTTCTTTGCTCTTCACCAAACCATCCAAGTTCGTGCTCGTGAATAACTGAAAATGTACAAGATAAACTTATAATCTTTGGATAAAGATTTCCTTCAGAATCTCCAAACATTGCATCGTCCATCACTGGATCAAAATTAAAACCATCAACAGATCCCAAAAGTCCTGCTTCTGAAACTGAACCTATTTTGCCTTCTTTAGATATAAGATTGGCAAACCTCATTCTCAAAAGTGGTGCTGCAATCATCCCTGTCGTGCTTCCAGCACTCTTTGAAGAATAAGAAGGATACAGCATATTAAATAAAAGAGAAAGTTCTTTCATATTTCTTTTTGCCTCGGATATAGAACCTGCAACAATGTCCCAAGAAACACTAATTGTTCTTTGAGTGGATTTAAAAGTTTGAATAGGATCCATTCTTCCATAAATCTCTTCCTTATCCCAACTACTCTGATATTGATCTGACAAGTTTGTTATAAAAGCTTTAAATCTGACTTCTTTTCCAGAAGCAACGTGATGAAAATCTAAAGTATATCCAGCGTTTGCCTTTGCGTCTGTAGGATCACCATTAAAAGAATTAAAAGTAGCCATATCTTCTCCCGAGTTTTACAAAAGTAAATAGTGTATTACGCTAAACTTAACTTCATATCGTTGTCCAGCGCTTCAACGACTGCCCTACCAAACTCTCTGTTGTTAAGTTGGAGAATAATCTCCCTCTTCCTCTCCTCGGATGCACCTGAAGCATCTGGTGCTACGAAAGATATTAATTTATCTATGGCATTTCCAATGGATTGGGTAGCTTCAAGTGCGTTTAATTTCGCCTGAATAGTGACCATTCTGTCCGCTTGATCCATCAGTGCCTCCAAGTTATCTACTGCTGCCGTATCTACTTGAGCAACGACCTCTACGAAATTCTTAAAAGCACTCTCCTCTCTCAAAGCATTAATCTGTTCAAACATCATTCCGATAGAATTACTGACCTCTGTAACAGGATCTAATATTGTTCCAAGAGCAAGACCTAATAAATATGCTGCTGCGGCAATACCGCCAAGGATAAGAACACCACCGAGACCAACAAAAGATAATCCGAATAATGCTGCGGCGAGAAGTCCAATGCCTATGGCGAGTTCAATAAATGCGCCAGAGTTGTTTGACAACACTGGAAGTAAATTAACAAGCGAGTCAAACGCTAACTTGAATCCGAGTCCCACCAATGCGACACCTGCTCCGACCATTAGTGTAGTTGCGCCAAAAGAAAGCATAAATGGTATTGTTTTGGTCAAACCCATACCAAGCTTACCAATGCCTTTTCCAAGTGCAGAGAGCCCTTTAGATAACCCTTTGCCGATCTTTTCGCTTGATTCTTCTGCTGTTTTCCCAAATAACTTAAAACCCTTCCTGATGCTATATATTAGAACAGTCAATCCAGCAAGAGTTGGAAAGAGATATCCATTTGCCTTATCGTTCAAACTCATAAGTCCTTCCACTAACCAACTCAATCCGTTGACAATTGGTTCAACAAGCACTGCAAATGACTGCATAAGCATATTTAGTTTTTCTTGAACTGAAACTGTTGCCTTTTGCCTTTCTGCCAGTTGTTCAGCAGTTATGGATTGTTCCTCTTGAGCCGCTGCTGCGAGACGAGATGATTCGCTGAACATCTTGTTTGCCTCTGCCATATCAGTGATCCCAAGAGAGTTGGCAAGCGCCTTCTTCTCAAACCTGGACATAGAATCAAAAGATTTTCCAGACATAGTAATCGCATCTTGCATTGCCTGAACTCTTTCGTCCTCTGACATAGTGAGCATCTTTACAGAGTCAAGATAAGGACCACCAAGAATGGAGTTTAGTTGCCCTGCTGCATTTGCTGCTCCTTCAAAAGTATCAAACTGCTCTGTTAAACTCAAGAGAGATCCCATTTCAATACCTGTTTTCTTGGATTGTCGTGCTAAACCTTCAAATACCTTTGTAGCATTCTTTCCATATGCAGCGAGTTTGGGACCTGCCTGTTTGAATTCTTCTGCCATCTTTGCAGGAGCGATGCCGATTCCCATAGCAAACTTTGCCATATTTTCGGCAGATGCTGCCGCTTCATCGCCTGACTGACCCATAACCCTCATAGAGAATTCAAAGTTTGATGCGGAAGTTGCACCTGAAATACCTAATCTTTCTAATCCTGCTGCTGTCTTCGCAAGTTCTACTTGTGTTGACTTACTCTGCGAGTCAAATAAGGACATTCCATTGTACAAGTCGCCTACTGCTTTGGCTGCTTGTTGAACCCCGACACCCATTGCCAAGGAACCACGGGAAACATCCATAATGACATCCGAATATTCTCTGCCTGCTCCTGTAGCTGCTGCGAATGAAGATTGAGCTTGATCGAACATAACCGCTGTAGCGAGAGTCGATTGAGCCATCGTGCTCATTGCTGTACCAGCAAGATTTGTAAGTGTAACTGATTTCTTTATTGACTCATTAAGTTGCTTAAAGTTGACGCCTGCTTCAAGAATACCCTCAACAAATCCTCCTCGCCATTTGTTGGCAAGAGATTCGATTGATTTTCCTAATTGGTTTTGAAGTGCTTCTTGTCTTTTTAGTTCTTCTGTCTGTTTTTCGAGAACTTCTCTCTGCTTTTCAAGCTCTTTCGTCTTCTCTTGGGAACGTGAAAGGTTCTTTGCCGCAAGCTCTGCCGACATCCTACCTTGCTCGAAAAGAGTGTTTAGGACCTCTCTATCCGCTTCCTTTACCTTCAGTTTAAGTTCAAGTATTTCGGATTCTGCTTTACCAAGCTTTTCCGCTTCAGCCAATAACTCTGTAGCCAACTTCTTCTGATCTTGAAGTGACTTTAGCTTTTGCTCTGGTGTCTGCTCTGCCATCTACTTGGTCTTATCCCTTGAACGGATATTTGATACCCGTTGTTCTCTCAAACTTAGCGATTGCCTTTCTTAGTTTGAATTTATCTTTATAGACCCTCGGGTCATTTAGTCCGTGCTTGGCTACTGCCTGCATATACTTTTTCTCTCTACCAATAGTTTGAGCGAAAGAAGCAATCTCTTCTTTGTTGCCCTTTACCTTGACTGGAATCGAACCTCCTCCGAACATTGTTCCGAGAATCTTTTGAATAGCAGAACCAAATAATTGAAGCCAAATTTCATTGATCAATCCATTTCTGCCTGCTGATAAATCAATCTCAATTGGTGTAATTTCACTATTGTCGCTCATTGCAATAACCTCGCATTATTAGTATTCTTTGATAATTAGTTTGTTTTTTTAAATAATTTAGAAATCAGAACAGAGAAGCAATTCTGAGTGTTCTTCTCCGAAGATCTTATCTTCTCGATTTTACTAACTTTGTTTTTCAACATCTTCAACTTCTCTTTGGATTCTCTTCTTTTTTTCTCTGTTTTGCTCATTTTTTTCTTCCCCTGCCATCTTTACAACATAATTATAGGACCAAAAAAAAGACCAAGTTTTTTAAGCTTGGTCTTTTAATTATCTCTTCTTTTTAGTTGCCTTTTCTATTGCTTCGTTTTCATCTTTAAGTTGCTTATTCAACCTCTTGACGAACCAAGAGCGAAGTCCAACTGGAAGATTGTACGCCTCTATGAAACTCCACCCTCCGTAATACTTTAGGAAGAAGAAAGCTTCATAAACTTGTTCCATATATTCAGGTCCGAGCCCAAAAGAAGTCCGCAGTCAGCGGAACCTCCATTTCAGTAGAAGCACCGCAAGATCTACATTCAAAATTACTACGAAGTTCAACATTAGGAATTACTTTTCTATAAGAATCTCTAACTGCTTTTGACTGCTTACCAGTCATATGCTGAATTGCTTTTGTGATTGTTGCCCTGTCAGTATGACCTGAGACAGCAACAATTATTGCGTTCAACTGGTCTTGAACAGGAGTTGCAGCAAGACCTGCCTTCTTCTTATTTGCTGCTGACTTTGATAATTTATTTTCATCAGCACCAGTCATTGCTTTAAACTCTACTTCCCATCCATTATCCAAAGTCGTAATATAAGTTCCTTGACTTGTTTGTGCGACGTTATCTGGAACAAAGTTTTCTACATCCCTTAAAGAATCTGTCAAATCAAAATTGAACTGCTGTGAAGTTGAACAAGACGGACAAGTAACTGCTGTCTGGTAATCAGCACCATACCCATCAATTCTCGCTTGGATGAGTACTGCGTTCTTGTCTCCCACAAGGAGATCATCTGGTGATACACGAGCATCAATAAGAATCCTTTCTAAAAACTTATCTAATGCTGTTCCGCTTCTTAATAACGTTTGATTGGTTAGTATATCCTCTTCTGCTGTGGTCATTTGCCTAATTTCTACAGTTTCCTGATTGTGGAGTGGATGCCCTTCTGGATAATACTTTCCTCTCGATGGAAGAGTCAAAATCGTTGTCGGGCGCACAAACTCCAGAGGAGCAGGACCAGTGTTTGCTGCTTGAGGGGCAGCGGGAGAAGATGAGGACTTCTTTGTCCCCAATCTTTCTTCATTGTTTCTCATAAACACCTTCTTTCTTTATTATGGTAGGTTTATTATAAAATAAAATAATAGGAATGTAAAGAACTTTTTAAAGACGCTCTGGAGTTCTTCCATCAGTTCCGTCGTAGTTTGCATAGTCATAGCGAAGTTCTACTTCAATCTCGACCATATCGTCGCCAGAGTAATCTAACTCACCGAACTTGACGTCTTTAACCCAAGCATTTTCAAGTGTCCAAGTTTCGACAACTTTACCATTTGCGTCAAGCTGCTGAATCTTTGGAGTTCCAAGTGCGTCGATGGACTTTGCCTTTGAAACTGTGCCTAAATCCTGCTCACTCGATGGTCGCTCATATCCAGAGTTTTTCAACTTCTCTATAAGAAGCTGTGACGCATCTGGATCAATCGGATCAACCAAAGTGAAGGAGATAGTATTCCACTCAACTCTTCCTGGATAATAAAAAGTGTGGTTAAGGAACTGATGTGTTGATTCCGTAACTGTGAACGAAGGTTTTGATACCTTCTTGATTGTGTAAGTTTTGATATCGTTGATATAAAGAACCCAACGATATGCTCTTTTAGGTTCAAAACCCGTTGCGTCTGACCAAAATGCCATAATTTTAATCTCCTATAAAAAGTAATGTTGTAATAACTAGGCAGAACTCTTATATCCTGCCTAGTTTTATTTTATTAGTCCTCGAACGAAGCGCCTGTGTTAGTAATAACAAAGTCGATTGCGATGAACTCAATAGCACGAGCAGGTTTCAAGAAAACCTTTGCGTACATAATGTTTCTGTCTACAAGCTCTGGAGTTGTAGTCGTCTCGTCAAGGATGATTCTGTACTCTGTTAAACCAAATCGTGACTGGACAGATTTAAGGAAAGGTTCTGCCTTGCCCAAGAATCTATTCCAAGTTGCCTGAACGTTCTGGTCAAACAATGTTGTAGCAGCCATTCTTGAAATCTCTTTCTTTACGTGAATCATCAAGCGACGAACGTTGATTCTATCAAGTGCCGAAGGAGTAACCTGAAGCGTCTTCTGACCGAATACTACGATACCCTCTGCTGGGAATTGTGCGATTGGGTTAATGTTTGCTTCGTAAAGTTTATCTCTTTCCTTTGAACTTAATCTCATTCTAACCTGTGAAACAGGAAGACCGCCTGCGCCTGCGGAAAGTCCACCACGAGTGAATCCAGCAGGAGCGAACCAAAGTTCAGAATTAGCCGTTGATGAAGCCATTGTTCCAAGAGCGATTACTGAAGGTGGCATCCAAACCTTTCGGTTATTAATGTCATCACTTACCTGTACCCAAGGGAAGAAAGCACAACCATAACTTGAACTTAATCCTCGATCCTTTAAGTTTGAAACTGCTAAGTCAACATTTGGTAATCTCTGACTTTCCTTTTCTGTATTCCATCCACGAGGAGTGTAGTCGCCCGTCAAATCAATAACAGCAAGAGCATCACCTCGTGCCTCACAAGTAGAAATAAGTTTTCCTGTAAGACCTGATGTAGCAACACCTGGGATTGCCATTAAGTTGCACTCAACAACCTCTGGGTCTGCGACGATATCAATTGCCTTCGAAATTGAGTTGTACGCATAACTTGTAAGAGGCGTTCCAGTTGCTGTGATTCTATCGCAGAATGGTTCGATTTCAGTAACGTCAAGACCATCTCGACCTCCGCAAAGAGGCAAAGTGAACTTATCAAATCCACTATCCAAGACACTTGCATATTCTCCGCTAATACCATTGAAAGATGCAGGGTTTTGTCCGTGATATGATTCTGCTGTAAAGTCAGCGTGAGAACCATTAGCAACAATCAAATCCAATGAGAACAACTCAGATCCTGAGAACATATCTTCAGACCCGAACAAAGGTCTCACGATGTCCTGATAAGATTCATCATAACGTCCTGGTGCATCAGGTCTATCCGTTGAGACACCGAAGCAAGCATCCTTTGGAGAAGAAAGTTTTGTATCTGTGCTCGTAGTTGGTCGAAGGTGAAACTTCGCCATTACTTTACCTAGAGCAGAATCCGTAGCAAGAGGGTGATTAGGAACCACGAATCCAAATGGTAATAACTCTGGATTGGCTGCACCTGAATCTACGTCTGATGCCATTTCAACACGGATGAATCGTGATTGATTAGCGTGCTCACCAATGTGAACATAACGTTTTTCATTATCTCTCCATTCCATCTTCATATCACCAATAGCAGCGGCGATATATCTTGGAGATGTTGGGTCAAGATTTACGTTTGAGAATCTTTCATAAATAACTGGTGCTGCGTCGGTATCCTCTGCTGAACGAACGTGGACAGAGAAAGTTCCGTACTTAACAAAGTCGTTTGCTGGTGGTTTAACGTCAACGATTGAAATCTTTAAGTTCTTCTGCTCCCATTCACCTGCATAAAGCGAGTGAAATCTGAAAAGATTTGTGAGATCGTCTCCTGTAAGAGCTGCTGCAAGATCTTCCTGACTTCCCATATACTGGGACAAAACCCAAGGGGTCAAAGGTGCAGAAGCTGATGCTCTGTTATTCTCGTAATTTGTTAATTTAATCGCTGTGACCTCGTTGATGTCAGCGGAAAATTCGCCTTCAAGGAACTGATCGAAAGTAGCGCCCAAGAAGTAGGACTCTGACGATTCTGTGATAAGAGTGTTTGTCAAAGTTGGATTAGTATTCAAAACATTTCTAATATACTTCTTTGAACCTCGGTCGAAGTTAACAATGTGTGCATTGGTTGTCTGCTGACCTGCAACAAAATCTTCGCCGTCGTCGGATGGGTCGAAAGCGGTCGTAAAAGGAACTGCGCCTGCCTGTGGTCCGAGAACAATAAGAGCAGCACCCATACCACCAATATCATCACAAATAACATTGACGTTCCAATCTTGATTAGTGCCAAGAGATGCCGAAGCTGTTAAGCGGACTGCGACGCCAGCTTCGTTAATTGCTGATGCGATTGTTTCTGCCAACTCTTGCTTTGTCGTAGTATTACCAGTACCAATCACCAAAGATCCTGGCAAGGTGTCAAGACCACTGATGACATTAGAGGATGAATTTGAATCAAATGAAACATCAAGTACTTTCGTGCGAGTTCCATTTTGAGCATCAAGTTGGAACAATTCCAGAACATCAAATCCATCAAATTGAGGACTAGCGTTCGTCGCATTAACAACCAAAGTTTGCGAAGCAACTGAACCTGGTGTTGCTGGAGCAACAGAGTCAATAGAAATTTTGATGTCATTAGAAGCAGTCATTGCTGCTTGAACAACATTTGTCCCAGCCAAACTTGTATAAATAATACCAGCAAGCTTTCCGTCAGCAACATCGCCATCAGTATCAACGAAAAGACCATATGCGCCTTCCATTGACCACCCTGCGTCGGCTGCGCTGCCTGGAACGACGTCTTCGTGTGCTTCACCTAATAAACGGACGAACGTGATTGGCGAGCCATTCTTCAAGTAAGCTTGAGCAGCAAATGCACCATAGGTAGGTCCAAGTCGGTTTCCCTGTCTCCAAGCATCGTCTGCTTGAGCACCTGCAATAGGTTCACCAAATGTTTCAACGAACTCTGAAAACGAGTCAATCTTTACTGGGACCATTGCAGGTCCTCTTTCTGCACGACCAATAATAACTGGTCCCATATCTTCTGGCAGTCGTGGCAACTGCGAATTGTCCACCTCGTTAACGAAAACGCCAGGTGAAACGAACTTAAAACTCTTTACGGACATTTTTTATTTCTCCTTGAATAAAAATGGATTTTATAATACACGCCCTTAAAGGGCATTTCTTTTCTCTAATAAATAGTATAGAATAGTCCCAAACTCATTTTTTGATAGTTATTTTATTATAAGGGAATTAAGATAATCTTTCTGGATCGAAATCTGGATTCAGGATCGTTCTTTCTCTCGCAATCTTTACATCCACAACTGACTCTCTTTTTATATATTTTGGTGTCTCTTGGTTTACGCTATCACCAATAAGAGGTGCAAGAACTTTTAATTGAATTGTTGTTTCATATGATCTCTCACCTTGCATATCTGTTAAGGTATTTTCTAATGCAAAGTCCCCTTCCAAGAATGCCTCATAAGAGTGGTTATTGTTCTGAACTGTAAGGTAGTTTGTACCTCCTGGTTCTGTAATAAAAGGGTGAACCATATCATTCATTTGTTGCTGATATTCTGCCCTCAATGAAATTGTATATGTAACCTCGACATAAACAGGCATTGGAATAGAAATGGTCTCATAGACAACCTTTTCCTGCTTTCTTGTTCGAAAATTTAGTTTGCCTGTTTTCTGTTTTGATTTAGCATTAGCAAAATTACCTGTCTTGTCTTGCTTTATTCTTCTTGCAACTGTTATTGCCCCACCTTTATTGTCTCTTCTATTAGGAATATTGGCGTAAGCAGTGCCCTTTCTTGCTGGATCTTTTACAACTGAAGTTCTCTCCAGCGTTATGAGAGGCATAATGAGAGCGCCTGTTGAATCACGAAGATTAGGATTGTTTTTCATTTGAAATGCTTTT
>Ga0099849_1001412_pt1 | contig 11248 bp, 7 predicted proteins | sample CB_VirMetaG_4_FD_78177 | JGI IMG/M metagenome (GOLD analysis project Ga0099849, IMG submission 78177) | Freshwater to marine saline gradient viral communities from Chesapeake Bay - CB_1508_1M Viral MetaG | ecosystem: Environmental > Aquatic > Marine > Coastal | place: USA: Chesapeake Bay... | reverse complement strand
GTTCTATTTCTTCTTTGTTCTTTTTTCTTTTGTCCATAGTTCTTTTTGGTTGTTGTTGTTAGTTGCTTCCTTCTTTGTCAAAGATCCTGCGAGCGAACCATTGTTCTGGTGATTCGCCTTGCAAATCCGTAGGACCGTCGCCTTCCGCAATCCTGCGAAGTCGGTTTGCATACCGTGATGCGTGCCATTGGTTGTCAATGTGAGCCGCATAATCTGGAATTAAGCCCTCCAATATATTGAAGTTCTCTTTAATCTGGATTCCGTCACTCAATGGCATGCATGCTAGAACCGTGCGCACGTCATTAGAATTGACTTCCGTCTCCCAATAAAGACGCATGCACTTGTCTACTTGTTCTCTTTCCTCGTCCGTGCAGCCTGCACGAAACATTTCAAGGGCTGGTCATCCTCCATTGTCTGGAAGAGCCCAAGTATCACGACACTCAAACTCATCGACAGAGTGATAAGCTGCGAGCGCTTTCTTGCGGCGCTTGGGCCACGATTGGATTGCGTCTGCTGCAATCATTAACAGTTCTTTTTCTTTCATTTGTTCTTGTTGTTGTTAGTTGGAGGTTTACTCCATGGAGCCCCCTGCGCTTGCAAGGAGCTCTTGGAATCAACCTTCCCAATGTCGCTTTATGGTTACCCAAAGCGTCGCTTGATAGACTGACGGAGCTTCGTTGAGCTTGTCTGCTTCGCTAATGGTTAATCGTTCTACGCGGTTATATTGTGGTCTTGTGAGACCTTCCACAATAGGCTTGCGCTTCGTTGAGCTCGTCAAGCATGCTCGCATGTGCCAACGATCAATCACAACACACCGAGCAAGACGTGTCAACTCTATGCTCTTGGCGAAGGCCCACGTTTTCGGTGAGCCATCATCGAGGGCCTTCGAGTCACCCTCGAGCAATTCCCACGCCTTGTGTTTGTTGTTGTTGAATGTGCAAACGCGGACGTCACTAGGCTTCCCCCCATCATGATGGACAAGCGCCAAGTTGAGTGCGTCTAGCTTGTTTCGGTCCCAATCGTTCATTGGGCTCAATGCGCTAATCACAGCCGCAGCAGTCCAAACATCACAACCAACTTCTTGCGCGATCATTTGCGCGTGGGAGTTAGCATCATCATACCACTCGCCACCTTGGCGTGCGTCTTGTGCTGTCGCTCTGTCTCGCCATGTGCGAAGATTCTTACGAATGACACTATCACTGACCTTCGTTAAACTTTGCTTTTTCATTTCTTAAGCATCAGTTTAATGATAACCACCCACATCGCAGCAGTGAGGCTTACTGTGATCGCCCAAAACATCGAGAAGGTTCGCTTCATTTGAATGCCCTCCTTCCGGCCTGCTTCTCAATCAACTTGAAGTCTAGGGTTTCAGTCCGTTCAATGATGTCATGCATCACATCTTCATGACTGGCCCGCAAGAGCGCTGCTTGGATGTCTGCGAGCGTGCTCCGTTGTTCTTCGAGCACCGTGATGATCTCACGGATTGTTTGCTTTGTCTTTGTTCTTTTGTTCATTGGTTCTTTTATCTTGTTAGCTAGTCCAATAATTGGGCCAGTGAAGAGATTACTAGCAGTGCTCTTTATTTCTTGCAAGAAAAACTTTAAACTTTCTCAAGGTTGTTTTGGCGTGGCTTGGTGAGTCTTGTTGCGTGCGAAGAGGAATCGCTAAGGAATCTCTAAGGAATCGCTGAGCTCTTCAAAACGTAAAAACACCCACAAACACTCACACGCACCCACGCGACGGCTCAGCGCTGGCCAATTGATCGCTTGTTGATTCCCTTCGATACCCCCAGGCCCCCCTTGATCTCTTTGCGATCCTTCGAGCCCGCCCGCCTGGCGTGAAGACGTCGCCAAGTTTGCGCTGAGACTCGCTGAGCCTGCGACGAGGCCCTATGGGGTGACGCGGCACACTCTCCGTATATATAACCCTCTCAGACTTTTTTGTGAAAAATAGAACAGGGCCCCTAGCGATTACTAAGAGCCCTGCCTAATGAACAACACAATGCAAATATAGAGCATAAGGTTAACTCAAGGCTTCTCTTCGTCAGACGATGAGGGTGGCCCGAAGTCAATCTCGATGCCATCTATATAGGAATTGAAAGATTCGTCAACAATATTTAATCCGACATTGAGCAGGCCTTTGGCTGCAAAAGAATTGTCATAGATGACTCTGCACTGGTGCCGAGTGTCAGCCACAACAACCACATAGTTCTCGTAATGTTCGCCTAGGGTGGCTTTGAGTGAGTCGAGAGGGTCGTCAGGCATACTTAAAGATACTTAGAGTTACTTAAAGTATCTTTAAGATATCTAAGAGATATAGTTGTAAATGAATAAAATTAAAGAATATAGTGGTCTCTTAGTCATCTCTAAGAGTACTTATAGAGAGAAAATAACCCTTGTCAATAGGCTTTTTATTCTCCCTATACGATCATTGATATAAGACATTTATAATGAATCATTTACAACTACTACCAAGTGAGTATGTTTTCACTCCCTTTTCGTGTTTTATAATATGCCTCTGCATACCTTTCTAGCTCCTTTTTAAGATCGTCTTCCTTTCGCTCTAGGATGCGTTCTGACGCGTCTTGGGCCATTTGGGCGGCCCAGTAGCCAACCGCCATCGAAAGCGCGTCTAAGCGGTCGTCATGCGTCACAGCGCCCCTGTCACGAGTTATACGAGTCATCTGGTAGATTAACTGGTATTTCAGTGAGTGGTCCTTAGGGTAGCTCTGAGTCGTCTCGTAGTCGTTCTGGATGACCTTCGGGTCAACCACAAGCTTATGGCCTGTCATCACTGGCTCGAGGGTATCGATGATCCTTCGTTCCTTTTGTGTGCTGTGCCTTACTTCCTCAATGGTGCACGGATGGACCTTGCGAAGTATTGGTTTTAGTAGTTCAACAAACATACCATCCCCGAAGTTACTCTCCACGACGATCTCATTGACCTTGTGTTCTTTGGCGGTCATCGAGAGAAACTTAAGGGTTTCCTCAGAGTATCCCCCTTGGACCCCTCCAGCCGCTGTGACATAAAGGAATCCGTTAAGCATCTTCACGACTGCGTAGCCTGTCTCGTCCTTGCCTCGTCCTGACGGGTCGATTGACATGACGCTCCCGGTATACTTAACGTGTTCGCCAAGCACCTTCATCGGTCGATAGAATCTGTCTCCGGTCATCCCTACGTTAGGTATTGATCCGTCCCACTCGAGCTCTGGGTCCCGAGCCCACACTAGGCGTTCTGGGGCCAGTTCGTTGTCAAGGGACATCACGATAAGGTCCGCAAGCTTCAGCGGATACTTTTCGACGTCACTAAGGTTTGAGTCCAGCATAAATTGAAGAGCATACCCGGCAGAGCCGTAGGATACTTTACGTTCAGCAAGGTCAACATCAGAGAACCGTAGTGGCTCTGTGGACCTTCCTTTTTGTTCTATATCAACACAACAATCAGCGATGTGCCCATCGTAACGCTTAGCGCTTTGGTCCGGGGTGACATACTGAGCAGGCCAGATGCGTGTCTGGTAGCCCCGCTCGGTTAGCTGTCGGTATATTGTGTCTTCGCATTGTGGTGTTCCTAGAAAGATTATCTTTGAGTCATCAAGCGGCTTAATGATCGCATCGAACTCTTTGACTTGTTCTCCGAGCTTGTCTCGCATCATTTGGGTCGCCGAGTTGTTTGGCACCTCGACATCGTCAGCTACAATGATGTCTGCACGAGACCCGGTCAGTTGAGATGTGATACCCAGGGACTTGACTGACGGTGCGTGGGCCGCTGGGGCTGGACCGACGTCGAATGAGATCTTACTGAATCGTTGTTTGTCTTGGGGAATGAGGTGCTTAAGTAGGGGCATCTCATGGATAAGCCTAAGAGTAAAAGTTGAGAAGTCATCTGCTCGAGTTTTTGAAGCAGAGACAACAAGTATATTCTTTGAGGGGTCGAGGAGCAACTGGTGGACAACGTAAGCAGAGCAGATCCAGCTTTTTCCAACGCCTCGAAAGCCTTGAATAACTGCTCGCTTGTCTCCGTGCTGCATGTAATCCGCGATCTCATATTGAATAGTTGTGGGGGCAGGTAGGTTTAGTTGCTTCCATACAAGGTAAAGGAAGTTACGGAAGTCTTTGAGCTGTGATGCTGTTTGTTTTATGTCAGCCATTGGACGTCATGCCTACGATTCGGTCTACATTATCATCATGGAATGGCAGTGCGTTTACCAGTTCGTGTAGTGGGGAGCTATCGGTGGCAACCGCACTCACGTTGTTATCCTTGAGGAACTGCCTGACCGTCGATAGGTCTGCGGTTGTTGCCTCCCCTGACTTAACACGCATCAAGAACTCGTCGATGAGGAGGTCCTGGAGTTCGTATAGTTTATCTGATTTATCCATATTATTTAAGTTCCTTAATGATTTTGATCGCAAGGTAAGTCAGGGTTGCTAGGCCTACACCAATAGCAACAACATCGTTAACACTCTCGAGGGTAAGGGTCCCAAGGAGTCCTGTGAATCCAATGAATGATGGCATGTATGATGAGTTCATGTTACTGGGCTTTGTAAGAGTCAACGTAGCGCTGGTATAGCTCTGGGTTTTCTTCCAGGACTTGTTTTTTAGCCGCTGCATTGTAGGCGCTGAGTAACCTTCTGATTGCTTTTGCTTTCGGGCTTGCCGATGCCGTTGGGTCCCTTGGGTCTGCATCGGGCATTGCCTGGTATCGTTTGTCTTTGAACATCATCGCAAGACGATCTCGCAGAGTTTTCCCTCCAAGTTTCTTAGTCCCTACAAGTTCCATTAGCCTCGCATACGCTTGTTGGCCCGTGTCTGGGTTGTAGTAGTCCCTCATTTCTAAATCCTCAAAGCCTTGCCTTAGTTTGGTTGCAGGTTTCCCAAAGCCAACACCAAGATTACCTAGCTCGTAGTCTACGATATTCTTTGCGGCATCTTTTGAGTAAATTGGGTCAACCAATCCTTTAAGTCCTCCTGAAGACTCAAGGGTCTCAACGTCCCCTAAGAAGTTATACCTAGGTGGGAGCTTCCCTTCTAAGCCTGGTGTTCGTTTAATCATGTAATCCATGATCCCTCTAACTTCTCGTAGAGGCCTGTCTTCCTGGACGTTCATGGTTTGGTTTGCAAAGTTAGGAACAAACCCACCTGCAATACTGCCAATAAACCTTTCAGTGTTATTTACCGGATCTTTAAGAACTTTAAACAGGTTATCAATTCCTTGGACATAAGACTTGTTGGTAATGTTGTTTGAGAACGCAAGGGCCAACACTCCGAAGATTGTTCCCATGTCTTTCTCGTCGAACTCGTTGTATTCGAGTCCTTCGTTAATATCAGCAACAATCCCTAGCATAGTCGCCATTGGGTCTAAGCGCTGGTAGCTGTGAATCCTGTCCCCTATCTTGATTGAGTAAGGCTGGTTGTCTAGCTCCCAAGCCTTCCGTGCATTCTTTTCACGAGGACCATAACCACTAATCATCTTTGATGAGTCCTGACTAGCAAGAACATAGATCAATGATGCGGTCGTTGCCACGGACATGGCCATCTTTCCTCGGATCTCTGCGCGTTCTGTGCGAGTTCCTTTAGCTAGTCCTTCTCTATACTTAGAGCTCATCATGCGCGTAAAGTGCATAGGCAGGCCAAACGGAGAGCGCTCAACACCAAACGAAAGGATGTTGGTAGGGGTTCTTACAAACGGAACGATAGCGGTCATCCAGGGGTTCTGCACAATGATATTTGAGAGCCCCTTAACAATGCTGTTCTCTGAATCTTGAGTGTGAGTGTTTACCTTTGCGCCTTGCTCAGCGCGGGCCGACAGGGCTCCTCGGTTTCCATAGTCAACTTCTACCCCATCATCAGTAATGAAGCGTTTCTCTTCTTTCTGTTTTTTGATGTAGTTAGTAACAAAAGTCTCCCTTTCTGAGAACCTGAGGTTTTTCTTATCGGCTAATTCCTTAGCAGTCATCACCAGGTTCTTTTCGTTAAAGACACGCCCGGTCTCGGTGATGTGTGCGTTTACACCCTTGTGGACATACTCACCAAGTTGTTTTCCGGTCAGGCCCTTTGCTTTCCCTTTAAGGGCTAGCTCGGTCATCACATAGCTTCGGTAAGACATCGCCTTGAACAATTCGTCACCCGTTAGTAGTCCCCGTGAAGGGAGCCTTACGATAGTTCCAATGGTGTTTATAGCAGACCCAAAGGCACCTTCGCGGTCTGATTGAATTGCGTTCATGCTATCTTTAGCATCATCGAACTGCCTTGAGTTTGGAATACTAATTGCCTCCCCAGACTTCGCAGCCCGCACAGCAAGGTCAAATGAATCCATGATCGCGTGAGTGTCAAAGGCGTAGCGAAGGGTTGCCCTAGCAAGCTCAAAGTCTCCAGTTAATGCGGCCCCTCCTGCCCGTTCTAAGGTCCGAAGGCCATAGGTGATCGCTGAGCCAATCATGTTGATGTTAAAGGTAGAGATACCAGAGAGCAATGAGTTGATCCAATACTCACGCACAACATCAAACATACGTTTACCCATAGACTGCTTAGCAATCTTGTTGAGGCCCGCTTCGATCCCATCAGCAGTGCGTGCTGTAAGAATTAGTTGTAGTAGCTTTTGTTGCCCCATACTGCCACGGCGATCTGCTTTGTAAGACTGGATTGCCTCCATGCTTTGCTCTTGGAGTTGTTGTAGTGAGCTATCAAACCGCTTAGACTTAACATCTCCATAAACGAACTTACGCTGAAGCAATGCCAAAGAAGGGTATCGACCATAGAGCCCCCATAGACGCTGAGTGCTGACCATTAGTTCCATCTGCTGGAGCACTTGAGCATACTTAGCATCATACATATCTAAGAGGTCCGGGTCTGCGTTCTTCTGAGTTTTCTTTAGGAGATCGCTGGCCTCCTTAGCTAAGTTGTGCACATTCTCCCCAATGATGTTGTTAAGCATCTTGATTGCAAGTTGGTCCTTAAGAATCTCATCAAAGACTCCTTCAAGCTTTTCTCCTTTAGCCTCAAGCTCTTTGACCATCTTCTGCACATTATGGGGATTTACCCCAAATGCATCACTAAGCTCCGCGTTGATTCTCTCTACACTTTGCTTGGGATTAAGTAACTCATCCGCTGATGTTTTAGGAATCTTAGCTTCCTTAGTAAGGAACTCTATCTGTTCCCCAGCGAGGGCCCTTGCAATCGTTATGAAGTCTTTCTCTTCTGAGATAGTGCGTATGACTCCTTTGATTGCATCAACGCCTCCCCCTGGCCCTGCATCTTTAAGCGCACGTTTGATTACGTCTGTTAGTGCATCTTCATAAGCTTCAGGGTCACTCGTAGCCGGGTCCATTGGGTTGCCGTCTTTATCAACAACACGACCAATAGGGACTTCGTCTTGTGGGTTAACCGCTTTGACTTTACCTCCACGAGCTTTTAGATATAGTTCTGTTTCCCTTTGGATGTTATCTGGGAGATTCCTTAAGTTGATTTCTTTCTGAGAAGCATCTAGGAAGGTTACCTCGACATGGTCAGGGCGGTCGTTGCCTTCTTTTATCTCCTTGATGCTTAAGTTAATGTTTGCGTCAGCAGCGGCTTGCCTTAAGAACTTACCATTGCGAACTTGAGTGATGATTTGCTTCTTGTTTGTTGCAAATGCATCTTCTCTTGTTTTCTTCATCGCAAATCCTATTGCTGATTCTTCAGATACAGCCTTGCGTCTATAGGTATTTATAACGTCACCATTTGGTGAAATAACTTTGACTTCAAACGAGGCGAAAGAATCCTTACTCCCTCTTTTATACTTAGTAGCCTTAAACTGATAATTGTCGATGTTAACTTTATCATCAAATTTGATAACATTAGCTTTAACAGAATCTTCACGAGCGTCTCTTGCTTTTCGTATTGTGCTATTAAATACTTTATCTACCTCCCGCATCATAGCTTTGCTATCTTCAAAAGATACACCAGCTTTTTTAAATGCTTCTTCTAGTTTGCCTTCAGAAACTCCTCGATAAAGGTCAGTCCCACTAAGTTCTTTAACTTGCTTTGCAAACTCTTTGTTAATCTTAACCTTATACTTAGTGGCAGCGTTCATCAAGAACCCTAAGCCCTTTTCAAACTTAGCACCTGCCCCCGCTAGGCTCATCTGCTCAAGCCCACTTATCTCATCATAGGCATCTATAGGAGTATACCTTCCTGATACTGTCTCAGGGTTTTTACCTGACATTCTGAAGGTTTGGTTGTCCTTAAATACTGAATTACTAACGGACAATACCTCATCGAGCATAGAGGACTCTTGAGGTTTAAAGCCAAGTATCTTAGCAATCAACTCTTTAAACTTTGTGTATACAGTCGCAGGTTTCTTGCCTTTAGTGATTGTGATTGAAGCTAGTTCTCTTTGGAACTGAGGGTCCATGAAAGCCTGAGTAATAAACTCATGGATATTACCAAGCCCATATTGAGCACCTTTACCCATAACCTCATCAGGAACTCCGGCAGCCCCTTTCTTACCTCCCTGACGTAATAGTGCTGATTGCCCCAGCCGATCTACCGCTGTTAAGTAGAGGTCTCCCAGTTCTCGAAGCGAAGTGGGAACTTGCTCCCCCTTCGTATTCTCACCTGTTTTTACTAGTTTTCTTAGTTCGTCTAGGTATGCAGTCCCTTTAACGGATTTACCTTTTGAGTCCCTAATGGAAAAATTCTTATATATAATATTAGACGAAAGAGAGTGAACATATTCGTGCACAACTGTAGAAAGTTGGTCGTCATCATAAAGCCTAACTCTTGATTGTTGATTAGCTTTTACTTCATAGGAAGCCCTTCCTTCTTTTCCTACTTCTATCTCAACCTTCTCTAAGGTATCTCCAAACCTATCTCTTAATGTTTTTAATAGATTAACTTGGTTTATTGTGGCCTCATTGTATTTACCTTTAGTCTCATCTATTGATGAAATTAATCTATCAACAAACCCTAAAGACCCTGTTTCTCCCTCTACTCTAAACTTACTAAGTTCAATTACAGCAGAGTCGTCTCCGTCCCTGGTTATGTAGTTATAGACATCTTCAGGACTAGCTTTACGTCCTCCTGCGCCTGCTGTTGCAAAATCTAATCGCCCTGTAGTTTCCTCAATAATGAAGTCATCTAGTGTTAGTCCCTTCTCTGTTATGAATTCCTCCATTTCCTCTGGAGTAGCTTTCGTTGCTGACTGCCCTCTAATACCTGTCAGGGGATCATCAAGCTTCCCGTAATCAAACTTAATCGCATCCTCACTGCCTTCTGCAATCGCCTCATCTACAGCGTCTTCTGGTGATTTACCCTCCGCAATCTTCTTGTTACGGTTCTTAATCATCTTCACACTTGAGATAAACGGAGCAAGGATTGCCCCTACGCCTGCCTCAATGAAGACTCCCTCTAAGGCGTTCTTAAAGCGGCCTTCGATCTCTCCGTCTTCATCAGACGCTTTGAGATACTCTGTGACTGGGTTCTGTAAGTCTGGGTATTGATACAACAAGTTACTGAGGCGTTCTTCTTGTGCATCAAACATTAAGAAGTCTGCTGCTACCCCTGCCGCTAAACCATCTCCGAAACGTCTTAACTTCGTATTATTTGCGAGCTTACGTGCTTCTTGGTGGGACAATTTACCTCCTCGAGCAATCTTGTTAGCGACGTTTGCTCCTAGATACTTCCTAGCGTTCGCTAAACGTCCTACTTTCCCTAATACACCTACACCAGGAACAAACCCTGTGGCGAACTGTGCCATTCCTTCTATGAAACCACCCGCCATTGTATTGGAGGTTCCTAGTAAGCGTGTGTCGTAGTCAGGTAGAACATCACCTACCACGAAGTCGGCGAAGTCGTATAGCCCTTTGACGCCTCCCTCAACACCTCGAAAGGGTGCTGCAAGTGTGTCTGATAAAGAAAAGAACTCCTGCTCTGGGGTTTCATCGTCCAGTGAGCGAGCGCCTGTGCTAATAAACGCGTCAAGTGAAGTGGGATCTATAGCCATGTTTTGTTTTAGTATGTATTAAGGTATTTGAGGAGGGCGATTAACAACAGTAAGATTGTCCACGTCTCCTCGATTAAGTTGTTTCATCAGTTTCTTAACTATTTTAGGCCACTGTGCGTTAGTCTTATTGACGTCATTATCAGCGCCTACGGGGGAATATTTTGTTGCTATTTCATCTACAGTAGTCAGCCCCTTATACGGTCCGTTAGGATTAGCCAGTGTCTTAGCCATGTGGTTAATAGAGTCTTCAACCTTCGGAAAGGTTCTTACGATGTCCCCATCGGTCACTCCCATTGCATTCCTTTTGGTTCTAAATGCACTAGATTTTCCATGCCCCGTCTCCATGATTGCTATTGCCATTAGGAACGCTGGGTCAACATTATACTTAGCGCCTGCCTTCTCAAAGGAAGCTTTTAAGTTCTGGATAGGTTTCCCTATGTTACTGTCTTTAGGAATAGTTAGTGTGTTAGTAGCGCCCTGTTGTTCTAGAGGTAACTGTAGTTGTTCTTCTGTAGATATTCTAGTGCCTACTTTAACGTCCGTGGGTTCGGAAGGGTCTTCTCCTTCTATTGTAGATACCTTTGTGTCTACTTTTAGGTCCCCCAGGCTTGGGACTGTAGGGACTTTAAATGGAGCCTTACGTTCTGGTTTGGTTTCTATAGTTTCCCTAAGAGGTTTGTCTTCCCTTTCAATTGTCTGTTGAAGCTTCTTGACTCTTTCAGGTGTGGTCTCTCCTTGGTAATACCCAAGACCCCGCTTTTGTGCTTCATCAAGAGTATCTACAGAAACGCCTAGCTTATCTGCGATTGGTTGTAGTTCTTCTTTATTGTCGTAGTTGAGAATCGTAAGCGCTCTTCCGTCTGTGTTCTCACCCAGAAGTTCATTCTCAAAGAAAGATACGCCATCAGTGGTTTCTCCCGTGATGTCTACGCCTTCTGGGATGCTTCCTTTTTCCATCGATTTTAAAACCTCAAAGGTATTGTATCCTGCTAACCTTCTACTGCTTAAGATTGCTTTAGCTGCTAGGTCCAGTTGAATTTTAGCATTTGTCCTTTGTGCATCACTGGGGGCTATAAACCCTAGATTAGAAGTATACTGAGTCAAGAAGTGATCATAATCCGATTTGAGGTATTTTTTAGTTTTATCATAGTTGCTTCTGACAACCTCAAACAAAATCTTTGCGTCTCTTTTCTGGTAAGCCCCATTAGCTAGGCCTGCTGTGAACGAATCAATTTCCGTCATCACATCGTTGGCCGCATAAGCGTTTCC
>Ga0099849_1001411_pt1 | contig 11253 bp, 16 predicted proteins | sample CB_VirMetaG_4_FD_78177 | JGI IMG/M metagenome (GOLD analysis project Ga0099849, IMG submission 78177) | Freshwater to marine saline gradient viral communities from Chesapeake Bay - CB_1508_1M Viral MetaG | ecosystem: Environmental > Aquatic > Marine > Coastal | place: USA: Chesapeake Bay... | reverse complement strand
TTGCGAATTTTAATCTTTCTCTAGAATCATTATCCCACTCATTATAAGATTCTCTCTGATCTTGATTGCAGTTTCTTCCAACTGGAGAAAAATTTAAGAGTCCTACTCTAGATTCAATATGATTGGATGTTTTTTCTGGACATTGGCTTAATTTTAACAGTTGATTAAGATAATCTATTAGTTCCGAGCTAGGAACCCATGGATTTTCAAATTCAATGATTCCGTTCTTATAGATTTGATTTCCACATGATTGAAATGCTTTGGTTACTCCCTTCCAGATTTTTTCACCTACCTGTTCTTTGGTCTTATCGGCGTCGCTTCCAGTTACTAGGTATACTTTTTTATCTTTCATCCAGCTTAGAAAGAATTCTTCAAATTCTGGTTTTATCCTAAGTCGACTAGGAGTAAGAGTTCCGTCGACATCAAAAACCCAATTGATATCTAAATTATTCATATAGTAAATTTGTAAGTAATTCAATTAAAAAGGGCCTAATTGAGGCCCTCTTTATATTTTACTGAAAAAGTGAGTACTGGTTTATGTCAAGTATTCATCGCTATACCATAGGGTACGTCCAGTTTTATCGATCATGCTCTTCTTTTTTCCATAACACTGCATCCACTGATCCATCGTGATCTTTTGATCTCCATATGGATTCTTCCAATCCTTAATCGAGCCTCCACCAATTTTATATGCTTCCAGAGGAACCATTCGACATAAGGCAAGCATCTTTCCGTCTTTAATTGCGTCATGTGCGGATTTCCAAGGATCCATCTTTGCTCTATACAGAATCTCAGCTCTTAGGTAATTTCCAATACCATTAAAATACTTTTGATCCATTAGCATTTCACATATTGGTTTTTTGAATACCTTCTTATGTCTATTTAAAACGAGATTTTTTACAAATTCGTCATGTTCAAACACTGGATCTGGGCCCCTATTTTGAGACCAGTCTTCAACCCAACTCCATTTAGCAAAGCGTCTAACATCTACTAAACACATTATGCTGCCATCAAATGCCTCAAACATTAGATGAGAGTGATCTGGAATCTTAGTAGCATGACTAACACTTCTCCAATGTCCACTCATGCCAAAGGTTACTTTAAGCTTCTTGACTTCACCAGATTTAACTCCAGTCAGATATACTATAGATTCTTTACCTCTGGATTTGGCACTAACAGTGAATCCCTCAACGTCCGTGGGAGTGAGGGATAGATCAGTAGATACTTTACTTTCTGGAGATTTATGAACTGCTCTAAATCTTTTAGATTCGGCTTTAGAGTTAAAAAACTCTGTCATTAATTTAACTTCTGCTAATTCAGGCATCTGTATCTGGTATTGATATATTATTCTTCTTACGATATTCTAGTTCTTGAATGTAGTATTTCAAGTGTGGGTGATCTTTGGGAACAAAGTCAATTGCCCCTTCAACCCAACCATCACTCATATTTTCTAGACTTGCTTCTCGATATTCTCCAGTTCCGTCCTTTCCATATCCACTTCGACCAATCTTTTGACGAATCTGCTCAAATGTAAATAGTTCGTCAAGCTCTACGATACTCACTTCAGTCCAGGCGGCAATATGACATACTTCTCCAAAACTAAGGGTCTCTGGATCAACTTTTATACAGAAGGAATACATCCCATCGATATGATCAAAGAATATGAGTTCTTCATTCTTGACGTCAGGTGCAGCTGGAGGGACTCTTACTTCCTCGTCTGATATTCTAACATATGAATTTCTAGGTACATCGTGTAATTTCATGTTAATTGAATTGATTAACTACTCTATTAAAAATACTAAAAAAAGTAGCCAAAGTAAAGATAAATAATAAAAAACCTAATTCAGATGAAGAACCCTGTGATGAACTACAATCAGTTTATGTCAGTATTTAAAAATGCTAGCAAAGGCTATAGCGGAAAAGGTAATGTTGCAAATAAAGACGCTAAGACTGGATCTAAAGTAAGCCAAGACTTAGCTGCTGATCCTATTAAAGGAAAAGGAACTCCTCACATTGATCGTTTTACTAAGCAACACTTAAGTAACGTTAAAAAGAAGAGCGCTGCTAAAGGAAAATAATTAGATTCCCTATGTCAAGAGCAATAGAAAGTTTCAAGGATTTTGCTCTTCTTGAAAAGAAGGGCGATCTTAAGAAGCTCGTTGGAAAGAAGCCTTCCGAAGAGCTAACCGTTAATGATGCAAAGAAGATTGGATCAAAGGTTGCCAAAATGGATGGAGAGAAGAAGCAAAAATTTGTTGGAATCATAAACTTTCTTGGAGCATCTTGCAATATTTACAACGAACTTTGGAAGAATTACACTAGAACTCGAGATAATCTAGAAAAGAAAAAAGATTGATATCGCCGAATGTATAATGAGATATATGAAGGATATTTCGAGGAAACTAGTGCAAAGGATGGAGGAGTAATCTTCCAAGCTGTATTAAGTCACAATATCTCGTGGAAGATAAAGGACGGTAATACTGTATTCGACCAAAACAATATAAAGACTAGATTACATACAGTAGAGGTTTTTCCTGACTTGAATTACAAGAGTGGAGAAGCCTCTTCTGTTTATTATATACTTTCAGAAGTAAATATACTTAAGAGAAAGTTTGATCTAGCGTCTAAGGCGATCAAGAGAATACTTAGCCCTGAGTATTCAGCAGAGCTTAATGATAATTCTAGTAACGAAAATGAAGTAACTCACAAGTATTTTGATGGAACTGAATTTGATATTACTTTTACGACCGATCATGTAGTACTAAGAGAAGTATCATCATCGGGCATAGACTCTGGGTCTCCGTCGATTGTTATGAAAATATCAACAGGTCTAGTAGATCAAATGGATGGTAAACCAGTTAAAAGCTGGGAATCATTCAATGTCAACGTTAATGGAAACGGCGTAAATCAGGATCTAAACATGAGTTCTAATCCTACAATATCAAAGATTATGGAATACGATCAGATAGAAAATAAATGGGATCAAATTTTCCAGACTATAATTCCTTCTGTATCGATATCGTTTAGTGGAGATAGGGTAGATGTTGAAACATTCTCCAGAAGATCTAATAATCTCTCAAGCCATGTCACGGCTAATATAGAAAACATATTTTCTAGGGGTGAAGAATTAGATTCTGATGAAAGTTTAGACAACGAGCAAATAAATAATTAAAATAATCTAATTAAAATGGCAGGATTACCACATTGGGATAATTCACAAGCAGCAACAGGATATTATGAGCCGGTTTTCTTGAACCAGTTCGAGCTTATTATTACTCCACCTGCTGCTATCACAGAAAATGTAGACTTACTCGTAGAGCAGGTTCTTAAAGTTTCAGGACTTCCTGAGTTCCTAACAAGTGGAACTACTACTCAATCGTATAAGTTTGCTAAAAGAGCGTATGCTAAGGCAACGCCTAACAATACATTGGTAGACAACTTAAAGGTTACCTTTGAAGTCAACTTAAATGATGAGAATAATATGTATGTCTACAATACATTAAGAGGTTGGGGAGATCTTATATATGATCCTTTAACTGGTAGACAAGGTCTTAAGAGAGACTATGTTGGAGAAATCTACCTAGGAATCTTCAATAAAGCTGGTGATATTTTCAGAGAATATAGATTCTCTCCAGCGTTCTTGAAAGAGCCACTACCTGCTATGAGTTTAGATTACAATGGAGACGGTTTTTACCAAATCGAGGCTACCTTCACTGCTGATACTTACAGAGAAACCAGAGTTGGACAAATAGAAGTTTAAAATAATCTTTAGAAGAAATGGAAATGTTTAATGTACATAGAAAAGACGTTCACAACTTCGATGATTATATGAATCTTAAGAAGCCAGCATTTGGTGGACCCAGTTCAGCTGAGCCCCTAAAAGATGGGAAAGGTAAGTTTGTGAATAAGGACAGAAAATTACAAGACTTCCAAAGAGTTGTTAAAAGAGACGAGGCTTTTGGAAATCAGGTTTTTAATCCAACATACAAAGCGATGGGAGGAGATCTAGTTCACAAACAAGAAGTTGGAAAGAATCCTTATAACTATCCGGATCCTTATAACAATGTTGGTATAGGAATGGTGGAGATTGGAGAATCTAGAGTAGACGAAGGAAAGTGTCAGAGCTTTAAGAGCTTTATTATGAACTCTTAATCTAGTCTAGTTATATTAAGACCTTCCACCATATCTAATCCATCGACATCAAATTCCTTTGGCTCAATTAATTCGTAATTAAACGTTATTGGATAATATTCATTATCTATGAAGTGAATGGCGTTTCTAATAATGCTAATGGAGATATTAGAATTGAGATATATGATATTCTTATATTTCTCATTCTTTATGTATATTGCCTTATCTAGAAGTTTCTTAATCTCGTAATTTATAAGAAACGATTGGACCTTATTAGGAACAAAGAACTTTGAATTAAACTTATCCTTGATGATCTTGTTCACGTTCAAAATATAGTCCTCCTTACCTTTTTTGGAATAAATTGAGGTAAAGCTTCTAAATTCTCTTATGAATACAACATTTAGCTCTCTATTAGTTTCCTCCATAATCTAGCTTTAGGAGGGACACTCCTGCCTCCTTTAGTATTTTTAGACCGTCAAGGTCTCTATATTCTTCTTTGTATATTACTCTCTTTATGCCAGATTGAATTATTAGCTTACTACAGTCCCTACATGGAGAAAGAGTAAGATATAAAGTAGATCCATTAGAATCTTGGGTAGATTTGGCCAGCTTTGTAATTGCATTTGCCTCAGCATGTAATACATACCATTGAGTATCTCCGTTCATGTCCTCACAATCATTAGGAAATCCGCTAGGTGTCCCATTATATCCATCTGATATAATCATGTTACCTTTTACGATAAGAGCTCCTACTTTTTTTCTTTTACAACAAGAATTAGATGACCATTCGCTGGCCATCTTTAAGTAGGTTATATGTCTTTTTAGTTCCTTATCCTCTACCATAAATATTGAATTTATCTTCTTTACTTTCTGGTTTATTAGGTTTATGTTTAATAATTCTACCTGATGGTAGAATCCAAGAAGATATTAAGATTATGCCGAACCAGTTAACTAGGCTGATCTCTATTCCAATCAAGCTTATTACAAATAGCTTATAGACTAACCAAGCAAATATCGATATTATGAATTGATTTAATACCCATGATATTAATGCCGCTATAAATGCTAATACTACTTTAAAACCTTCCATTTTATTTATTTATGCTTTTTGAAATCCATGACATTAATTTGTCTTCAGTTGAAAAGCCAGATTCCATGTGGTCACTTAATATTTTTAGATCAGTCGATGGAGATCCATCGTGAGAAATCAGATTCTTAGATAGAGTTGGAATTTTAACAGGTTTAAACTCGTTTTCTAGCATTTCAGATACTAGATTAAAGTTTCTTTCATATACATGATATGAATCTACTATGTGAGTATAACTACCGAGCTTTAATCCAGGATGATAATATCTAAGGTGATTGAGAGCTTGCTGCTGTAAGACAGTAAAGAATGCAATATCGGTTGGAGTACCTAGAATTGCATCATTGGATCTCATGTGAATTGTTAAATTTAGCTTATAGTCTCTGATTTGCCAGATTCCGTACATAGTACAAACAAAATCTTTATTTCCGACGTATTGGTGTTGTGGTAAATTAAAGTGCATAATTGCTTGCCTAGAGTCTAGATCATTTTTCAGGCAGTTGATTGCCCATTGATACTGACTAAATCCAAATCTATTCAAATTCTTGAACAATAAGTATCCGTAGGATGAGTTTACTGTTCCATCCTCATTTTGAATACTCTCCCAAAATGAGGCGAATTTCTTAATGAACTCGACGTCATTCCTGCCTAGAAAATACCAAATTAACTCGGCTGCAATATACTTGCTTTGTGATCCTCTTCTTGAATTATCATATAAACATGATAGAGGATCTAAGATCTCTAGAGCTACGCCAAGATTTTCCTTGATGTTAAGACCTCTTGGATTAGAGGTATATTCAGGATTAGTATGTAAGTCTCTTAGGCTCTGTTCGTAAACTTCTGAAAATGATTCTCCGGAGTATATGCGCATATTAGCTGAATTTATGTAAGATTATACTAAAAACGGGCAATCCGGTTTTAGATTGCTTCAGATCTACTTGTTTCTACTATATTCATTTCTGAGAAATGATTCGGCATCGAAACCTGTATCTTCTTGTCAAAGAATTCCTCGGGAAGAGATTCATGTGATACTACGAATATTGACATGTTGTATCTATCAGCGTATTCTCTGAGAATTTCTATTGCTTTATAGACGTTTAACTTATCTAACCCGCTAAATATCTCGTCTAGGAACATAACGTTCATCTTATTATGTTTCATCTTTATTAGTTCAATAAATGATAACAAGACAATCAAATTCATCTTCTTTCTCTGACCCGTTGATAGGCTTTCAGGAGAAATTTCAATACCGAGATGATTAATTACCGGATTAAACTCACTATCAAAACAGAAGGTGAATTTAAAATCAAGTCTCTCTGAGATCTCTGAAATTCTATTGTTTAGAAGTGGGACTACTCTTTCAATTAAGACTCTTTTTATTCCAGAATCAGAAAGTAAATCATCTAAAGATTGATATAATTCTTTTTCGTCTGAGTATTGTTTTGATTCCTCCTTTGAATTTGATATATCGTCTTTGATAGTTTTAATAATAGACTTAATTGAATCCTCATGTTCGTTGGTTGTAGATACGTCATTCAATTTTTCAAGGCTAGACTCAAGGGTGCTTAGGCTTGACTTTACTTCATAGAATTCAGACTTAGCAGTTTCTTGTTTGTCCTTTAAATCAGATACTTTCTTTAGAATTTCTTTGTATCCAGTGCTAAGATCTTCCAAGATTGAATTCTCGGCTTTTTTCTTATTTTCAATGGCTTCTTTTATTGAAATGGATCTTTCTCCTGTTAAATCACTTAAACAGTGTGGACATTTGTTAGACTGGTATATTTTAAGCTTCTTATCAAATTCAGAGATATTGGCTTTAGACTTTGCTATGCTAGACGCACTGTCTGTTACCTTCTTATTCAGATCATCAATTTGTGTTTTAAGGGAATTGAACTCTGATTTCTTGGATTCTAGAGATATTTTGCCTTGTGATATCTTTGATTCTAGATCTTGCTTTTTATCTGAATTGTCCTCGTTTATTTTTTGTCTTAAATCCTTTAGCTGTTGTAGTGACTTTTCTAAAATGGACTCGTTTTTAGAAATAGAGAGATTTATTGCATCTAAATTCTTAGAGCTGTCTCTGAGATCTTCTTTAACTTTAGATCTCATTTCACTCAGTATGTCTATTCCAAAGATTGGATCCACTATTTTCCTCTTATCGGATGCAGATAGGTTTATAAATGATTTAAAGTCGTCAAATGATAGACTTACTGTATTGCAGAAGGTTGCGAAGTTAAGGCCTAGTATTTCATCCTCGATGAATTCGTCTACTTTTCTTTTATCGGGCAGATTGTGATTTACGCCGTTGATCTTAATCTGTGTAAAATTAGGATCTATTCCTCGCTCAACTGTTACTATATCTCCTTTGGATGTCTCAATTTCATTATACGTGTAAGCAGATTTGTTAATCCAGTTTGGAAGATCCTTCATTTTTCTAATTGCAGATTTTCCATATGCAGATACCGTTAAGGCCTCTTTGATTGAAGATTTACCTGATCCATTTTCTCCTTCAACTAGTATTAGTTCTGGAGTTTCGCTAAACTCGTACTGCTGGATCTTATTTCCATAAGAGAGCAGGTTCTTCCACATTATCTTCTTAAACCTCATTACTCGTTGTATGGTTTATTATTTCTAAGATCTTCATATATGCTTTTAAACTTTCCGTAAATTTCCTTAGATTTGTAGGAAGGGATCTCCCTAGACTTAAGATATTCACTTAAGACGTCAAATAGGTCATACTCATAGTTGACTTCTATTTCAGGATTTGATTTATCCTGAGTAGCCTCTAGTGCATATGGTTGAAATTCTAAGGATCTATGCCCGCAGTCTTTAACTAAATCAATAAATCTGGTTATTGGAAAGGTTTTAGCAAAATCATGATCAATGTAAACGTCTATAAAGTTATTTGAGAACCTTTCGGATATCTCGTCTAATCCCATCTTAAGCAGATCATGAATGTTAAATTTTAGGAATCTAGGAGAGGTTGAGTTCTCTATGAATCTTTCTTCAACATTTTCTCCTTCTAAGTCTAATACGTAAAATCCCTTTACATTTTCATGATCACCTCGATCCATTTGATATGGAGTACCTACGTAAAGAACGTTATCCTGATCCTGACGTATGTGAATATGTCCGGAATAAATTCTCTTATATCCCTTTAACTCTTTAAATTCTACTCCGTGATCAAGTTTTGTTGTTTTACTCAAGCTTGCTCCCTTAATATCTGCGTGGCAAAATATGTAATCTACATTTTTAGACCTTTCAATTACCCCTCTAAATCTGTCTACTGAATCTATCCAGGGAAGCATTAAAACTTTATGATTGTTTATGTTTAATCTTTGAGGATTTTCATATATGTTAAAGTTATCTAGGGCTTCACTGAATCCTACTAAGGAATGAACATCAGTCTGATCTTTGTAATAAACGTCGTGATTTCCAAGAATCACATAGACTCCTCTTGGAAACTTATCGCACATCTTTTTTGCTATATTCAAGGATATTCCTTGAATTCTAACATTTGTAGATTCTCTTACATGATGCCAGTCTCCAACTTGTATTAATATATCTGTGTTTGGATCAAATCCATCTTCATCGATGGATTTCATGAAATCATTTAGCAGGAATTCGGACTGTATCTCAGACCATTCAATAGAAGCATTCTTTATTCCTAGATGAAGATCTCCAAGTACATATATCCTTCGTATTCCCGTAATGTTCATGCAATTTTTCTTTGATTAATTTACTGTTGAGTTGATAGTCGGTTTACATCTACAGAAGACGTTATGGAATATAGTTTTTCCATCATTTCATTTCGATCATCTGCTGAAGCAAATGTAAGTGTTGTCGGAGTTGAGCTTCCATTAAGATAAAATCTTATATTAGTAGTGCTATATAGTTCTATCTGAGACACATTATCTAAGTTAAATGTTCTATATCCTCCTGAATCTTGAATTTTAAGCCATTTCATTAGTGCATTCGTTTTTTACTACTTTTTCCTCCTAGGAAATTGTACTTTTTATCTAATTCAACAATAAGCTCTTCTTGATGTTCAACATCTAATGAATCAAAGAGCTTTCGGTAATCCTTTATTGGATCCCCAGAATTAACGTTTAGAATCGAAGAAAGAGCTTCTATAATAAATATTGGACTATAGAAATGCTCTCCAGTGTTAAGGGATTTAATCTTAGTGAGTATTTGATTGAAGCACCAGTTTATCTCTTCCTTAGATAGCTTTATCCTCAAATCTATCTTTTTCTTATATAGCAAGGCACTTAGTTCGCTATCGTCTTCAATCAGTTCAAATATTTTAGATACTCCCATATTGTATTCAAGAGTTTCCTCGTATTCGTAAACATCTTTGAGATAATTATCAGCATAATTAGAATTGACTGATATTTGAGTACTATACTCATAATCCGCATTATCCATTGCTTCTGCTGATCGATATCCATTATTGAATATCTTGTCCTCTCTCCTCTTTCTGTTTATCTCATCCCTTTTTTTCTTGTCATCCATCCATCATTTTATTATTTTTATATTGAATTAAAGAGAGCATCATATTCTTCATCAGCCATAGGTTTTGGTGTTTTACCAGTGTCTGGGCTAGGAGTTACTGTATTGTATTCCTCCCTGATCTGATCTTGAAGAGTATTCGCAATGTCATCATCACTATAATATTCACTATTCATTCCTCTTTCCTCAGTTAACCTGAAGTAGTCTTTTTCCATTGCATAAAACTTATAGCTTTCTTCGAATCCGTTATCTCTGTTAGCTATAACTTTAATTTTCATTCGACCTTCGAGGGGGCTTCTCATGAGTCCATATAGAGAATCTACAGTGTGAACTAGTCCAAAGGATTCAGCGACTGAATCCATACCTAGATCAAAATTGTCTACGTCATCTCTTCTAATTTGAGTAGCTGATATTACACACCATTCATTTCTCATAGCAACACCCCTGAGCTCCTCACATATCATCTTGACCTTTTCGTATAATCCATTTTGATCCTTAATCGGCTTAAGAAGGTTCAAATAGTCAACTACTATTACTTTGAATTTCTTATTAAGTCTATTTTCAAGTCTTAAGAAATAGTTTTCTATATCTATTGCTGTTGCTCCACCTGTTGGAAATTCAACGACTTCTAAGTGACCAAGGTTCCTTCCAGATTCCTTTAGCTCGGTTATCTTCTTCTGAATTAGGGCAGAGTTCTCCTCATCTGTTATTTTTTCATAATCATCTTTAGGAACATTTAAGATGTTAGAACCTATTCTCTTCATATAGCTTCGGTCTGCGAGCTCAACTGTAACCAGACCGGTATTATTTCCAGCTAAAAATGAGCGTGCGGCAACGTTCCCGAGCACCATTGACTTACCTACTTTAGGACGCCCTTGAAAAACTACTAAAGTTTTAAGGTTCCACCCTCCGCCAAGAGTTTTATTGAAGAACTCAAATCCGCTCGGAGTACCAATTTTAGGTATTTGTATGTGAGATTTAGGGTCAAAGAAATTAAGACCGTTACCTGAGTTACTAAAGCTTACTGATAGCTTATTATTGATATCATTTCTAATCTTTTCTGTAATCGAATTGATGTTATCTGGATTTACAGAAGCAGTTTTTAGAAAGGACATAATATCCACAACAGTAATATTAAGATTCCTAAGAAGGATAAAAGCCTTAACGTACTGATATAGATAATCGTAGTTGTAATCTCTTATATTGAATAGGTATAGATCTTCAAATTCTTGATCTTCTATGAAGAAGTTATTTAGCTTAATAAAACTGGCTAGCTCCTTTCTATTAGGTACTTTATTATACTGTTTGAAAAACTTTAAACCAAGCTTATATACCTCCATTCTGTCTTCATTATTGAAGTACTTAGGTAAAATCATTGGCATCAGCTCTTCTCGAGCAAGCGAATCATGATTCTGAGGTCTCAGCTCGCTCTGATCATTATCTTCATTTAGAATGAAGTTCCAAACCATTGACTCAAGAGAATCTATATTTTCAGTAAAATCAACTACCATTTGCTATTTTTCATA
>Ga0099849_1001410_pt1 | contig 11258 bp, 6 predicted proteins | sample CB_VirMetaG_4_FD_78177 | JGI IMG/M metagenome (GOLD analysis project Ga0099849, IMG submission 78177) | Freshwater to marine saline gradient viral communities from Chesapeake Bay - CB_1508_1M Viral MetaG | ecosystem: Environmental > Aquatic > Marine > Coastal | place: USA: Chesapeake Bay... | reverse complement strand
CGGCAGGCTCATCAAAAAGAACAAAAAGACTTTCATATTTTTCTCTTAATTTTGCTGCAGATTTTTTTCTTAAATCATCATATACTCTTTTTGATATTGCTGCAGAAGAAGTTGTTGATTCGCCTGTTGCTTCTTCAATCTTATCAACAATAACTCTAAAGCTATCGTTTTCTGATATCTCAGTTATTCCAAGGATTTTTGCAATTTTTTTAATAATGTCTTGACTTTTAAGTGTATCACTACCCATGATATCATTTTCTCTAATTTCAGCTAGTAATTCTTTAAAATCATTTGCTGAAACCATTGCTTCCATAGAATTAGATGCTTTTATTAACAAATCTAGTTGCGGGTGGATCATTCCTATTTTTCCAGTATCCAATTCTCCTCTTTTTCTTTTTTCTTTTTCTACTAAAGCTTCAACTATAGTCACAATAGCAGGATTTACAACTCTTAGAGGCACAAATTCTCCAGCTGCAGCTGGCATATCGTCTATATGATGATTACCCATAGAAACCAAGCTAACGTCAACTTCTACAGAATTACCTTGAAAGCGCATATTAGAAGAAGTCAGTGTATACATTTGTGTACTTTTCATAGAGTCTAAAAATCTTCCAAAAATGTTATCTGATAATATGTCAGCGTCCGGATGACTCCAACCAAAAGTTATTTTTACTCTAGATTTTGCAAGGTGATTAACTGCAATAATAGATGCAAATTGTTTAAGACGACTTCTATCATGTATCGTCATCGAAAGAGAACCTTTTTTCTCACTTGTAAAACCGTAACCTCCAGACGTTGTTGTTATAGACAGACTATTTAAAGTTGCTTGGGGTGCAAAAGGTTCTAAGGCATGATTGTAAGGACTAGTTTTAGACTCATTAGAAAAAAGATTGGGTTTGTCTGTATTGTTAATATCAGCATTTACCATTGTCTGCGGTGAATTAAATAAATCCATATAAGATATATCAGTTTGAATTAAATTTTCTGCATGATATTCTTCATTTGCAGGCCTAGACTTAAACATTGCAGGTTTTAATTTACCATCTGAGTCGATTTCTGCGTAGAAATTCATATAACCGGCAGGATTCAAATAGCTTTCTTTGTTTTCTGCAAAATTTTGATGGTAAAAAGTTAATTCTATATAAGGCGTACATCTACTCATTTCAATAGGCGGAATTCCATTGAAAAATAAAGACAAAAATTCTTTTCTTCTATTACCAAAGTGAAACTCATTTTCTTTGATTACAAAAGCAACCATCGTATTATTATCTAAAGAAGGACTACTTATTAAACCATCAGCATTGACGATGTTATTTTTTACAGTGTAAGTATCAGTTATGTATTTTAATTGTTCCTCTGTGATTAATTCACCTTCAATAATAGATTCACCTTCTTCATTAGAAATAGGTGAAGCAGAAGTACTTTGACTGGTTACAGATGATGCAACATTTAAATTGTCATTTGTCTTTTGTTCTAACACTCCTTCTCTAATCATTTCTGACATTGAAGCTTTTAAAAACAAGGGCTTAGTTTTGTTGTCAAACTTATTATCATTTTCTTCTAAATAAATTGTTGTAGGGATAATATTATTCCCATAAGCGCCAACATCTGCTAGGACTCTTATGTAATCCTCTATTCTAACTGAAGCTAAGTCATGTTCATTCATTCCTTTTCCTGTTCTAGTTAGAATTGCATCTCCAGCTAAAATGTCTTTTGCATAATAAGCACCTGCAGCTGTATCCAAAAGTGTTGAAAAGAAAGCTCTTCGTATTGCAGTTTTTTCTCTTAACTGTTGATCATCTTCAACTATTTCCTCAGCTGCTTCTTTTTGATCTTTATTTATAAGCGAAGCTTCTTTAAACTTTGCCCTTTCAGACTTATCTGCATTAAATGTAAAATAGTTATTAGAGCCTCCAATACCCATCAAAAGACCGTCAAATTGATTAACAGCTTCGATCAGCGTCATAATTACTAAATTACCATTATATTGTCCACTTGTATTTTTTGCCATTATCTTAAATACCCAATAAGTTCGCTAACGTTTCTAGGAATTTTTAACAAAGTTCCAGGTGGGACTTGCAATGACCAACCGATGCCACTAGCTGAAGCAATTACCCACCAAAGACTAGCATTTGCGTAATAAAGTTGTGCCAAAGTATCTAGTCTTTCTCCTTCTTGTAAAGTATGAGTATCGACACTGATTTTTCCTAAGTCAACAGCGTTTTTAATTCTTACATTTACCTTTGATGTCATTTTAAATGATTGGTCTAAATCATTTTTAGTACTTGGTACAAATGTGTATCTAGAAAAAGACATGATCTATCCTGTTATTTTATAGGTTTACCTTTAATTTTTACTGCTTTACCGTGCGACTTGTTAAATTCCATCTCATCTTCTTTATAAAAACTGTCATAAGTATCACCTGAAACACCTCGCATAACGTTACCCACATTATAAAGAGGAGCTCTATTATATCCTGTATGATCAAGACCGGGTACGATGTCGTGAATAACATCAAAATTAAAAGAAATTTTACATCCAATTGGAGCACGAGAGTTGTGATCTATCTCCCAAGGAAAATCGCTTAACCAATCGAATTGAACTGCACCAACAGTACCAGCTAATCCTCTTCCTGCAGTCGTTTCGTAAGCTTTTACAAACGGATTGTTATAAGATTCCATAAAGTTTGATTCGTTTGAAGCAAATAAAGACCTAACAACATCAAACAAAGGTGTAGTTCCAGTACTAGCAGCAAAGTTTCTAACTGTTGTTGTATTTAAACCAAAGTCAATTAGTGGGTTAATAAAACCACCTGCTGCTGCTAAAGCAATACCAAATTCCAAAGTATTTACCATTGAATCGTTTGGCATTTGATAAATGTCAATTGCATTACATTTAAGTTTACTTCCAATAACGTCAGCAGGAAGAGAATAATCTTGTATTTCTACTTCATAATTTAATGGATCTATTTTTTTATTAAGCTTAACTCTAATTGGTTTTTGAATTAAAAATCTTTTTCCTGAATAATTACCTTCAATAAATTCGTAACCTGATATATTGTTTGCTTTTAAATAAACTATAAACCCTTCATTAGGGCCTTTTTCGGCGACACCTTTTTTATTCTGTTCTATATTTCCTTCATTTGATTTTGGTATTTTAATTCTCGCATCAACAAAACCAAAATTATCATTTGCGCTAAGAATTAAAGGGTTAACAAACCCATTTTTTAGATGATTTGTTAAAACAGAAGTAAGCGCGCTAAGCGTTTTTGCGCCTATTGCACTCTTATTTGCTTCACCTATTACTTGAGGTATTTGTGTTATTTGAACTGGCGATCCAAAAACAAGACCTATTATTGACACAGCAACATCTTTAATAACATTTAAAACGTCTGATTTTGTATTGTTTACAATATTTGCTAATCCTCTAGCCCATTCAGTATTTGCATCAGATGCTACAATCGGATTAACATCACCGTCACCAATACCAAAGATTCTTGCAAAATTAAATTTAGAATAGTTTGATTTTATAATATCGCCGATTCTCATTCTTACAATTGGTGAAGCACCTAAAACTTGAGAATTTGGTTGAATAAACTTTGAAGTTACACCACCTTCTAAATCGTAACCTACTAAAGTTCCTTTTGTCCACTGAGGATAAAGTAGAGTAACAAATTTATTTATTTTGTACCACATTGCATCAAAGTCTTCTTTTGAAGTAGCGACAACTGTAAATCCTACACCTACTGACCTTGTTGTTCCTTCGTAAATTCTAACAGGATCTAATCTACCATAACCATTAAATGTTGAATAGTTTGGAGTTATTGAATCAGATAGACTGTCTAGAAAAGCATGAAAAGAAATAATTTCATTTGTTCTTAAATCATGAAAATAGAAAGGAACGTATTCAGCGTCTAATTGGTTTTCTAAACTTTTTACTACTTCTTTAGGAATTCTATTAGAAGAACCGTCCATCATTGCTGAAAAATAAGTATTTTCTGCAACTCTAGATCCCATCATCGCAGTAAAGGGATTTGGACCTGTTATAATGTTGTCCAATCTTCCTGCAGCACGCAAAGAATTAATTGGTAGAATATAGGCTGAAGGAACATCATTTTGAGACCATGCTAATTGATTTTCTGTATATCCGTTGTTTTTTCTACTTTTACTTACGCGTGTTGCAGGTGTATCAGGTAATTTATCAACATCCCAAGGTCTATTTTTATAACCATCTGATTCTAAAGCTTCTCCAGAAAAAGCTTGAAAACTAGCATCTCCAACAGTTGCCATAACATTCATAAAACCAATAACTTTATTATTTTCATTTTTTTTAATAAAATTTAAAATTCTTTCTTCTCCTGAATCTGACTGAGTCAGTAAATCATTACTAAAGTCATATATATCATCAATAAGCTTAAGTGCTGCATGTGTAACAGATTTTGCAACAGCCAACCAAAACCCTGGTGACGTGCTAATACCTAAAGATTCTTTAATATTTTTAACTTCTTCTGTTGACACATCAGGACCTAAAGAATCTGAAATGTTAACGCTATCATTAAAAATTACTTTCATTCCTCTTTCAATGCAAGAATTATAAGGATATCTTGTTGGAACAAATAATCTACTGGTAGCTGCTTGCATTTTAAAGTTTAGATATTTTCCTGAAAAAATTGCTGCAGCGAATGATTCATTGCTTTTGTTAATTGAAACGGTTGATTTACCCATAACATATCTAAGCATGTCTGAAACTTTTTCTTCAAATTCATATTCCATATCAGAACTATTCGTAGATGTATACTCAGCAATAATATTATTGTAGATATTTGAACTAAGTTCTTTTAATAGTGTAATGGATAATGCAGCTTGCATTTTATGTATTTTGTGATTTCTACCATTAAAATGCATGCCTGTATTATAAGTACTACCATAACTACTTCTATCGTCTTCAAAAAAAGAACCTCTTCCGTCTCGAATACTTTCATCTTGCCCAGGCAATCTAGGCGATCCAAATGCATTTTTAGATCTAAGTAAATCATTAAAAACTTTAGAAGTACTTGAAGATATTTTGTTGCTTTTTAAACTTCCTCCTGCATCTGAATCCATACTTTCTTCAATACCTGCCGGATCCAGACTGTCACCTGGCGTTATTCCGTCTTCAAATCCTGAAGCTTTTAAAATCAATGAAGCGCCTAGACTTTTAAGCTGCTCAAGTTTTATAACTTGTTCTGAAGTAAAATGCTTTCCAAAAGAATTATTAATTTTGATATTGTCTTTGTTTTCAAAAGCATTGTCATTTTCATTTATTTCTTTGTATATTTCCTTGTCTGGAATATTACCAAATCTAGATTTAGACAAAACTTCATTTTGAACTGCTTGTGTGATTTTATTTTCATCACCTGATCTATATTCTATTCCTTGAGCATTGACATTTTGACCATAACTACTTAAACCTGTACCTTGAATACTGCTTAAAGCTTTATGACCGTATTCCGGATCGTTTAAATTACCATTTTTGTCAATTAAATCTTGAATGTTTTGAAAATGATTGTTTGAATATCTATTAAAATTACTAGCTTCTTCAGTTCCAGGCAATAAGAAGATTTTATCTGCACCGTGATTTGATGATATTGCTAAATAGTCACCTCTTTTTGTTGGCGGTGAAGGTTCAGCACCTCTTTCTAAAGGAAATACATGTTCAGCATTTTCTGTTAAAAAACTAATATAATCACCTAATAAAGATTCAGGATCCGGATTATCTAAGTCTATTAGAGTTTTTTGAGATTGAGGATCTTTTTTGATGTCATCTCCTCTTTCAATCTGATCACCTGCAGGTTTATTGTGAGAAAAAGAGATACTAGTCTGTCCTGCAGTTTCTGGAAATAAATTTAAAAATGCTTTTAATGTTTCTCTAGTATCTGACATGATTAATTCTCTTTTGAGTAGTAATTATTTAATTTTTTTGTAAGATTTACAATATCAATTTTTTTATATTTTTTTTGTAAATCGCTCAAAACACCTTCTATAAATATATTAATCTCTTTTTCTTCATCTTCATTTAAATCTAGACTTAGTTCATTTTTAATTTTAATTAATTTTTCTCTTAAATCATCTATATTGATATTCATATCACGCTCTAAGGATTGTTAGTTGTTACTACTGAAACTGTTTCTCCACCCTGAATAATTCTAGAATCTATAACTATTTGCCCTAAGGTTTGACCGTCAACTTGAAGTATTAAAGGTCTATTGAAATTATTATTTGAACTGACTAAACTATTCACTGCAGTTGTTAATTGACCAATACTTTGATTTGTAAGTTCATGACTTTGCATTATCTGACCTTGATTATTAATTATAGGTAATTGAACATTAGACATTTGTTGAATTTGATTTTGATTAAAAGTATTAGTACTAGGCACAGCTAATGTTTGATTTTGATTTACTGGAGGCGTAGCAAACATATTTGGATCTGGATTGTTATTTTGACTATTAACAGGTGTAGGTGTAGGTGTTGGAGAAGGTGTAGGTGTAGTGTTTGTTTGCGCAACGTTTTGAGGTGTGATTTGATTTTGATTATTATTATTTGATTGTGCAGTTGGTGGGTTTTGGTCATTTAAAAATTTATCTTTAGCTTCCTTTGCAGCATCGTAAGCGTCTTTTCCTACTTGCCCTAAAAATTCTTCAGCCTCTTCAAATGTAGCATTTTTAGGCATATTTTTAGCAGCTGATTTAACAACCTTTCCTTGTGCTTCAAAACCAGCATTATTCGCTTTAATAACTTTATCTACACCATCATAATTAACACTTTTCATTGCTTCATTAAGATCAGAGTAACCTTGCGCTAGCGACAGCAAAGCTTTTTCACTTTTTAACAAAACACCTACACGATGTTCTTCCATGATATCGCTTGTAGTTTGTGTTGCTTTTGCTGCCAGCTCCATTCCGCTTTCCATAGCTTCAGCTGCAGTTAAACCTGATGATTTAGCTTTGTCTAGTTCAGCTAATAAATCTAGATCGTCCGACGGTCTTCTTGTGTCTATGAGAGAAATCATTTTTTCTCTATCTAGACTAAAAGCTTGAGCCATTTGTCGCTGTTCTGCTTGAGACAGTCTAGCATATGCTTCTGCATCAAAGCCACCTGCCAACAAAGATCTTCTTAATTCAGGCAAGAATTTTTCTTGTTCTTCTGAGGCCAAATACATTAAATGTTGTGCATCTAAATTAACAGCACCACCTGTTATCTGCGATATTAAACCACTTGTTTCAGCTGCAGAACCAAACTCTTGAAACTTATCAGTTAGCGTGGTAAAACTATCATAAGTCTGACCTAATTGTCCTAGTGTAGCTGAAATTCTTGTTGCTTCTTCTGCAGTTGTATCACCCCATCTTTCTGTATCTTTAATAATTCTTACTGCATTCGCACTAATAGATTTCATCGGGATGTTAGTAGCTTTAGATAAACCATTAGCAAAAATTGCAACTTCATCTAAAACTTTAGTATTAGCCTCACCCGTTCTATTGATTTGAATTTCTACTAATTCAGCTACATCCCTAGTACTTATACCTAAAGCTTTTGTATACGCGGGTAATTTAAATTGTGTTTCTTCATCAATTGTAGCAATAAATTGTGAATGTTGTTCAACAAGACTAGACAAAATATCTTCAGATATCTGAAAAGCTTCACCTTCATCTCTAAAATATTTTCTTATCATATTACCTTGAAAACCTAGAGACTTGCTCATTGTTTCTCCGGCTTCATGATAATAAAAGCTTCTAATGTTTGCTAATCTTTTAGAAACGTCTCTAGCTGCACCAACTGCTTCATTTGGATCTAGTTTAATATTACCATATACCTTTTGAAGTTCATTCATTTCTCTAAGAAGAGGTTCAAAATTTGCTTTACTAGCTTGAAGCGTCTTATCATATATTTCAATACTTTTTGCTCCAGCTTTTAAACCCACATTTAAAAGATTTAAATTATTTCTAGCACTGTTACCTAAATTAGAATCACCATCTGAAGGTGGAGTAATATTTACACCTGTATTAGCACCACCAGAACCTCCACCAGAACCCCCACCACCAACTGAACTCGGGTCTATATTCATGTTGCCACCTTCTTTGGCAACCCCATAATCCTTCAAAGCTTTTTCAAAGGCTTCCGCAAAAACAACTTGTGCCTCTTCACCATTCATGTCGACGAATTTTTTAGCCATTGATATCTCCTATGATATTAAATATATATCATCAAGAATTCTTTGATAACATATCTTCATATTGTTTCAGCTTGCTAATGTTATCGTGGCCTGCTTCGCTTCCATTATTACCTTGTAGGGCTTCATTTCTTTTCTTATTTTCTTGCACTAAACGGTCTATAAACCACCGACGATATGCCACCGGTAGTTTGTACACCTCTGAATAAGACATGTTGAGGTGACGCTGAAGCACGAAGGATTCTTCTAGGAACCCTTCCCTCCAGCTATGTGTTGGGCCAAAAAAACTCTGAAGTTATGGGAAGACCAATTACGTTTTCATGCCCACAACTCTTACACGAAAACGAATGTGACATATCCATGCCCGGTTCATTCTTACTAATAAAACCTCTTAAAGACTTTGAATCAAAAGCTGGCATATGCATAACAAAATGTTTGATTTTATTTTTGTCCCTAATACCATCAATTGATAAAATAGAATACTCTAGAAAAGATGTAATGCTATTTTCTACTTTTGTTTCTAAGTGCTTTTGCATGAATCTATTAGCAGCTTCTCTATCTTTATCATCTCTATCAGTCAAAAACTTAAATGTAACTTTTTTCTTTGTCACAGGTAAAGTATACTCAAATTCATTTTTTCCTAGTTCAATCGGTTCAATCTGTAGTCTTTTAATACCTAATGACGTTAAATCTGCTTTTTCGTCACATTTTGTACCGCAATTATTACAATTAACAGTATAAGGATATTCAGGACCATAACCGGTTATTCTAATAGATATCATTAAAGCATTTCTATCACCGTTAATCATGTCTGAAGGATGAAAGTTTTTATTTACTACACATGATTTGATTAATTGCGTAACTACATTACCTTCTTTTAAAAGTGCTCTTGAAGCTAAAATATCTTCTTCTTTTGCAGTCATTGCTTTTATTTGAACAGTTTCCAAACAATAAAGATCAGAATCTGGATGATAAATTACTCCTTTTGAAGGAATTGGAACAGACTCATAAGGTATTTCCCAACCAAAATCGTCTTTCATTACATTTGATTTCATGACATGACCTGTCATGTCTTTGCCGAACAACTCTGACATAATTTACTCCAAAAAAAAGTCTCTATCTAATTGTAGAGACTTTTTGCAATAAGTAAAGGTAATAATATGATTAGAATTGTAAAACGCAATTATCAAATGCTAGTGTTAAATCAATCATCATAATCTCGTCACCACCGTAGTCTAAGCTACCAAAGTTGGCTGATTTGATAAAAGCACCTTTAATATCCCAAAGTTCAACAACTGTTCCAATTGGATCTAACATTTTTAATTGAATGTCACGCTTATAAAAGTCAGCATAACCAGCACGTCCTGACACAGATTCGTAATGTGTTCTTATCCATTCCATAACTTGTTGTGCGCCACTTGGTGCAATAGGATCGTGAAGTTGAACTGATATATCACCCATATCAAGCTTACCAGAAATTCTTCTATAAGAATTAATAAAATCAATTTTCTTATCTGATAGTGTAAAATCCGGACGCTTTGTTGTTTTAATTAAGAATGAGTCAATACCTTCAATTGCTAAAACCCATCTATAATTTCTTTTTGGTTCGAATTTATTGGGAAGCATCTCTGTAACTGATAAAGTTTCTGCCATTTTAAATCTCCTAATCTAAATTTATATATTACTTAACTTTACTTTTTTATTAAAGAAGTTCTGAACCAGCATTTGTAACAACAAAATCAAGTGCAACAAATTCTACAGTTCTTGTAGGTTGTAAGAATATTTTTCCACGAATTGTATTGTTTTCAACATCTGCCTGAGTTGTAGTTGTTGTATCAATAATAACTTTATAACGATCCACACCTGACTGTGCCTGAACTCTTTGTAAAACTGGATTTACCAAAGCTGAGAATTTTTCTAAAGTTTCTGCTCTATTTGGTTCAAAAAGAAGTGTATTAGCAATATTTCTAACTTTTCTACGAATATCAATAAGTAATCTTCTAACGTTAACTCTGTCCAACGCAGATGCTGCTTGGAGGACTGTTTTTTGTCCCCAAACCGTAATACCGGTCCCAGGAAATGCAGTGATCGGATTGATATCTGCGTCATAAAGATCATCTAAATTATCTCTATTTAAAAGAACTGAAGAAGATTCGACAGCTGATAGAGCGCCTCTAGAGAATCCAGCAGGAGCTGTCCAAGGATGTCCAATCAAATCGTTATTGGAATATGCGCCTAAAACTGCAACTGAAGGAGGCGTTTGAACTAAAGCTCCTGTTCCCGGGTCAACAACAGTTAAGTCAGGAAAATAAGCTGCAGCGAAAGACGAATCTAATGCTCTGTTCTTAAAATCATTTACTGTATATAAAACATGCGGATTTTGATCTGAAGATGTAATAACATTATTTACTGTATCTCTCTCTTCAATATCCATAATGTACATCGCGTCAAATCTGCTTTCAACAGCTGAAATTGCATAGTCTGTTACTGAAGGATGACGAATACCTGGGATTGCAAGTAACTGAATTTCAGTATCAGACTTAGAACCCATAACATCAACAGCTTTACGATATGCTGAAACTGTTGGTCCTTTTAATTCGCCTTGTTCAGCATCATCCATTTCACGCTTAACAGCAGTATTTAATAATTCTTTTTTATCTTTATCAAATATGTTAACACCGTCAAAACCACCTTGCATTGGCAAAGTAAACTTAGCAAATTTTCTATTCGATACAATAGAAAGATCACTAACTTTAAATCTTCTAGTTTGTGTAGCCGCATCAGCTGCAATGACGCCATTTCTAACATATTCAGCGTCTATCCACTTTGTAGGCATTGCTTTGCCGTTAGACCCAGTTACTACCTTGATGTTTTCCAGACTAAATCTATTATTATTAAATCTATCAGAATCTAAAACAGTACCACCAGCCAAATCAGCTGCTCCTGCATTGTTACCTATTGCAAAAGGTACCACAGTTTTTCTGTGCTTTAGAAAGTGTTTACCAATAGTTTTAATTGTATCGTTAAAAGAAGAATTTTTGTTTGGATCT
>Ga0099849_1001409_pt1 | contig 11260 bp, 4 predicted proteins | sample CB_VirMetaG_4_FD_78177 | JGI IMG/M metagenome (GOLD analysis project Ga0099849, IMG submission 78177) | Freshwater to marine saline gradient viral communities from Chesapeake Bay - CB_1508_1M Viral MetaG | ecosystem: Environmental > Aquatic > Marine > Coastal | place: USA: Chesapeake Bay... | reverse complement strand
ACGGAGTTGTTTTAACAATAGATCCCTTAGACTCTGCAAATGGGATTAAGAGTTTAGTTTCATCTAAATCTGGCTGGGCTTTACCTCATAACGAAATTGCAGATCCGTCCGATACTTATAAATTAAGAGAGGATAGTACAGGCTTAACCTTTGATGTTCCTAGGGATTTACAGCCCAGGTTTATACCCGAGTATTTAAATTCCAATGATCCTACTTGGCCTTATAACAAGGGTCAGAATGTTGTTCAAGGTAGTAAAACTACTAACACAGAACTTTATGAAGTTCTAACAATTCTAAGCTCCGTTCCTGATGGTTATGTAGATCCTCCTGGTGGAGGAGGTGGTACAGGTGGTGGTACTGGTAATGGCGCAGGTTATGCTGACCTACTTCTTCCAGGTAGGTTTGCTACCTGGATTAACAGAGATTCCGCTGGAGGTATAGACCTTGCTCAAAGGGTTGCTGATTACGGTGTTGATGTTTGGCTTAATGATAATTTCAAGTTGAACAGATACGCTACAAACGTGTCACAAATGCCTAGCTTCCCAGGTAACTACAATGCCTTAGTATCAAATCTACTTTCTAAAGGTATAACACCTGTTCCTCAGTTTAATCCTTGGGGTACTGGATGGTGGAATAATGAATTTGGATTTGCATTAAATGTTGATAGCTTTGCAGGAACTTTTGGTAAAAATCAGTGGCCCCCTACGCCAGAAACTGAGGATGATTTAAAGTGGGTAATGCTATTCCATGAGCACGATCTTGCTAATAAAACTTATACTGATGCTTTAGCTACAAATAGGGGCTGGTTTGATATTGACGGTGATCCTTCAAAAGGAAAAGCTATAAGAGCACAGGATGTTGTTGCATTAGCAGAACTATTCAAACAAAATCACCCTGATGTAAAAGTTTATGTGTACCACTCTAAGGCCATAGCCATTGCAGGAGCAAACCTAACAGGCGGCGAAAACGCTAGACCTTACAACCCCAATACGGGTTATGGTATAGGAACTACCTGGGCGGATTATTATAAGCATATAGCAGAGTCTGAGTTTATAGATGGTCACTTATTTGATTACTATCCCTGGAACACTGCTATCAGACAAGGCGCTCAGTTTGGGTCTGTTCCTGATCCTGCTGATCAGGTTGATACTATCCCCCCTGGAGGAGGTATTATAGTTGATGATCCTAAATGGAATGTTAAGGCTGTAGAGAGATTAAAAGAATGGTCTAAAACTCCTGAGTATCCTAACGGTAAGCCTGTCTACATGACAATCTGCACTGGTTGGAACAATATGATTAGAGAGGATTACTCTCTAACTGCTACCCACGCTGCGGACTACCCAGTGAAAAGTGACGATGTTAATCTAGAGTACATGGGATCCAGACCTCATCACGACGGGTATGGTGCAGGGAAAACTCAAGAGCAGCTTGACATGATTACATCTGCTCTTGATCTAGGGATGGATGGTGTTGTCTTTTATGGATACTGTCACTATAAGGCTTATAGAAGAAAGGGTTGTTCTCCTTCAACGGGTTGCGGTACTGGTGAAGGAAATTGCGTACTAGACCCGGAGAACGGACAGTACGAGTGCGATGGCACTAATGTATTCTGGAGAGACCTGGGCGCTGCTTGGGATGGTGGTACAGGAACAGCCGTAGTAAATGATTGGCTTGCTAGACCTGAGTTACATAAGAGTTATATTGAGCATCTAGATTACTTCAGAGAGGATTACGACCCTGTTGATGCTGGTGGTGTAGCTACCTTCGACGCTGCTGTAGGGGATGGCTCTGTGCAGTTTGCTGAGGCAATTGTTGATCATATAAACAACTACTTTGCTTCACAGCCACTTCCAGGAAGTAACCCTGCTGTTCTTGACATACCTTGTGAAGGTTACTTTAGACCAGCACATACAGGGTTGAGTAGTGAGAAGGTACTATGGCATACCAGTTCAATTGATTGGACAATGCTAAACAATCTTCCAATTGTCTACAATCAAACTCAAAATATAAACGGAGTTCAGGTACCTGTAATTCCTACAGACCTTTCTTCTTTCTACATCGGTCCACATAACCCATCTACGGATTATATTTATGATGGCCGATGGTCTTACGAATACCCAGCAGGAACAGGGTTTAAACAAATGAAGCGTCCTATAAAAAGGCCCTTCAGTATGTTCCATAACTTCGGAGGTCCACGACAGTCTGATCAAAGTGAACACCATGCTTGGAGAAACGGAGATCGTTATGGTGATACCTTACTAAGCTACTCTGGTAGAGGTTTCGCATTAATCAACTTCGATTATCCTCAGGAGGAAAAGAAGCTTGTTCTATACCCATTGCTTCAAATGTCAATAGATCTTGATAGTATCTATAACAGTGGTCGTATATGGTACGCAGAGCAAGGACACATGCACGGAAGACTTCTTCATATCTTATACAAGAGAGCTTTACTAGATAAGAACTTTGATAACTTCGATCCTTGGAAATTCTCTGACTGCTCTCAAAACTATACGATACCTGAAGGTGCAGCGGGTATAGATTGGATTAACATAGCCAATAGTGGGGGTCCTGATCAAACAGGGACATACTTTATTAGTACTAATCTTGATTCTACTGGTGGAAGTACTCCCGGTGCTGGCTACAATCATCACTTAAAGATTGGAGGTGAGGATGGTTACCCTGGAACTGACAATAGAGGATGCCAAAAGTCTCATAAACCATCACCTCCTCTACCATTATCGGCTGTGGGTACTAGACATTATAACGGACTCGGTTACCCATCCGTACATGGTCAAGAGTGTGAACTTAGGTTTGCAGGAGCAGATCCACAAGATATTCCCTATGCATTTACTGTTCATAGAAACTATCACCTAGATGCTCTAGGCATTATGGCTCCTAAAAACTTTGATCTAAACGGAACTAGCACTAACCTACCTGAGCAATTAGCTTTAAAAGGTAGAGGAGATTTTGTTGATGTTCTTGATAGGATGATTTTAACTTTCTTCAACAGTAATCCAATATATCCAAACAATTTTAGCCTTCCAGGTATTACTAGTAATAATGTAAGGTGGAAACAATCGGGATCAGGTGCTCAATTTAAATTCCAAAATCAGTCATACTTAGGGAACTATATCTATTACAGATGCACTTCCGAATTCCAAGCAAGGCAACCTGTCAAACCTTTTACTGCTCATGAAAATAACCAGTTATTAAATAATAGAGTTCAGTTAGGAGGAGGTATACAAGAGCAGATTGGTGTAGATTCTAATGGAGATCCTATATACCAAGACCTTGATCCTCTAGTTGCAAGTAAACTAGATGTGTTCCAAGCCTATCAAGGAGGCACTAGTTTCACACCAAGCTCTTTTGATGAGATAACTACATTATATAACCAAAGCACTCCTATTGATATTTCAAACAGGTGCTAACTCAAAGAGGTAATTTACTATGAGCTATCTTAAATTAGTTGATCAGATAAAAGGTTTTGGCATAACAGTAATGAAAGGTAATGCCAACCAAAAGTGTTGGACTTCTGACGAGAGTTACGGGAAGGGAGGTTTTGTTAGCCCAGGGGCATACACTGTAGAATTATCTCACCCCTTTCATTCTAACTTGTCAGGAATAGAGGATGATGATAGGCTAGAACAAATAGAACAAACTCAAGAACCTTTAATAGCTAAGGTTATTAATAAGCAGTATGGTCAGTTCGGGTTTTTATCAGATTCTTATAGTGTTCCTACAGATTACAAGTTTAGTTCTATAGGAACCGTAATAACCGATACAGTAATACTTGATATAGAAGGAGATGTTTATGAAGAAGAAAATTATCAGATTTCTCCTGGAACTCAATTCAATTTATCTCATGGTGATGTTCTTCATATAGGATTTTCAAAGAATAACAATACTTCCTGGAGAGGTAGTGAAGGAATAGTAATACACTGCGTAGATTCTGTTCCTTACTTTAGAGGACTACCTTGGGGTATATCAGAAGGCGGTCATGATATTTCTTTATGGAAATCTTTCGTTGATAAGTGTTGGGAAGTAGCTCCATTTATAGATCACTCAAACGAATATTCAGCAGGGTTTGATAGCTCTACATTAACCACTGACTATTTAATGGATGGGTCCTATGATCATACGCAGTTACAAAACATAACAGACAAGCTGTTTAATAGTGCAATCTACTACAGAAAAACATACGATACGGGTAGCACATATGATACATCTACTTTAGATAATATATCTAAAGCGTTTAGGTTCTGTTTAAACACTCCTCAATTAGGATGGGGAGACTGGGGGGAAGCTATCACTAAAAATAACTGGGCTGCTCATGGTGTTGTTAAGTTTTCTCCCAACAGGATTCTAAGTATTATAAAACTCCTATTCGTAGCCGCTATCTTTAAGCACGCTGCTGATCTAGGTTACGATGTATCACCTTCTTCTACATCTCCTTATTCTATAGGATATGAGCCTTTGTATTCTAAAGCAACGATTGGTCAAGCTTTACAAGGTTACATGCCTAACCGAACATGCTATGGTAAAGACAACTTTGGAGTATCTAGCCTTAAAGACGCTTCAGGTGCTTCAGTTACAGCCGCTTACTATGTTTCTGGTGTCGGGATTGAGGCAGGTGGTTCAGGAAGTGTAGGTTCTTACGAAAAGATGTGGTCTAGATCAGAATCTAGAACAAGCACTTTTGCTTTAATGGCATGGTTATGTAAGCTTCTAGACATACCTTTCTCTTCTGATATTAAAAAAGCTTTATACTTACCACAATCAGGACAGTCCTTCCAGAATGCTTGGGGTATGACAGGATCTTACTGGGGTCATGCTTTTGATCCTAGCGGGGTCTTTGGATGCTGGGATGATGTATACAACTCATACATGGCTAGGTCTATGCAATGGTTATGGTTCTTAGGAGGTTTTGATGACACCTCCATGCTTAGATATGCAACTAAGAACCCTCATTTCTATGATCAGTCTTGGCAAGATATAAGCACAGGAAACACATCCACATCCTTAAACTCTGTTTACACCATGAAGACTTTCATGCAAGAACCTTCGGTGTCAGCCTCACTTGCAGGGGATGATGTCACATTAAATTGGAATATCATTAGTGCTCCTTCTGGGGGTGGTGCGGTTACTTATAACTTATATAAGATTGAAGGTTTAAAGTGGGGCTATGAACTATCTTCAGAAGTAGGAGCACAAAATATAATTGTACCTGCTACGGCACAGGTTTATGACAAAGAGTACGGTAGTTACATGGCTGATAGGTTTACACTTGTAGCCTCAGGTATTTCAGATACTAGTACAGTTTATGAACTATCTGGAGGTGAGGGTACATATCACTTCTCTGTTAAAGCTACCTGTACAGTCAGTGGAGATGGGGATTTAAGTGCTAATACTTTGACAGCTAGAAGCGTATACTCTAACCCTGTAGAGGTAGTTGCAACCTCACAGCTTAGGTACAGTCAGTCTAATAGCTATACTGACGCTGACTCTGGTATTAAATGGAGTTTCGACAAGTCTTATAAGCTAGGAACATTCGCTGACGGTAGCCCTTGGGTTGTTTCAGATGGTAGCACTGTTACTGTAACATCTGTTACACCTTCTGGTGTTGTAGGTATTCTTAATCCAGTTCCTAGCGGAACACAGCCCTTCGATTCCCGTGACGATACTTATGCAAGTGGATCTGAAACATATCCATTGGTACTGTCTGCTATGGATAGTTTAGTGTGTGGTAAGCCAAAAGGATCTACTCAATACACAGTAGATTACTTCTACGGAGCTAAGTCTACTAAAGTTCTTCTTGAAGACATGGCTATCCTTACCGTGTTGTCAGCGGAGCCTGAGGCTACGGCATTCAGACCAAGCCCTTATGGTGACCCCTCTCAGAAAGCGATGTATCATACTTCTGGGTTAGTTACAAGTAGTCTAGGTAACCTTTCATCTAACAACAGTCTAACCGTACCTGAGCTATACAGTGCTGCTTTTGAAGATCTATTAGTCTCAGGCTCATCTGCCACTACGGCGCAGAGATTAGCTAGAGCAATAAAAAAACCCTATCTTTGGATGCTCTCTGGGGATTCAGGTGAATACTTAAGACCCTCTAAGAATCAACCCTCTGATAGATCTCTCATAGAAAGCATATTTACTGACACCATGCTTGTATTACATAGCTCAGACAGAGAGGATGAGCTACTACATGCCTTTGTACAGCAAGGGATAGACATGCTAGGCGCAGTAGACGCAGCAGGGTCAGGGTATGTCCCCAACAACGCGATCAGCCGCGCCGCGCTACTATTAAATAGTTATCTTTTGGATAAAACTAAACAAGTCGCTCACTCATTACAGACAAACTATGTTAATAGCTTATACTGGGTTGATACTTTAGATCCTAGAATTGCTAAGGATACCTCCGCTGGTCTAATGTACACTTCTGGCCTTGTAGGTGCTGGTGAGGACTCCTACACATGGCATTACGAGCCTATTGGATGGACATCCGACACTCAGGTCTCAACGACTTACTTCGAGCACTTGAGCCCATTTAACTGGTTCTCCGATCAAGACTATAACTATTTTACATATGAGCAAGATAGGTATAAAAACTCTATTAACATAGTCGCTGAGGCTTTGGGAGCATTGTGCATTCAGGATACCCAGGACAATATCTTATCAGGATATGGTCACTCATTAGCGATGTATTATGCAGATCAGTGGTCACACAGACCATTTGATACCAGCACACCTAACTACATTACACTGCTAACTGCATCTCAAAACTTTGGAGTCGTAACCCCTGCTCCTCAAGGAGATTTTGGAACAGCCTATGCCAGGAGCTTCTGGTCAGACCACAAAGATACACTGTTTGATTCAAGAATAAAGGTTCATGGACATTACCTCCTTAACCAATCCTACATGCCAGCAAAAGGCTACGCTAGGAACTACTTACCTACCTTTACTCAGAAGTATGGCGGTAATCACACTATAACTTCACCAGGGGTTTACGAAGGCTTTAGATCAGATAGACCGATCAATATACAGTCTGATAATGTAACCGTTAGAAACTTCAGCATTGGTGCAAGAAGGATAGCTAACTGCATACGAGCAGATTTCTTAAAGCCAAATGGTTATGCCTATGAGAATATTGTTATTGAAGATGGTTGGTGCGGTGGTGCCAGAGGAGCGGCTATCGTAGGAAGTAACATACATGTCAAGAATGTAACAATATCCAATGTGGAAGATGATGCTATAAGGATAAAAGATAATTGTATAATCGAAAGGTGTTACATTGATAACATTGGTATGTCATTAAGCTCTACTGCGGTAGGTATTTACTCTGTAGGGGGTAAGGGCTGTGTTGTTAAGGAGAACTTTGTAAACCTCCCATACCCACAGACAGACCCTTATGCAGCGCAGCATTGTGTATGGTTTAGATCAAGGAATTATGATCTTTCAAATTATGTGTTGCGTGACAACTGGTTGGTAGGTTCTGATAGCCATACAATACGCATAGGTCAAGCTCCTCTTACTACAGCAGCAGTTTCAGGCACAGTCACAGTTGAAAGAAATAGAATCGGTCTAGCCACGAACGGTAATGCTTGGGACATTACGATACCTGCTGAGTTTGAGAGCATAGATAATAACCACTGGTGGGATTCCAATACCTACTCAGTGTCTACTGACGAAATAACGGATGTAGATCCAGGAACAGGCACCCCCGGTCCTGTGTAAAAAAAGTTGTTTAAAAATGTAAGCTTGTAGGCTATCTATATTAGGAGAACATTATGAAATCTATTACCAACGATAGCCTACAAGCCTTTCAATTGTTTGTCATGTACCCAAAAGGTCTGACCTCTATAAGACTCAAGCCAAAAGAGTCTATAGTGGTCCCCGATTCCTCTATAACTGAGCAATGTAGAGTCCTTGCAGGCCGTAAACAGATTAAGATTAAAAATATCTGATAGATTTTAAGGAGAATAGTTATGGCAAACTTTGTAAGCCCCGGAGTTTATATCGTAGAGAAGGATTTCAGTGACTACCCTGTCTCTGTAAACCCTTCCGTAGTAGGTTTAGTCGGTTTCGCAGGTAAAGGTCCTGTTGACAAGGCTACTTTAATAACAAGCCAAGAAGGGCTTGTAAAAACCTTTGGTGAGCCTGACGAGAGTATCGACGGTCAAGCACTAGAAGGAGCCTTGGAGATTCTTGAGGCTACCAATTCGCTCTACTTCATACGGTGTGCGTCTGGCGGTGTTGAAGCTAGTGCTGCTGTTGAAATGGGTGGTTGTCCTGGAGTTCAGGTCGAAGCTGGTGGCTATGGAGTCACTGCTGGTGCCGTATTCAAGTTCCAAATTTATGACAACAACGGTGCTAAGAAGTTTATTTCACCCAAAACTGTGACTGTAGGGACTGGATTAGCCTCTAGCCAAGCGGTTGCTTTGAAAGCTGCTTTGGGAGGAGCCATAGAAGCTTCCTTGCTTGGAGGTTACTATGATGACTCTACCTTAACTACAGGCTTCCTGGTAGCAGGATTCGCAGGGGGTGACGCTAGACTAAGCATCAGTGCTTATGATACTGATGGAACCACTCCTTTAGCTATTCTTAAAGCAATAGATGTAGAAGGGGCGGCTGGTTCTGCTGCTTCTACTGCTGATGTATACGGTTCAACTATACACGCCTCTTCATTATCTTACTTAGTACAGTCTCTCTACCCTGGCGCTGGTTATAACAGAGTCCTGCAACCAGACGGTAGTTACAAAGGGAACTCTATTCTGATTTCTACTCTAGGGTCTAACAAAAATACTTTCAATGTTCAAGAGGGTGAAGCTACCTCAGAAAGCTTTGTCACCTCCTTTGTTCAGAATGAAGGCTTTATCGAAGATGTAATTAATACTGGAGAAACCAGCCTAACCTCTGAGTATATCAAAGGTAATATTGTATCGGGTTATGAGGACTTTACAGTAACTAAACTAGCGAGCTTCATAAATCAACCTACTGATATGGGTGTAACTTCCGTTAGAACCACTTCTAACGGTGTTTCAAACGCAACTGCTAACCCAAGATTCATCAAACTTATTGAAGGAACCTATGCTCTAGTAAATGGAACCAACGGTATCCCAGCTACCGATGAAGACGCTGCCTCAGTCCTTATAGGAAGCGAGGCTACTGATCCTAAGACTGGTATTTACCTCTTAGACGATGAGGTTCTTAATATATCAATGGCGGCTGTCCCTGGTTACCACAACCAAACTCTACAGGACGCTCTTATAGCCTTAGCTGAAAGAACTGGCGACTTCATCGCAGTTGTGTCCCCACCAGTTGCTACATCACCTGTGCAGGCTGCTATAGACTGGACTAACGGTCAGTCTGAAACTAGAACTACCGCTCTTAATAGCTCCTACGCTGCTGTTTACTGGCCCCATGTTAAGGTCTTCAGCACCTTTGACGGAAAGGACCGTTGGTACGACCCCTCCATCTTTGCAATAAGACAGATGGCTTATACTGACGAAGTTTCTGATCCTTGGTTTGCTCCTGCTGGTTTTGTAAGAGGTAGACTTACCAAGCCTTCAGAGACGGAGCTTCCTTTGAACCAAGGTGATAGGGATAGCTTATACAGCGGTGGTAATGTTATCAATCCAATAGTTAACTTCCCACAACAAGGTATCACTATCTTCGGACAAAGAACCACTCAAAGAGCAGCTACTGCACTTGACAGAGTTAATGTTCGTCGCATGATGATCGTTCTTAGAAAAATCTTACTAAGATCTACAAGACAATTTGCTTTCGAGCCTAACGATTTCACTACATGGGAAAGAGTTACCAAGACTGTTGAACCTTTAGTCGATGAGATCCGTAGAAGACGAGGCATCACTCAGTTCAAAGTCGTGTGTGATGAAACCACTAACACCCCTGTCCGCGTAGACCGTGGTGAACTCTGGTGTAAAGTTTTGATTAAACCAACCAAAGCCGCAGAAGTAATAATCTTCGAGCTTAACCTAACTAACCAATCCGCCGACATTGGCTGATGGAGATAGAAAATGCCTATTAGAAATTCATACTACGCAAATAACCTCAACAGAGATCTTACTGAGAACGAAGGACTCCCTGTAATCTCACAGGACCTAGACGCAGTAAGAGCTTATCAGTGGGAAGTAACATTCTTCCCTCCAACAGGAGTTGACAGCCCAGCATCAATCTCTAAGCCTCTTACTCTAGCTGCCAAAACAATTGGTGCTTTTGGTATGAAGGTAGGTGATATTGAGGTTCATAGGGTTAATGATAGGGTTTACTACCCTGGTAAAATCGAATACGATGAGGTAAAGATAACTTTTGATAACCTTCTCAAGACCAAGACTGGTCATCAGATTTATAAGTTCTTTACTTCTGTGTGGGATCCTGCAACGGGTGAGTACGCAAGCACCTTCCAAGATAACCCAGGCCAGTTTAAAACGGACATCGAGATCATCGAACTTAATGGAAGAAATGATGTTGTTCAAGTTATTAAACTCAAGGGTGCATATCCTAAACAAATAACCAAAGCTGAAAAGAACTACTCTTCTGTTTCTGATTTTGATACTATCGAAGTATCCTTTAGATACGACTTTATGATCGTTGAAGGCGACACTACAGCCTGATCCGCTTCCTTATAAATTATGACCCAACCCAGCTAATGTTGGGTTGGGTTTTTATATAATAATACAATGAACTTTTCAAAGATATTACTGGACAGTTACCTTAAATTGCATGAAGCTAATGAAGGTTTAATGTGGTTAACGGGTCAGCCTATGCCTGCACCTGGACAAGAGCTTCCTTTGAGTCACCCTACTGGTCAAGGGGTGAAAGACCCTACCATCATACTTTACACTGATGATCAGAATATAGTAAGGGCTAAGGGTGGACCTTTCGGTAGCTTCCCTGTACAAGTTAACGCTATACCTCAAGATCCTGAGCTTAAATCTAAGATAAATAACTGGTATGCTGGGACCGAGGAAGAAGGGGGTGATGAAACCACTCAACAGTCAGAAGTTCCTGAAGTAGATCCTTATGAGATGGATCCCGTATTCTCTCAACTCAATGAGGAAGATAGGGAAAGGTTAAAGAGGCTAGACGCCTTACTACCAGAGACTTCTAAAAGACTTAAATCTATATTTGAAAACGCAAAGGATTCAGTAACGGAAATAAGTGAGCGTAAACTTCTTCAAAAGGTATTAGGTGGAGCTTCCAGAGGATCGTTAGCCTACAACTTAGAAAAAGAATT
>Ga0099849_1001406_pt1 | contig 11271 bp, 11 predicted proteins | sample CB_VirMetaG_4_FD_78177 | JGI IMG/M metagenome (GOLD analysis project Ga0099849, IMG submission 78177) | Freshwater to marine saline gradient viral communities from Chesapeake Bay - CB_1508_1M Viral MetaG | ecosystem: Environmental > Aquatic > Marine > Coastal | place: USA: Chesapeake Bay... | reverse complement strand
GTAACTTACAAATTCGCTCGCTTCGCTCGCTACCGCCCCCCTGTTCGGTGCATATCACACACGACCATAACAAGTCTCATTACATATATACCTTCTTCATTCTTTTCTACGAGACATATTTTATTCATCGGTTTGCTCTTTCCTCTTTTACTCTATCTATCATATTGCTTACCCTATCAAGTGTGAATAATATTCCTTCTCCAACACTTTCAGGTATTTTATCTTTGTTTATCAAATCTAATATATATTTGTAGACACTATCAATCTCCCCAATAGTCGGTTCTCTTTCTGTATCATCATCAACCAATATTAATCTTTTCTTTTTTTTTGGTTTTGGTTTGTCTCCTTTCTTTGGTTTGGAAACTGCTTTCGATTCTTCTTTCTTGTATGTAGCACTCGCAACTTTCAATGCTTCTTTGTAACTAATTCCTTTTTCTTTTGCAACTTTTTTCACGTGGTCTGTCCAAGAACTCATTATACATTTATATATATAATATTTTTTTATTTTTTTTATGCAATAATTTAAAATACTTTTTCTTAAATGCAGAGAGCAGACTAATCCTTCTTAATCAACATAGTCAAAGAACATATACCAATGGTGTCAATTAACTCGTGGTGCTCATTCACTATTCTTGCTTGTATCTGTCGAAGAGACAATCTATTTTTATTTTTTATTTTCATGTATATTGGATATTGTGAATTAAATGCAATGTGAGTATCTAATGGAACTCCATTATTGTTTTCTATCTTATTCACGATCGTGTATAATATATTTTTTTTTCCTGAAACCTCTGTATCGTATGCTTCTAATGGAACATTATTCAAAATTACTATATAACTTTCAAAACCTAATTGTTGATGAGAAGTTCCTTCTGCCGTGAACAAAAATGTATTTATTGGATTTTCTGTAAAAGGTAATAATGATAAATTACCGGTAAAACCTAAAAAGTTCTTCAACTCTGTATTTTGAAATAATGTTCCATTCGGTAATCTATAATTAAATCTAAATACCGGTGTTATTTCAATGTTAGGGTCGTGTGCCGGTAAGGAACCAAGAGCAGATTGGTCGTTGAATGTTGCGAAGTCCGTAGATAATAAACCATTCGGTTCCTCGAAGTATGGGTCGTTTATCGCTTCCACTTCCGATAATCGTGTTTGGTCTTGATTACCAATAAAAGCGATTACCCAGTAATATTGACGATTAGGGTCTATAAATCTTGTCTCCGCCGCACTACCACTATTTAAGTCAGGTGTAAATATAGTAGGATCAACAACTTGTCTGAAAAATCTTATTTTTCCTTTACTAATTGCTATACCAAGTTTATCGTCAAGAGCAGGAGCAGGATTAGTAATATTAATACTATATTTGAAATCAACTAATCCTGCTGCCGTTTCGTGTTCTGTTTTAGCAGTATTAGCACCATAACCGAAAAAATATTTTCCAGCATTATTATTTATTCCGCAAAAAGCATACATATCGTCTATGACAAAATTTCCTCTTTCTAATTTTGACTTGTCGTCAATAAGTCCAATAACAAAACCACTTTGGTCTTCTCCGTTTAGGTCAAAAGCAGGGTCTCTTATTCCAAGAGGGTTTGCTGCGTCAGGCGGAGTTGTAAATTCTGCCTGTTCCGGTTGATTGGTTATATTACGTAATACTTTCGCACAGCAATATTTTGCACCGATACCAGAAGGCACACTTGAATAAACATACGCCTTACTAATATTATTTAATCCGTCAGGTATAGAACGTTCTGTTCCGTCTTTACCAAGACTGACTACACCTCCGTCTCCTGCTCTCGCCTCCACAGAAGTAGAAGGAGCATTTGTTTCAAGTACAATAGGTTCAAACTTTAATGTGTGATTCACGTCAGGATTAGCAGAAGTCCATTGCAGAGGTGCTCCTTTTATTAATTGAATGCTTACTTTTCTTTCTTGGGTACTAAATACTCTTGCTTCTAATCCGCTTTCTTTTCCACGAAAAGGAGTTAATGTTGAATTCATAGAAGCACCTATATTTCTTAAAAAGTTAGGAAAGTTAGAAGCATTAATAATTCCGTCAGGAGTGGAATTTGATAAATCCCTAATTATAATAGTATCAAACTGATTATTAGTCAAATCATCTACATCCGCTCTAAATGTTACTTGCATATTATCTGGATGTAATTCTAACTGACTGCTATTTCTTGTAAATGTTGCAGATTGAAGAGCAATTGAAGAGTTTTCCTCAATAATGAAATCCTCTGAAAGTGTCTCATTGAATATTGCATTTTCGTTCTCGGTATTAATTCTAATAAGCGAAGACATATAATATTTAATGAGATAATATTTAATTGTTTTTTACTAATTTGGCGTTCCTACAATTGTCGCTTTACAATTAGTAAAATTATCGGCAGTGCTTTCATTTTTAAATCTTACGTGAGTTATTCCGTGTAATTTCATTTCTTTCGTTCCTTCTCTTTTACTGCCTCTGACTGATGTAAATAATTGGTCTGATGCCTTATAAAAGTTGCTATTATCCATACTTATCTCAAATACTGGGTCATCAAAAGTTGATGTGTTTGTATCCTCATATAAAAAGACTGCGTGATTGTAATCGCTTACATCTACAACGCTTGAAGTTGAACCAAAGTTTAATGTTCCGTTTTGTAAATTACCAAAAGAACCTTTGTTTTCTACAACTGCCGATATAACTTTCAAGTGTCCGTTATTATCAACATTGAGAGCATCTAAATTACCTGATGAATCTCTACCATAAGTTAAAACTTGGATTAATCCAGTTCCACCACTTGCTATCGTAGCATCATAACCTTGTAACACTTTGGTATTGAGTGTTGAAAGAGTTGATTCACTTGCTGCACCGCTTGGGAGAGCAGATGAACTGACTACAACCGCACCAGTGTTACAAGCAGTTATTTTTCCATCTATACTTGTTGTGTCTCCTGCTATGGTTGCTAAACTTCCATTGGCAGTTGCTTGATTTGCCGCCGTTGATGCTCCGGTTGGAAGTGCATTAGAAGTCACCACGACTGAACCTGTATCACAAGCAGTTACTTTGGTGTTGAGAGCAGAAAGAGTTGATTCTAATGCTGCTCCGGTTGGAAGAGCAGACGAAGAAACAACTACGGCACCAGTATTACATGCAGTAACTTTTGAATCTAATGATGTTGTATCACCAGCGATGGTTGATAAACTACCGATCATAGTTGTTTGATTAGCAGCAGAAGCATCACCACCGGCACCCTCTTCAACTGAAACTTTTAAGTTCCCACTCGCTGTGAGTGCTGCTGGAAGACCACCACCTTGTAAGGCAGAAGTCGATGCTCCACTTGGTAAGGCACTTGACGATATAACAACTGCACCAGTATTACAAGCAGTTACTTTTCCATCTAATGAAGTAGTATCACCAGCAATAGTTGCTAAACTTGTATTGGCAGTTGATTGGTTTGCTGCTGTTGCTGCTCCGCTTGGAAGAGCAGAAGATACAATATCAACCTGAACTTCTGTTCCTGAAACACAACCTTCAATTGTCTCAACTGCTCCTTCAATCTCACTTAAATGACCGATCATTGTTGTTTGATTAGCAGCAGAAGCATCACCGCCACCACCACCTGAACCAGTAGTCACACGAATTTCACCATCATCATTAATAGAGATTGGAACATAATCGCCATCTGCACCGAAGTCTGCTTGAACTGATTGTCTCACACCGAGAAACATAAAACCTTTATCTCCAGAAGAATGTGCGGCATCTTCTTCTTTTACTGCCTCTTGGATTGCTTCAACAGCGGTTTCAATTGCTTCCGTATCAACTTTGATTGTATCTAATACTGAATCTATTGTGGTAAGAGTTGAATTAGTTGTAGCAAGACGAGTATCCAATGCGGCAACACCGCTTTCGGTCGCTGCTAATGTTGATTCGGTTGCTGCTCCTGATGGTAAGGCACTTGAAGAAACTACTACTGCACCAGTATCGCAGGCGGTTACTTTCGTATTAAGAGCAGAAAGCGTTGCTTCTGTTGCTGCTCCTGATGGAAGAGAAGAAGAGACAACATCAACCTGTAATTCATTTCCATCAACCGCATTATCTAATAATTCAACGGAAGTTTTAATTGCTGTTGTATCTAATTTGATATTATCTAAAACTCCATCTATAGTATCAAGTTTGGTATTATTTGCTCTTAATAACGAATTCTGCTCTTGACTTAATCTATTGGATGATATTCCAAGATTACGATTGGAAGCGTGATGATTTGCAACACCATGAGAATTGAAATTTGTCATTATAATATTATATTATATTATTTTTATTGATTTTTTGTTAATTCTAAAAACACCGAATTTCTATCATTTAAGTCTGTTGCTAAATTACCATTCGGTAATAATATCTTAACTCGGAAGTCTGTGATTGTAAGCGGTTGTCCTTTATGAATATAAGAGACACTTCCTTCATTATAGGCAGCAGTGAAGTTGCCGTATGAATTATATTTTGAAATAATAGCAGAAACATTCCTTATTGTTTGGTCTGCACCAACAAGTTCATTATCTACCTTACTATCAACAACGATCTTATAATATCCTTCATCTGCTATATCGTGTTGTCCATCATCTATCTGTTGATTGGAAAAGATATTAAACACTTGGTCTGTATTCGTGGCAATATAAGGCACCGGTTCATCTGATTCACTTGGATCGTTCTGTGCTACTTCCGTCGCCGGTAAAAATTCAATAATCGTATCAAATGTACTTGTTCCTGCTACTATTCTTTTCACTCCTGCACCGGCACCTCCACCTGTTGCTGGGTCTTCCGTAAGTGAAACGCCGTGTTGTTCTGCCGTTCCCACCGATTCGAATGTACCAGTAATATGTTGTCCGTCCAATAGTTTCATTGAATCGCTATCCATACTATATTCTTCCCTCTGGTCTGGATTTGGAGCAACTGGCGGTAATCCTATTTTGAATTTAGTTCCACTTGACTTATCATTTGGAAACAATAAATCGGTATTGAATTTCATTTGGTTTCTCCATACATTCTTCGGTTCTAAATTAGTGATATATACACCGCTGTATTTATTAACATAGAATTTTCTATTATCGTTTGTCGTTAATCCATTTCCATTCATTATTGGTTGTGCATATCCTCTTACCTGTGGCGAACCAATAGCATTACTATCTGGATTTTGGTCTCTAATCGGTGAATGAATATTTTGAATCGAAAACTTATCACTTTCTTCATCATATTCTAATGTAAAACCAGAAGCACTACCAACCATATAATTAAGGTCGGTTGTTTTATAACTATTCAATCTAAATGTATTTCTGTAATCTTGTCCATCGGGTATATCTGTTTCAACAAACACAATTGGACCATTTGTTAAATCTGCATGCCCGAGAGCATCGGTTGCACGAGGTTGAAAGTTAGGATTATGTTTTCTTATTTCGTCTTGTATCGTTCTATATAATACTGAGTTAGTTGAGGTATAATCTACTCTATCGATACTTCCTAACTGATTCACCTTGCTTGCTTCTTGTGTTATTCTTTTTGCAAGTTCGCTCGATGTATATCTTGTTGAAGGTAATGTAAAAATAATATCCTCCGTAATTGGATGTAAGTGCAACTGATTTGGATCAACCGCTACCTCCTCCGTTCCGCTGAGAGTAACTGGATAAGCAAACTTATGGTCTGGATTAACATATCTTCTTACCATTTCTGGTTTATTAGGCAAAGTATTGAAACCAGTCATAAATCCTAAATTATCGCTTCCTGCAAAAATATTATCAAACGTATCTAATATATCTTGATTGACAACTAAACTATTGCCATCAAAACGAGAAAAAAACTCCTTTTTCTTTGCTGCGGAAAACGCATTATTTACATTTAACGAGAAAAGTTTTGATTTCAAAGTTGCTGGCGACGCTGGTAAGTTAGGAAGATAATAATTAATTTGTATTATTAATGGTTCTATTGCTAAATTAGTTGCTGCATTTTCAACATTAATAGCAAAACTAACAACTTGAAACTGCGTATCTGCTCCTGCACTATTTTGCGTTTGTAAGCACATAACATATGGTTTGCCATCGGTATTTGCTCTAATTCTATCGCTATAACCATTCACTTGCTCTGCTCCATCAGTTATTTTTGGATTACGGACTTTGCTTCTAACAATTGCTTTTGACGCTGTATCGGTAGTATAAAACTCACCTTCTTGTGTTGCTGGAATATTCATAAGATATTTTCCTATGGTGATTTGTATTGTTGTTACCGGATTGGATGGGTCTGCCTGTGTTGCGTCAGGTTCTAATGTGATAAATCCTGACTCAACTGAACCAGTATCCAAATACACACTTTTTAATTCTAAACTATCGCCTTCCTCCATAACTAATTGTTTGTCTAAATTCACGACGAAATCTCCATCTTCAAGTACAGATGCATTTTTATTTTGTTGGCGAAGTTCAATTACGCTGGTCTTTGGAATTGAAATTTGTTTATTCATTCTATAATATTATTATATATTTTTATTTATTATTTTTTATCTTTGTAAATCTTTTACACAAGGCAGTACTTTGATGTTTTTGTAATCTTACTTGTGCTACTTCTCTGTCACATAACGGACATTTTACCTTAACACCTAACTTTTTTTCATATAAATCTGAATGATACTCCAATATTTTTTTAATATTTTTATCATAATATTTTTTGTTATATTCTTTTTTTAAAATTCTTTTTTGTTCTTTTATTATTTTGTCTCGTTGTTCTTTTGGAAGACTCTTCGGTGGTGAAGCAAACGTATGTTTTCCTTTTTCAACCGGTATTATACCATCCATAAAATATATTATTATTTTTCTTTAATTACATTTCTAAAAGTCCCATGAAAAATAAATAAACATTTCTTGGTGCATTAGCAAGGTTAGTTGATTCTGAAGTTATTTGAACCGAGAATTTCTGTCTTGAAAGATCAAGATATTGCTGGAATCCTAAACCTGCAATTGTAGCATCTCCCGACGCTCTCATATTAGCAATACTGGCATTCATACCACTATCCGAAATAGCATCAATACCTCTCTGTTCTATCTCATCAAGGTCTTCGAGTCTGTAAGTCACGAATTTATTGGTGGCATCTGCGAAAAGATACTGCACCGATTTGAGTTTTGGATATTTTTCAAGAGCATATGAGTTATCAAGGCGATTCACTTCTTTGCTCTGCTCCAAGAAAGAGATTGCTACACCATTGCACGCCGAGAGCGGTACTTTTGATGAAATATTGGCAAACTGCGAATTAACAGATGATTTGACACCAACGACGCTGTTCATTAACATTTTTGGTTGCGAAGGCGAGTCTGGAACACTAACAAATCTCATTCTCACATTTTTGAGTTTATAACCCGCAGCGGCATTAGCATCTAAGTCAGAACCAAACAACGCCTCACCAACACGAGCACAATCCACTGAAATGCGAATTTGACCTTTATTGCTAAATGAATATAATCCGCCCATTGAACGATTAACACATATCAATGGAGCAAAAGAATAGTTAGCATCAGTTGCTTTGCCATCAATATCGGCAGCAGCACCGCCATCAGGGCATACACGTGGATTGACTGCTTGGCAACCTTGGCGACCATTCTCAACAAAAAGACCTCTGCCTTCTGCTTGATATTTTTATGAAAACACCATATTCTCATCCATAGAAGCAGCAGACAACATATTCACCCAGCGACCATAGTCGGTGATTGTTTCAACTAAACCAGCAGATTGTGGCATGCTTGTTCTCCAATTAGAGAAAAAAGCGTGTGCTCCAATTCTTGGTTCATAACCGATCGAAGATGTTTGGACAACTCGAGTATCGGCACCAACATCCGAAAATACTTGAAGGTCAAAGTCTAAACGAATAGTATTTGGTTTTAATGCTCTCATAGGTGCATCAAGAACAAAGTCAATCGTTGAAAATTCTTGGAATCCTTGTGCTCCATTGACATTATTTTCCGGCACTACCTCGTGGTAAATAATTGGTTTCTCCATTTATATATACTTAAATAAAATAATTTTTAAATATATATTTTTTAAGAGTTTGTCTCTTTATTTAATTATTCAAACCAAAATCAGTATTGTTTCAAGCATTCAAAGTAAATAATGTGGTCTCCTGCTAAATTACCGCCATCTGCTTGCAAGTCTAATGTAAGACGCTGTGAATTTGGTTTCAAAGGACAAGGAAACATAATGGAATGAATTGAAGTTCCGGTATCATTGTTTTGTGAGCGACTGGCAAAAGTGCTAATTGCTTTTTCTTCTAAACTTCTTACACGAAGACCGCTGTTGGTAAGCGTTCCGTTTTTCAAGTCCATATCCAATGTTGAAAAGGTATTAACTCTGCGTCCAATGATATCCTCATTATCGATTGAAACTCTGTATGATTGTAAATTTGTCTCAATTGATTCTCTTTGCTCTGGTGTGAAAAACACATAAACCGAACGGCAGTTTGGTGGAACTTCATAGTTTCTAACCAACGAAGTGCGAGCAGCATAAGTGTCTCTATCGCTCTTGTATTCAACATAAGTGAAGTTTGCAACTTTATCTGCCGATGGATCAACTAACACTTGAAGTTCAACTTGGTTAATCTGAATTGGATTAGCACTTGCTCTGATATAATTCTCTGCTGGGTCGTCAAGAGCAACGAATTGACCTTGTGCCGGTGTGATTACTTTGCGGTTATTGGGAAGTACTGGAATATTCTCATTTGAAAGAGTTAATTGAACTCTGTCTTTATTGCCTGCTGGTGGGCGACCAATAGCAGTAATAACTCGGTAGTGGTTACCAAGAACACCTGCGTTGCCTCCCGCCGGTGCATCTTCAACATTAACTTGGTGATTTACAACCTGACCAACGAAGAATGGGCATGCACGAAGGTCTGGATAAGTTGCTTTTGTCACAAGTGGGTCTGTAATATTAACATTACCACCTGTTTGGTTATCTGCTTGGTTAGCAGTCACAGGAATTTCCATATCCGACATAAGCACCTGTGGGAAAAGACCACCGGTAGCGGCGTGAGCGTGAGCGGTAGTGAAACCATTACCAATCGCATTCTGACTTGTTTTTACACCAGCAACCATTTTATCAAAGTGCATTTCTAAATGAATTTTGGTAATTCCGGCATCCGAAGTATCATAGGCAGGATTGTTGCAGAAGTCAAAAACGTCTTTTAATGGGATACGAAGTTCAAAATCACGTTGACGGGATTTTTCAGTTCCATCTTTCACGATATCATTCATCGCCTCCGCAACAAATCTTTGTTTCTGTCCGCAGTCTGCACCTCTGTTTTTGATAGCATTAGCATCATCCATATTACGAGTGTAAAATGCTAAATTACCTTTGAGGCACTGAACTTCTCTTACTTCATCAATCTTTCCTTTTTTTGAGTTAAATAAACTGGCGTGGCGAACATACACCGCAGCAGAGTGGTAGTTAGTGTTATCTTGGTCGTTTCCGTGACCTATTTTAAGTAAGTCTAAAAACTGGTTAAGAACACCATTAGCATTAGCGGTCGGTGTATTATCAGAACGAACTGATACAACAACGGCACTTCTCGATAAATCCACTAAACCAATATTTGAAGGAATTTCAAGATCGACGAGAGTTTTTCCCGTACCAACTGCATAAACATTCGGAGCGGCAGTGGCAGTTGTGCTAAAACTTGATTGTAAGGATGGGTACTTTATAATCTGTTCCATGCTATAATATTTTATTATATTATAATTTTATATTTTTTATATTATTGGTTTTATTCATTTATAATCCGGATTGATAATTATAATTAATCGGTTGAGTATTTCTATAATGTGTAATTGCAACTGGTGGTTTTTCGTGATGATGACTTACTACACCTGCTATCAAAGTTGCTATACCTAATGCAGCGGTGGCGGCAACTCCGAATGGTGATTCATCTTCACCAAGAGAAGTCAAAAAAGCACCTTTGAGCGATTGTTCGGCAGCATCTTCTCCTGCTTTTTCTCCAACTTTTACTGCCGCCTTTTCTGCTAATTGTTCTGTTCCTTTCGCAACATCACTTCCTAAATTATCTCCTGCTATTTCCGGTGCCTCTGGTTGCACTGCTTGTGGTTCTGCTGGTGCTGGACGAATATCCTCTGCTGGGTCGGGTTGTGCCGGACGAGCAGCATCTCCTTCAACATCTGGATCGGTAGCAGCAGCAATTCTTGCCGTTCCATCATCATTTAATACAATTCTACCGCCGCCAAACGGGTCTCTTACTCTATCTGCTAAATCATCACTAACTTGAATTGTGTCTCTAACTGCACCTCTAACACTATCTCTCGCAGCATCCATAGCATCCTGTGCTCTCGCAGCAATATCCGAAACTTCATCACTTACTTTTCCCGCAACCTCATCTAACTTTTTTCTTGCCGCATCTTTCACTATTTTTCTTGCTTTTCCAAGATGTTCCAAAGTTTTAATCGAAGCATGACCCATCAACTCATTTCCTAAACCCGTGATAACATCTGCCACTTGGTCTTGTGTTTCGTGTGCTCTTTGTTCAATATATGTTTTCATACTTGAAGGTTTGACAGATTGAGACATTTGTCGAAGATTCTCCATTCCGCTAATATCAGAATAACTACTCATTTATATATAATATATATTTTTAATTTTCAATAATTATACATTCATTCTTTTTTAAACTATTCAAAAATTCCAACGCAACCTTATGTTTTGCCTTTTTTCTATGATCGCTAATATATGCACGACTCACCATAGCACCACATTCACATCGAATCTTCTCTGCACGACGATCCTTAACTTTGTGATAATTATCAACCGACCACTTATTTTTTGCCTTTCTTTTTTCTTCTTCTGAATGATAAATTGTTGGTCTTCCACGCTTTGCCATACTTATTTAATCAATATATACTTATATCTTTATATAGATTTATCTATCCGAATAAAATAAAATATATCAAATAAAAAGGATATAGAGACAACTGAACAGAATTAATTATAATGGAAAATGTCGAAAATACCATCGTTCAAACTAACACATCAAAACCTCTTATTGAAATATTAAATGATGATAAGGTTGCAGTATTAAATGTTTACATTGAAGGAAAAAAGAAAAAAAAATACAAAGAAACAAAAGATAAAAATGGTTATGGATGGATGGATTATGGTCTTGAAGAAATTGCACAATTAAATAAAGTTAAAACAATTAATAGATTTAAAAAAAATGGTCATAATGTTAGATTGAAGGATTCGCCTTGGAT